>Ga0105090_10001046_pt1 | contig 14631 bp, 13 predicted proteins | sample PPLLak3March2015_FD_79110 | JGI IMG/M metagenome (GOLD analysis project Ga0105090, IMG submission 79110) | Freshwater sediment microbial communities from Prairie Pothole Lake near Jamestown, North Dakota, USA - PPLs Lake P7 Core (1) Depth... | ecosystem: Environmental > Aquatic > Freshwater >... | reverse complement strand
TCGAAGGTGCGTTTGATCATGCGTTCGCCGTGCACTTCCAGGATGCGTGATGCGGCGAAGCCGCCCATCAGGGCCTGCCGTACTTTCGCCGGATCGGCGCCGGCTTTTGAGGCAAACACCAGGGCTTCGCTGACGGCTTCGATGTTGAGTGCAACAATGATCTGGTTGCACACTTTGCAGGTCTGGCCGTCGCCGTTGCCGCCGACCAGGGTGATGTTTTTGCCCATTAAATCGAACAATGGTTTCACCTTGTCGAAGGCGGCCTGCGGGGCGCCAACCATGATCGTCAGCGCCGCGTTTTTCGCGCCGACTTCGCCGCCGGACACCGGGGCATCGACGTAATAACATCCTAAATTATTGATTTTATTGGCATATTCTTTGGTTGCGATGGGCGAGATCGAACTCATGTCGACCACTGTTTTGCCTTTGCTGAGGCCTTCGGCCACGCCGCCATTGCCGAACAATACTTTTTCGACGTCCGGTGTGTCCGGCACCATGGTGATGATGATGTCGGCTTGTTGTGCGACTTCTTTTGCGCTGTTGCAGGCTTTGCCGCCGGCATCCGTGAGTTCTTTCGGCACGCCGCTGCGTGAAGTCAGAAACAGGGTGTGGCCGCCCTTGATCAGGTTGAGGGCCATGGGTTTGCCCATGATGCCGAGTCCGATGAAGCCGACGTTGCTCATGATGTTGTCCTTTAAAAATGGATGCGCGCCGGACTGCGGCGCGCGGGAAATGCGTGTTTCAGAGGATTATAGACGCGTCAGTGGTAGGCAACCGGTCGTTCCAGCACGGGAGGCGGCTCCGCCTTGCGCAGGACCAGTTGACTAAACACGACGGCTGCGACCAGGCCGGCGCCGATCAGGTCGGTGACGAGGCCCGGCTTGATCAGCATCACTGCTGCGCCGAGCAGGAACGCGCGCTCCCAGATTCGGGCGGTGCGGAACAGGTAACCAAACAATCCCGCCGCGAGGCAGATGGTGCCAATTGAGGCGGAAATAAACGATTGCAGGATGTCAGGCCAGGCGCCAATCATCAGCAGCGAGGGTTCAAAAATGAACATGAAGGGCACGATGAACCCTGCTGCACCGACACGCACTGCCGTCCAGCCGGCCTGCCACAACGGCGCCTTGGCGATGCCGGCCGCGGCATACACGGCCAGCGCCACCGGGGGTGTGATTGCAGACAGGATCGCGAAATAAAACGCGAACATGTGCGCGGCCGGCGGAATGGCACCGAGTTTGATGATCGCCGGTACCAGCAGCGACACCATGACGATATAGGCGGGCGTGGTCGGCATGCCCATGCCGAGGATGATGCCGGCGATCATGGTCAGGATCAGTGCCAGCACCAGCATGTCCTTGGCCATGTCGATGACGAGGGAGGTGAAATTGATCGCGGCACCGGTCTGGGTGATGACGCCGATGATGATGCCGGCACAGGCACAGGCGAGTGCCACGGCGACCGAATTTTTGGCGCCCTCTTCAAGCGCGCTGAATATGGTGCTGAATTTGATGTCCTTGCGGGTGGATTTACGCATCATTGCGACAGGCACGCACATCAGTGTGCCGGCCAGCGCGCACAGCGGTGCACTGTAGCCGGCCATCAGGCCGAACAGGATGGTCACCAGTGGAATGAACAAATGGCCGCGTTCGCGCATCACGGTGCCGAGGCGCGGACATTCAGCCTTCGGCAGGCCGACCAGCCCGACGCGTTTGGATTCGAAATGCACGGCGAAGAACACGGCGAGGAAATAGAGGAATGCGGGGATGATCGCCCACATCGTCACCTGGAAATAACTGACGGCGAGAAACTCCGCCATCACAAACGCGGCGGCGCCCATGATCGGCGGCATGATCTGGCCTCCAGTGGAGGCTACGGATTCGACCGCTGCAGCGAAGGCCGGTCGGAAGCCGGTGCGTTTCATCAGCGGGATGGTGATCGGGCCGTCGACCAGCACGTTGGCGACGGCGGAGCCGGATACCGTGCCGAACAGGCTTGAACTGACGACCGCGACCTTGCCGGGGCCGCCGGCAGTGTGTCCGGTCAATGACAGCGCAAAATCCATGAACAACCGGCCAATGCCGGTGCGTTCCATGAACGCGCCGAATAATACGAACATGATCACGTAGGCTGCGGAGACGCCGAGCGTGCCGCCGAAAATGCCTTCGGTGGTGAGGTACATGATTTCGATGAGCTGTTCGGGACGGGTTTTGGCGATGAACAGCGCATAGCCGAGAAAAATCATTGCGGTGATCGGCAACGCCCAGCCGATGATGCGGCGGGTGGCTTCAAGCACGATCAGCGTGAAAATGCCGCCGAGCACCAGTTCGACTTGGGTCGGATCGTCGACAAATACGAAACGCGTCAGCAGATGATCGTGGTTGACCCAGATATAACCGATGGTGACAAAGGACAGGACGATCAGTATCCAGTCCCACCATGAGGCGATGGGTTCGGCATTGTCGCCACCGATGATACCGCCGGCGTCGTCGCGGATGCCGCCTTCCGGTTTTTTCTTCTGAAAACTCGGGTAGAGCAGGAACACCAGCGCCAATGCGAACAGCAGGTGGGTGCTGCGGAAAAAAAGCTGCTGCGGTGCGCCGATGAAGGCGATGGTCAGGTGGTACACCGACATGCCGATGGCAACGCCGGCGATCAATCCCTTCAGTGCACGGGCGAGTGTCATTTCAGCGGACTCCGGGGCAAAGCGTGCCTCTCAGGACGAAACACGTGTGCGTTACCGCGAAAAACAGCGGCGCGATCAAGTCGCGCCGCTGCTGCGGGTGACACGCTAAAGGGCTTTCGCTTCCTGGTAGAACTTTTTCGCGCCCGGATGGTAGGGCACACCGACGTCGGCAGCCATGTCCTTCACGGTCAGGCCTTTGACCGCGGCTACCACGTTGCCGAGGTTTTCGACGTTGGTGGCGAGGGCCTTGGTGATGTTGTAAACGAGCTGTTCAGGCAGCTTGCAGCTCGCGACGAGGTGGGTCCAGGTACCGATGGTCTGGATGTCCTTGTCCTGCTTTGGATAACTGCCGGCCTTGATGATGCGTTTGTCGTAGCCCTTGTTGATTTTTTGCAGTGCCGCGAATTTGTCGTTGGGGAACTCCAGCACGCGAATGTCGCGTGCCGAGGCGAGGTCCATCACCGAAGAGGCCGGCACCGTTGTGATCAGCGTGAACACCTGGGCGTGACCGTCTTTCAGTTGCGACACCGAGTCGGTGTAGTTGCCGTGGTTCACCTTGGACATCCCGCTGTAGTCGAGGCCGTAGACTTTCAGCGCGTCGCGGGTCATCTGCTCGCCGGTGTTGCCCTTCTGCTGGGTGGTCAGCGCCTTGCCCTTGGCCTTGCCCATGTCGGTGACGCCGGAATCGGCCAGTGCGACAGCGTGGAAGTACTGGAAGTACAGTGTGGCGACCTGGCAGACATTGTCCTGTTTGCCCTTGAACGGCTCTGCACCGCGCACGCCGTCATAGGACGAGACCGCATTGCCGAATCCGAGTTCGGCCTTGCCGGTCTGTACGCCGACCACGTTGGAAATGCCGGCGCCGGGCAGCACTTGCATGCTGGTGCCGGGAATGGCTTTTTCAACAATGCCCTGGATTGCGCCGCCCAGTGGGTACCAGGAGCCGCCCTGCGGGCCGGTCATCAGTTTGAGTTGTTGTGCTGCTGCGTTGCCGGTAAACGTGGCTGCGACGGCGAGGCCGATTACGGACGCAATGCGGGATACTTTCATGACTCCTCCTAGGTTGAATGCGGAACAGCCCGTTGTGTTTTTATGGGTCTGTTGCCGAGGCATTGTGTGGGCTGGTACGGGTGCCGTCAAGCACCCGGCGGCCGGGTAAAACTATGCCGATTTCATCCAGCCCAGGCCGGCTTCGGTGGTGGTCGCTGGCTTGTATTCGCAGCCGATCCAGCCCCGGTAGCCGATCCGGTCTAGGTGCCGGAACAGGAAAGGGAAATTGATCTCGCCGCTGCCGGGCTCGTGGCGTCCCGGGTTGTCGGCGAGCTGCATATGCGGGATCAGCGCGAGGTTGGTTTCGATGCCGCGGGCGAGGTCACCCTCCATGATCTGCATGTGATAAATGTCGTACTGCAGGAACAGGTTGTCGGAACCGACGGCCTTGATGATGTCGACCGCCTGCTGCGAGGAATTCAGGAAAAATCCCGGGATGTCGCGGGTGTTGATCGGTTCGATCAGCAGTTTAATGCCCGCTTCCTTGAATTTCGGTGCTGCGAACTGCAGGTTGCGGATGAAGGTTTCGCGCGCGACGTTGGGATCGAGGTGGGTCGGGCGGATGCCGGCGAGGCAGTTGACCTGTTTGCAACCGAGCGCGGTGGCGTATTCGATGGCACGGCCAACGCCGTCCTGGAACTCGCTTTCACGCCGAGGATGGCAGCCGATGCCGCGTTCGCCGCCGGCCCAGTTGCCGGCCGGCATGTTGTGCAGCACCTGGGTCAGCTGATGCTTGTGCAGCGCATCCGCCAGCGCGTTTTTGTCGTAGTCGTACGGAAAAAGGTATTCAACACCCCTGAATCCGGCCTTGGCCGCGGCCGCAAAGCGGTCCATGAAAGCGACTTCGTTGAACAGCATGGTGAGATTCGCGCAGAACCTGGGCATGGTGTGGGCCTGCTGGGTTAAGTAGTAAGAGGTCAGGACACTGGGTAAGGGGAGAGTGGGCCATTATAATCATGGCCATGACAGTCCCTGAAAAATCTTCCGTGGCGATCCTGCTGGCGGCCGGTGCCGGCTCACGTTTCGGCGGTGCCAAACTGCTGCATCCGCTCGAAGACGGTGCGGCGATCGCCGCGCATGCCGCGCGCAACCTGATCGCTGCGGGACTCAATGTGACGGCCGTGGTGCGGCCCGGGGATTTTCCGCTGGCGGAACTGCTCGAACAGGAAGGTTGCGCCGTGACAGTGTGCGCCGATGCGGCGCTGGGCATGGGCGTCAGCCTGGCCCACGGTGTCAGTGTCACCCGCGATGCCGGCGGCTGGATCGTGGCGCTGGCTGACATGCCGCGCATCCGTCCGGACACCATCAAGCGGGTTGCTCAGGCGCTGGCGGAGGGTGCAGCCATCGTCGCCCCGGCCTTCCATGGCGATCGCGGCCATCCGGTGGCATTCAGCGACCGGTTTTTGCATGAACTACAGGTCTTGGGCGGCGACAGCGGCGCACGCGCCGTAGTGCAGCGCAATCAGGCGCTGGTGCGGGTGATCGATGTTGATGATCCGGGCGTGTTGCTTGACATCGACCGGCGCGGTGATCTGGCGCGTTGCGCCTGAAGCCGGCTTCCATGAATGATGATCAGGCAAGTAGTGAGGCATTGACGGCGGACGGTTCGCCGCAGTTTTTTGCCGGCGCGGCAATCCGCGGCAAGCTGGCTGAAATCGAGAGTCGTCTGGCCAGGCAGAAATAGAAGAAATTGCAGGGATAGAGCAGGGATAGCTTTATTATAAGTAATTGATTTTAAAGGAAAAATAATGTCACGTTTCACCGGCACCGAAAACTACGTCGCCACCGATGACCTGATGATGGCGGTCAACGCCGCCCTGACGCTGGAGCGTCCGCTGCTGATCAAGGGAGAGCCAGGCACCGGCAAAACCATGCTGGCGCTGGAAGTGGCCAAGGCACTGAAACGCCCGCTGTTCGAGTGGCACGTCAAATCGACAACCAAGGCCCAGCATGGCCTCTATGAGTACGATGCAGTGTCGCGGTTGCGCGATTCGCAGCTGGGTGACCCGCGGGTCAAGGACATCGGCAATTACATCGTGCAGGGCATGTTGTGGAAAGCCTTCGAGTCGGAGCAGCAGGCGGTGCTGCTGATCGACGAGGTGGATAAAGCGGACATCGAATTCCCCAATGACCTGCTGCGTGAACTCGACCGTATGGAATTTTATGTCTACGAGACCCAGCAACTGGTCAGGGCGAAACAGCGTCCGCTGGTGATCATCACCAGCAACAACGAAAAGGAACTGCCCGACGCTTTCCTGCGCCGCTGCTTTTTCCACTACATCCGTTTCCCCGACCCGGAAACCATGGCGAAAATCGTTGATGTACATTTCCCCGGTATCAAGAAAAAGCTGCTCTCACAGGCGCTCAACGCCTTTTTTGAAATCCGCGACGTACCGGGCCTGAAGAAAAAGCCGACCACCTCCGAACTGCTCGACTGGCTGAAACTCTTGATGGCCGAAGACATACCGCCGGAAGCACTGCACAGCCAGGACACACACAAGATCGTGCCGCCGCTGCATGGCGCATTGATCAAGAACGAGCAGGACGTTCATTTGTTCGAGCGGCTGGTGTTCATGTCGAGGCGAAAGTCGTGAGTTAGTCAAAACTCAACGGCAAAGACCTCAACGCAAAGGCGCAAAGGAAAATGAGAGACGCAAAGAAAACCGTGGTTTTTGTTGTTCCTTACTTTTCTTTGCGTTTTTGTCAGCGGCGTAGGGCGGGGGGGGTGAAACGGATCCCGCCGGTCCGTTATGGCCAAAAGGCGGGATACGCTGCGCTGCTCCCGCCCTACGGGTTCTTACGCAAGGCGGTGTTTGACATGTTTTGCTTTTCGTGGCGTCTTGGCGGTAAAAAGGTTTTCACATGCTGATTGAATTTTTCCTCAAACTGCGCCAGGGTGGCGTGCCGGCTTCGATCAAGGAATTCCTGATCCTGATCGAGGCGCTTGAGAAACAAGTGGCTTTCGGCAGCGTCGAGGATTTTTACCATCTGGCCCGGACCTGTCTGGTCAAGGATGAAAAATTCTTCGACCGCTACGACCTGGTGTTTGCCGCTTACTTCAAGGGGATTGTCGGCATCGACGCGGCTGCTGCGGTGATTCCCGAAGACTGGTTGCGCAAGCTGGTCGAGAAAAACCTGACCGATGAAGAGAAAAAACTGATCCAGTCGCTGGGCGGCTGGGAGAAGCTGATGGAAACCCTGAAAAAGCGTCTTGAGGAACAGAAGGGGCGGCACCAGGGCGGCAGCAAGTGGATCGGCACGGGAGGAACCAGCCCTTTCGGCGCCTATGGTTACAACCCCGAGGGTATTCGTATCGGCCAGCATGAATCGCGCAACCGCCGCGCGGTGAAGGTCTGGGACCAGCGCGAGTTCAAGAATCTGGACGATACCGTCGAGCTTGGCACGCGCAACATCAAGGTGGCCTTGCGCAAACTGCGCAAATTCGCTCGCACCGGGGCGCCGGAAGAACTGGACATGGAAGACACCATCCGTTCCACCGCGAAAAACGCCGGCTGGCTGGATCTGAAAATGGTGCCGGAGCGGCACAACGCGGTGAAGGTGCTGCTGTTTCTCGACATCGGCGGTTCGATGGACGACCACATCCGTGTCTGCGAGCAGCTGTTTTCAGCGACACGCACCGAATTCAAACACCTCGAATATTTCTATTTCCACAATTTTTTATACGAGCGGGTGTGGAAAGACAATCGCCGGCGCGCCACCGAACGTATGGCCACCTGGGATGTGCTTCACACCTATCCGCATGACTACAAGCTGATAATCGTCGGCGACGCCACGATGAGCCCGTACGAGATCACCTATCCCGGCGGCAGTGTGGAGCACAGCAACGAGGAGTCCGGAGCAGTGTGGCTTCAGCGCGCGCTCAATGTGTATTCACGCGCGATCTGGCTCAATCCGCAGCCGGAGGCGGTATGGAATTACCACGAATCCATCGCCATCACCCGCGAGCTGATGGGGAGCCGCATGTTCCCGCTGACCATTGATGGCCTGGATCGCGGCATGCGACTGCTCACCCGTTCGCAGTAAAGGAGGGAGGGCGGGCCGTCTGGCATCGACGGCCGGCCATGGTGTCAGGCGGCGCGATTGATGTGGTAATGGGCCTCGGGCACCGGGTAGGCCGCGGCGCCGAAGGTGTCGGTAATGGCCTTGTTGGTGTCGAAATACACCTGCCAGTAGTGGCTGGTGTTGGTATAAGGACGCACCGCCAGCACCGGTCCCAACGGAGTGAAGTCGATGACTTCGACATCCGGTGCGGGATTGGCCACGACGTTTGGAATACGCGCCAGCGATTCCTTCAGCCGCTTGATCGCATCATGCACATTGACGCTGTGCGCGAGCTGGGCCGTACGGTCGACGCGGCGGTACGGGTTGCTTGAATAGTTCTGGATGTTGTCGGAAAAAATCTTGCTGTTGCCGACGATGTTGAACACGTTGTCCGGGCTGTTGATCGCAGTGGCGAAAATGCCGATTTCCATGACCGTGCCTTCGACGCCGCCGGCCTTGATGTAGTCACCGACCTTGAACGGACGCAGCGTGATCAGGAAGGCCCCTGCGGCGAAATTGGACAGCAGCCCGCCCCAGGCCGCGCCGATGGCGATACCCATCGCGGCAACCAGTGCGGCGAATGACGTGGTCTCGACGCCGAAGTAGCCGAGGATGGCGACGACCAGAACGACATTCAGTGCGACGCTGACGATGTTGCCGATGTAGCGCAGCAGCGTGGGATCGACCTTTTGCCTGGTCAGTGCCGTAGACACCAGCCGTACGGCCAGCCCGATCAGCCAGCGGCCGACGATCCAGACGGCGATCGCGCCGAGGATCTTGAGGCCGACCGTGGTCAGCGTGGTGGTGATGGTGTCCATGATCTGCTGCGTGTCCATAGTGCTCTCCGGTTTTTATTGGGATGTCCCTGCGGGAGGCGAATTTTACCCGAGCCCCGGGTTGCCGGAAACAGCGCCGGCGCTCATCATGCTGATGACATGGACATCACCACCGTTACGGCTCCCGGCCCCGACCTTGACGCGGTGCGCGACCTGTTCCTGGAATACACGGGATCGCTGAATTTCAGCCTGTGTTTTCAGGATTTTGAGTCTGAACTTGAAGGACTGCCCGGCGCCTATGCGCCGCCGGCGGGCACTTTGCTGCTGGCACGTATCAATGGCGCGATCGCCGGTTGCGTCGGCGTGCGGCCGCTGGACGCCGGGCGCTGCGAAATGAAACGCCTGTATTTGCAAGAATTCTGCCGTGGCAGCGGCGGCGGTCGTGTCCTGGCGGAGCGCGCCATCAGCTTTGCACGCAAGGCAGGTTACAAAAGTATGGTGCTGGATACGCTGCCGCAGATGGTGGCGGCGCTGCGGCTATATTACGATCTGGGTTTTAAGCGCTGCGCACCGTATTACAACAACACCCCGATCAACAGCACCTGCCTGGAACTGGTTCTATAAGCACCTGCCGCATTGCTTGCAGGTAATCCTATGTCTTGCCGTTCCGTGGCCCGAGGAAAAACCAGAGGATCAGGCCAAGCAACGGCAACAGAACGACCGCGAGAATCCAGATCAGCTTCTTTTCCTTGCTGGCGCTGCTTTGCAGAATATTGATGATCGCCCAGATGTCACCAATGAGTATCAGCAGGCCCCACAAGCCGTTGTATCCGATGTTCATCTTGATTCCTGCCTTTTTAATTGAATCTGGATTTGGCCAGTGCCCCGCATTTGCGGGATGGGAGGGATGCGAAATGCGCCCTGAGTCTAGCATCACCATGGCCGACGCCGGCTGATTATTCTATTCAATACCAACATGGTGGGAGCAGGCGTCATGCTGCGCCTGGTTTAGAATCAGACACCCTGAATAAAAGGAGCGCCATGCCCGATTCAGTTGATGCGCAGCAACTGCTGGAATTCGCCACTGCCGTCTATGCCGGGCAGGGTGTGCCTGAAGCCGATGCGCGGCTGATTGCCGACACGCTGGTGCAGGCCGACCTGTGGGGCCACCAGTCGCACGGTGTGTTGCGCCTCGGCTGGTACCTCGACCGTCTGCGCAACAAGGTGATGAACCCGGTGACGCAGCCGGAGTTTGTCATCGATGGTGGTGCGATGGCGGTGATCGACGGCCACGACGGTGTCGGCCATGTGCTGGCAAAACTCGCCGCTGAAGAAGCCATCAAACGCGCAAAAAAACACGGTATCGGCGCGGTCGGCGTGCGCATGTCCAACCATTTCGGCACCTGCATGTATTACACGCTGATGGGCGCGCGGGAAGGCTGCGTGATGATGCTGACCTCCAATGGCGGGCCGGCGATGGCGCCCTGGGGCGGACGCAAAAAAATCGTCGGCACCAATCCCTGGTCGATTGCGGCGCCGGCGGGAAAACATGCACCCTTCGTGGTAGACATGGCCAACACCGGTGTTGCGCGCGGAAAAATTTACCTCGCCCGCAACAAACGACAGAAAATCCCGTTGGGTTGGGCGATTGATGCCGATGGCGCGCCGACCACCGATCCGCAGGCTGCCATCGACGGCATCATCCTGCCGATGGCCGAACACAAGGGTTACGCGATTGCGGCGATGGTCGACATGATGTCGGGCGTGCTGACCGGCAGTGGTTTCCTGTCGGCAGTGCACAGTCCGTACAAAACCGCGGAGAAAAGCAACTGCGGCCATTTCATGCTGGCGATCAACATCGAGGCGATGCAGCCGCTGGCGCAGTTCAATGCGCGCATGGAGCAGTTCGTCGCCGAACTGAAATCAGTGCCGCTGGCGCAGGGTTTCGATGAAGTGTTTTATCCGGGTGAGATGGAGGCGCGCAACAACAGGCGCAACCGTGCGCAGGGGATTCAATTCCCGGATGACACCATTGCGGATCTGAAGCGGATTGCCGCTGAAACCGGGCTGGAGCGTTTACTGCCCGCGATGTAAGCAGGGTGCTTGTTACAGCCGCTTATTGGCGTCGCTCATTGGCGTCTATCTCCGCCGGGCGGCGGCGCGACTTTCATGATTTCATCGATGGTGGTGACGCCGGCGGCAATTTTCATTGCGCCACTGATGCGCAGCGGTTTCATGCCGTCTTTGTAGGCGGCTTCGCGCATCGATTCGAGGTCGGCGGCGGCAACCACGCGTTCGCGCAGCGACGGCGACATGATCATCATTTCGTAAATGCCGATGCGTCCCATATAGCCGGTCATCCGGCATTCCAGGCAGCCCTTGTTGATATAGGTCTTGCCGCGCGGGTTGGCGGCTTTCCACGGCGTTACCAGGCTGTCCCAGACCGCGTCGTCGTAATCGTGTTTTTCCTTGCAGTGCGGGCATAACGTGCGCACCAGCCGTTGCGCCATCACGCCGAGAAGGGTGGATTGCAGCAGGTACGGCGGCACGCCGAGGTCGAGCAGGCGGCTCACGGCCGCCGGCGCGTCATTGGTGTGCAGCGTGGACAGCACCAAGTGGCCGGTCAGTGCGGCCTGGATCGCCATTTCCGCGGTTTCGAGGTCGCGGATCTCGCCGACCATGATGATGTCCGGGTCCTGGCGCATCAGTGTGCGGATGCCGGATGCAAAATCGACGCCGATGTTCGCCTGCACCTGCATCTGGTTGAAGCTGGGTTCGACCATTTCAATCGGGTCTTCGACGCTGCAGACGTTGACCTCGGGTGCAGCCAGCTGTTTCAGCGTGGAATACAGCGTCGTCGTCTTGCCTGAGCCGGTGGGGCCGGTAACCAGGATGATGCCGTGCGGTTTGCCGGAAATCTGGCCCCATTTTTTTTCTTCTTCGTCGGAGAAGCCCAGTTCCTTGTAATCCTTGACCAGGTTTTCCGGATCAAAAATCCGCATCACCATTTTTTCGCCGAAGGCGGTGGGCATGGTCGACAGCCGCAGTTCGACTTCACCGCCGTCGGGGGCCACGGTTTTCAGGCGACCGTCCTGCGGCCGGCGTTTTTCAACGACATCCATGCGGCCCAGCACCTTGATGCGCGAGGTCATTGCCGCCATCACCGGCGTCGGGATCTGGTAGACCTGATGCAGCACGCCGTCGATGCGGAAACGCACATTGCCGGCTTCGCGCCGCGGTTCGAGGTGGATGTCGCTGGCGCGCTGCTCAAAGGCGTAATTGAACAGCCAGTCGCAGATGTGCACGACGTGCTGGTCATTGGCGTCGAGTTGGCCGCTGCGGCCGAGCTGCACCAGTTGTTCGAAGTTGGCGATTTCCGAAACCGCGCCCTTGTCTTTGTTGTTCGCACCCTGCACCGAACGCGCAAGGTTGTAGAACTCGACGACATAACCCTGAATGTCCACCGGATTGGCGATGACACGCTTGATGTCCAGGCGCAGCACCTGTTTCAGCGACGCTTCCCAGCCGCGCACCCAGGGTTCGGCGGTGGCAATGGTCGCTTCGCGGGTGGTCACGCTGACCGGCAGGATTTTGTAACGCGCGGCATAGGCGTTCGACATCACCTTGGTGACGGCGGTGAAGTCGATCTTGAACGGGTCGATGTGCAGATAGGGCAGGCCGGATTTTTCGGCGAGCCACTGGGTCAGCGGTTCGACGCTGAGCAATTTGCGCGGATTGCGCGGGTCTTTCCATTTCTGGTCGGCGACAACCACCAGCGGATGCACGTCGCTGCGGCTGTGGCGGCGGTTGGCGACCAGTTTTTCGCCTTCATCCCTGGGCACCAGACTGTCGCTGATCAGGTCGCTGACGATTTGCGCCAGCGTCAGCGGCCGGTCGCCCTGGGGGGGTGGGGGGGCTGCAGTGGGTGCGGCGGGTGTAGGCGCGGGGCACATGGAGGGTGAATATACCAATTTCTTCAATGATTTACCGGGATGTGTCGGATCCGGGCCAAGGCTGTGCTGCAATACCGACCTTAAGCTTCATTCGCACTTATAAAGAGCAGATATTCAGCATATGCACCAATCATGTGCTTTATGATTTGGCTGTCTGACCGTAATATTAATAAAAACAACAGCTTGTTGTCAGGAACAAGTTTTGCTTTGTAGTTACAGGTTTATTTCAGGGGAGGAGACCCATGGAAGCCGTCAAAATCAGTACCGACACCTTGTTCATCCTGCTCGGCGCCATCATGGTGCTGGCGATGCATTCCGGTTTTGCGTTTCTGGAAGTCGGCACGGTGCGCCGCAAAAATCAGGTCAATGCACTGGTCAAGATCCTGACCGACTTCGCGGTATCGACCATTGTCTATTTTTTCGTCGGTTACAGCGTGGCTTATGGCGTGTCGTTCATGGTCGGCGCCGAACAGCTGGTGCAGAAAAGCGGCTTTGAAGTCACTAAATTCTTTTTCCTGCTGACCTTTGCCGCGGCGGTGCCGGCGATCATTTCCGGCGGCATCGCCGAACGCGCGCGGTTTTATCCGCAGCTGGCGGCAACAGCGGTGATCGTCGGCCTGGTGTATCCCTTCTTTGAAGGCATCGTGTGGAACGGCAACTACGGCGTGCAGGCATGGATCGAGTCGGTCGCCGGCTCACCCTTCCATGATTTTGCCGGCTCAGTGGTGGTACATGCGATGGGCGGCTGGCTGGCGCTGGCCGCGGTGATCCTGCTCGGACCGCGCATCGGCCGTTATCCAAAAGAGGGTGGTGTGGCCGCACAACCGCCGTCGAGCATTCCCTTTCTTGCACTCGGCGCCTGGATCCTGACCGTGGGCTGGTTCGGTTTCAACGTGATGTCGGCGCAGACCATCGACAAGATTTCCGGTTTGGTCGCCGTCAATTCGCTGATGGCGATGGCGGGCGGCATTGTCGCGGCGCTTGTCGTTGGTCGCAACGATCCGGGTTTTGTCCACAACGGACCGCTGGCCGGGCTGGTTGCCGTGTGTGCGGGATCCGACGTGATGCATCCTGCGGGTGCGCTGGCCACCGGCGGCGTGGCGGGCGCCTTGTTTGTCTATATGTTCACGCTGACGCAGAACAAACTGAAAATCGACGATGTGCTCGGTGTGTGGCCGCTGCATGGCTTGTGCGGCGTCTGGGGCGGCATTGCCTGCGGCATTTTCGGGTCAAAGGCACTGGGAGGCCTGGGTGGTGTCAGCCTGACTGCGCAGTTAATCGGCACCGGACTGGGTGTGTTGATTGCGCTGGTCGGCGGATTTATTGTGTACGGGGCGTTAAAAGCCGTGGTTGGCATTCGTCTGGATCGTGAACAGGAGTTCAATGGTTCCGACTTGTCGATACACAAGATTGGTGCCACCTCGGATAACGATTCGGGCTGGTAGTTGAACCCCGGTGATGAGTGAGGAACGGAAAATCTGCTGCAGCTACCGTCAGAACGTCGCGGTGCCACGCATCGCGTAATTCCCCGCGGCGTTCGCGGTCCACAGTTCCACTGATTTTCCATCGGCCGCGGGTTGACCGTTGACGCTGAAGGTTTCCTGGTGGAACACCGGATGCGTGGCGCGGTAATCCAGTTTGCGCACCGGACGCGGATCGCTGCGGCGGCATAAATCCAGCAATAACGTCGTCTGCAGCGGGCCGTGCACGATCAGGCCCGGATAACCCTCGGTGTCGCGGCAGTAGTCAATGTCGTAGTGAATGCGGTGTGCATTAAAAATCAGCGCGGAATAACGGAAAAGCACCGCTTCATTGGTTTGCAGCTCGCGCCGCCATGCCGCGGTCTGCGGGGCCGGTTTGCCTGCTGGCGCGGCTTCGCCCGGTTTTGCGGCTTCGCGGTAGACAATATCGTGTTCCTCAACGATGGCGACGGTGCTGCCGGCCTTGACGGTGTGACGCACCGTGACAAACACCAGGTCGCCGCTTTTGCCGGACTTGGCTTCCACCGACAGTATTTCGGATTCGCGGCTGATGTTGTCACCGACGCGCACTGGTGCGCGGAAATCGATGCGGCCTCCTGCCCACATGCGCCGCGGCAGCGATA
>Ga0105090_10001045_pt1 | contig 14641 bp, 14 predicted proteins | sample PPLLak3March2015_FD_79110 | JGI IMG/M metagenome (GOLD analysis project Ga0105090, IMG submission 79110) | Freshwater sediment microbial communities from Prairie Pothole Lake near Jamestown, North Dakota, USA - PPLs Lake P7 Core (1) Depth... | ecosystem: Environmental > Aquatic > Freshwater >... | reverse complement strand
CTGAAAAAACGGATCGCCACGACTATTGCCTTCGTGCGGTCGATCCAGCCTGAGCAGATCGACGGCACCGAGGACAATGAGATCACGCTCCGCCGCGGCGAAAAAAGCACCACCTACAAGGGCATGCAGTTTCTGCTCGGTCACGCGTTGCCGAATTTTTATTTCCATGTCACGACTGCGTACAACATCCTGCGCCACAACGGCGTGCCGGTCGGCAAGCGCGACTACCTGGGCAAACCTTGACAGTAATGTAATCGGGGCGGGTGACTAAAACTTCGGCGAAATGCTTCATTGGGCATGGAAAAAATTGCGCTGATCACGTGCTATTGCAAGCGCGGATTCAGCACATCGCGCAAGCGGTCCCCGACCAGGTTGACCGCGACGATGGTCAGCAGCAGCGCAATCCCCGGGACGGTTCTAGATGACGACCGGCTGCCGGAATACGTCGCTCAACGGCTCACCGATGATGCGCATGAGGGTGTCGTTCGATGCGCCCGCGACATAAGGCACGATGACACGAATCAGACGTTCCGGATAGGTCTGGGCGTTAGCGCCGGCCGTGGCAAGGCCGGACGGCACGCAAGCTACCGCAAGGGCTGCGCCGGGACTCATGAATTTCATGTGTTCGTCCTCCGTCGTATGGTTATTCGGGCTCGATCGGGCGCAGCTGCAGGCCGGGTTATCCCGCGTTAAATCGCCGTATGTTCGGTATCGAACATACGGCGGGCCTTGTTTTGACTTAGTGTCAAACGTGCGTAGTTGGCAATACCTGCGCAACGGCGCATGCATCCGCCATCTTCCGCGATGCACGCGGCACCCGCTTTGGCGAAATGCGGACTCAGCCGTTCCGCAAGGTTGTTTGCTGCGCGGGTCGATCACAACGCGGTCTCCTGCGATGTGCTGCCCGGCAAATATCAGGCTCGGGCGCGATTGTCGCAACATGCTGTTTGAAAATAATAGATTCTCGACATCAATAAGTTGGTTGTCGCTATAAATGGAATCGATCACAAAGCCAGTATTCATTGATTCAAGTCAATGCGACGTAGTCAGAATTTATATTAGAGTGAACTCATATATTTTGTAATGGGCAGACATAAAGGGGCGGACATAAAGTGCTTGCATTTATTCATCGTGGTCAATTTTTATTTTTAACGTTTGAGTTGAAAAAAGGCTGGATATGATAATTACGAAAAAGATGGGGTCCCGCGTTGCCAGTGCAGTAGGTCTGGCGGTGGCGGGCATGATGCTGTCAGCCAGCCTGAATGCGGGGCCGATCATTAATACCAATGGTGCCAACGCGTGCGGCACAGATCCCGATGCGATTGCCTGCGTGGGTGCTTGGGATCTCACCAATGTCGACGTCCAGCTGTACCATGCTGATGGCAGCGTATTTGGCACTTTTGATCCGTTAACAGGGGCGTACTCAGCCATGATCGCCGGCGATACGTTTGCGAGTCTGATCTACGACGATAACGCCAAAAGCATCCTCAGGGCGCGATTGACTGGCAAGGACTGGCCAGTCGGCGAGCCCACCAGCATTAAGGCAATCAATAACGATACTGCAACCAAGAATGGTAAACCGCAAAACTGTCTGATCAATACTTCATATTTGGAGGGGACGTTCCTCGATTCGGCCACGCCGGCACCGGTGATCTGTTCCAGCCCGTTCCAGTCGCACAAGCGCTTCAAGGTCGCCATGCTGCCTTCGACAGTCAACGGGGTTGCCCCCGGCGCTGAAGGAAATCCTATCGATCTGGTTTTCAATTTGCAGGCTGACGACGCTGTTCTCCGGGCCTACCAGGTGTTCAGCAAGATCAACAACTACACCGGCGTGCGCCTCAAGGGTTACAGGATCGTGGTCGGTACTGGCAAGGGTGCGGCGTTCCAATCGGCAGACACATTGGGTATTGAAGATAAACTGTTTATTTCTCTGGGGATCGACGAAGGGCGAGACAACGGCGGCGTTCCCGACGGTTCGGACCTTTTCAATGTTGGAGATGGTCTTGCCACGTTCTCGCACGGCCTTTTCGGTGCACCCGACAAGCATTTTCCTGACAATGGGTTCTTCGATTCACGGCCGGCCGGATTTACCGTTGCCCAAGGTTGTACAACAGGTGTTTGTGATAAATCCTACCTGACGGCATTTAATACCCCTGCCCAAAACACGGACACGATTTTCTCGACAGGCACCATGCCGAGCAACTACGCGGGACCTGCCGTGCTTCCCCTGACCGCCCCGTTGTTCGGTGACTGGGTTCCCGCGGAGTGGGCGCCCAAGGGCATATTCTTCGACCACGACAATGATCCCAAAACCGATCCGGTGTTGCAGGCCTGGTGGAACGGCACGGCTTGGATCAAAAACTTCGACTCCGGTTTCGCTGCAGTCAACGACACGGAATTCAATACCTGGGCGTCCAACCCGCTGTACTACATCGATATCATCGAGGACGTGCTGAACCTGGGCCTGAACTACATCGTTCATGTAGGTGATGGCGTCGTCGGCGGGAAATTCACCATTCGCATCATTCCGGTGGTCGCCGATACCCAGGTTCCGCCCGCCTATGTGGGCACGACACCCAGGCCGCTAGTGCCGACCACGCCTGTTCCGCCTGTGGTGGCTCCCGTCACCGGTGGTGGGGGCGGCTGCACCATCGGTGGCAACGCTCCGCTGGACCCGACTCTGCCGGTGCTGTTGGCCGCGGCGCTGGGCTTCATGGGCTGGCGTCGGGTGAAGGCCGGCAAGTAATGTGCCGTCCGCTGCATCCCATCGGGGTGCAGCGGGCCGCTGATTCTTCCGCGCCGGTGCAACCTGAACAGGTTGCACCGGCGTTTTCCTGATGGCGGCGTGGCTGCGATGCCGTGCAAACCCGGTTTCGCATCGCTGCGCCGTGCGCGATGCGGCGTCATTTCAAGCGCGGATTCAGCACATCGCGCAAGCGGTCCCCGACCAGGTTGATCGCGACGATGGTCAGCAGCAGCGCAATCCCGGGGAAAAAGCTGATCCAGTACTTCCCGGATAACAGGTGCGTATAACCGTTGGCGATCAGCAGGCCCAGCGACGGTGAGGTGATGGGCATGCCGAGGCCGAGGAAGGACAGAGTGGCTTCCAATGCGATCGCGTGCGCGACCTGCACGGTGGCCACCACGATCAATGGCGGCAGCACATTGGGCAGCACATGGCGGAACAGGATGCGCGCGCTGCTGTAGCCGGCGCAGACTGCGGCATCAATGTATTCACGGCGAAGTTCAACCAGTGCTGCACCGCGCACGGTGCGTGCGTAATAGGCCCATTGCACGATAATCAGCGCGATGATGATCTTGTCCACGCCCTGACCAGTCAGCGCGAGCAGGATCAGCGCGACCAGGATGGCGGGGAAGGACAGCTGCAGGTCGACGATGCGCATGATCAGCGCATCGACCCAGCCTCCCGCGCGGGCAGAGACCAGTCCGATCACCAGCCCGAGTCCGAGTGCCGCCACCGTCGACAAAAAACCGACGCCGAGGCTGATGCGCAGGCCGTAGAGAATCGCGGACACCATGTCGCGGCCCTGGTCGTCGGTGCCCAGCCAGTGAGTGTAGCCGGCGGCGCTCGCGACACCCGGCGCCAGTTTGGCGTCGAGGATGTCGAGTTGCGCGAGGTCGTACGGATTCTGCGGCGTGAGCCAGGGCGCGGCGACAGCGGCCAGCAGCAGCAGGCACAAGATCCAGAATGCGCCCAGTGCGATGCGGTCGCGGGCAAAACCAGTGGCGAATTCGCGGCTGGGAGACAGCGTTGCGTTCATCGCGCCCCTTTCAGCCGCACCCGCGGATCCAGTGCGGTATAGAGCAGGTCGACCAGCAGGTTGATGAAAATGAATAAAAACACGATGACCAGCAGATAGGCGACGATCACCGGGCGGTCGAGCACGTTGATCGAATCAATCAGCAGCTTGCCCATGCCCGGCCAGGCGAACACGGTTTCGGTGACCACGGCAAAGGCGATCAGCGATCCGAGCTCGAGGCCAACCACGGTGACGATGGGGATCAGGATGTTGCGCAGCACGTGTATGCGCACCACCTCGCGTTCAGGCACACCCTTGGCGCGGGCGTATCGCACATAATCCTGCAGCATCGCTTCGCGTGTGCCGGCGCGGGTGAGCCGGATCAGCAGCGACAGTTTGAACAGCGCGAGATTGGTCGCCGGCAGGATCAGGTGGCGGATACCATCCCAGGTCAGGAAGCTGACGGGGATGCCGAAGACATCGACGGTGGCGCCGCGACCGGTGGTCGGCAGCCAGCCGAGTTGCACCGAAAACACCATGATCAGCATCAGTCCGACCCAGAAGGTCGGCAGCGAGAAGCCGAGGATGGAGCCGGCCATGATGCTGCGGCCGATCCAGGAATCCGGTTTCAGTCCGGCGAGCAGGCCCAGGGGGATGCCCAGCACGATGGCGATCAGCATCGCCATGAATGCCAGCTCCAGTGTTGCCGGCATGCGCTCAAAGATCAGTTCGATCGCGGGGATGCTGGCGGCGAAGGATTTTCCAAGATCACCGGTGAAAGCGCCCTTGAGGAAGATCCAGTATTGCTCCCACAGCGGCCGGTCGAGGCCGAGCCTTGTAATGGTCTGCGCGATTTCCGCCTGGTCGGCCTGCGGGTTGATCAGGATGTCCACCGGGTTGCCGATGGCGTAGACGCCGGTGAACACCAGCAGCGACATCACGAACAGCGTGGCTGCGCTCTGGGCGAGCCGGCGCAGCGTGAAGTTCAGCATGGCGGTTGCGCGCCGCGGGATGTCGGCTTATGCCGGAGCTGAAACAAAACGGCCCAGGCGCACCGCGGTCTGCCCGCGATACAGCCGTTTTGAGGGCATCACCAGCACGCAGCGGTCGTACGGTGTGCGCACTTCGCGCTCACCGTCCCAGCCGATGAGGGTTCCCGCCTGCTCGATCAACTCCAAGCCCGTGAACGGGCGTGCGAAACGGAATATTTCCGATTCGATGGTGACGGGATGAGTGACTTCCACCAGGTTTTGCGGCAGCGGATTTTCAGCGAAGCGGAATGGTCCACCTTCGGCATCGATGACACCATAACGCGCAAGAAAGCGCAGCGTGGTCTCACGCGCGACCGTGACCGAGTGTTGCGCCCAGTGTTGTCCGCACTCGACCAGCAAGGCGTTGCTGGCGCTGGCGGGGTCGCCGAAGGCGGCATAGTCGCGCATGCGCCGGCCGGCGGCGTGTCCGGAATCGCAGACGGCCAGCGCGGGATAACCGACTTCGCTGGCGAGCCGGCGACCCTTGGCGAGCGGACCGGCAAGCAGCAGCGGCTCGGAGGGATGCTGCATGGAATGGATGTCGAGCAGGAAATCGACGCCGTGGAGAAAGGGGCGGATGGTCCGGGCACGGCGCAGCTCGGCACTGTCGCGGCTACCGTCGAGCACTTCGGGTGTCCACAACCGGTTGAAATCCTCGTCGACCCAGCGCGAGGCTTCGGGCCGGGCCAGGTCGAAGCGTTCGAACGCGGCGACATTGCAGAACGCAAGTGTCAGCCGGCCGCGCAGCGGACGAATGCCGGCGCGGAACAGCTCGTCGAGGACGATCGCGCCGCAGATTTCATTGCCATGCACCAGCGCAGTGATCATCACGTGTGGTCCGGGAGCCCCGCTGTCGAGCGTGGTGAAGTAGTCGATGCCGGTGTTTCCGGCACGATAACCCGCAATGTCAGGGGGCGATGTTTCGACGGTATAGGCGTTGGGATCGGTCATGGTGTTCTCGGCGTGAAGTGATGGGCAAAGGTGAACTCGTCCGTGCGCGGTGTGTAATTCAAGCCGGCGCGCATCGCCCAGCTGACGACCTGGTGGTGCAGCGGAATGAAGGCGAGGTCGGTCATCGCCAGCGTATTGGCCTCGCGTGCAAGGGCTTCGCGTTTGGCGCGGTCGACGCTGGAGAGAGCCTGTTCCATCAGTGTATCAACTTTGGGATTGGCATAACGTCCCCAGTTCCAGGCGCCATAACCTTTTTCGGGATTCGGTGCGGCGACCAGCGAACGTAACGCAAGGTCTGCGGCGAAGGAGCCCCAGCCGAGCAGTGCGAAACTGGTTTCCTCCTTGCGCACGCGGCCGAGGAAGGCCGACATCGGCATTGCTTCGACGCGAGTGGTGATGCCAGCGCGAGTGAGCAGTTGTGCCACGGTCTGCAGCACCTGTTCATCGTTGATGTAACGGTTATTGGGGCCGGCGAGGGTGACGCGGAAACCGTTCGGGTAACCGGCTGCGGCGAGTAGTTTTTTTGCGCCTTCGACATCGTAGGTCTCGGCTTTCAGCGCGGCGTTGTGGCCGAACACACCCGGCGACACGATATTGTTGGCGGGCACAGCGAGGCCTTCCATTACGCGATCGGCAATGGCTGTGCGGTTGATCGCTTTGGAAATCGCCTGGCGTACGCGCAGATCCATGAACGGATTTTTGGCGAGCGGTTTGCCGTTGGTGTCGGTGACCCCCGGCGGTTGAGCGCGGTACTGGTCGAGGTGCAGCAGGATGGTACGCCAGGAAGTGGTTTGGGTTATTCTTAAATTGTTGTTTTTATTAAGATTTTTAATGTCCGCCGAAGGTACGTGTTCAATCACATCGAGTTCGCCCGAGAGCAATGAGGCCGTGCGCGAAGGATCCGCCGGTATCACCCGCAGCGTAACCCTGTCCCAACTTGGCCATGCCGCAGCCTTGCCCCACCAGCCGTCATGGCGTGCGAGTTCGAGCCGGTCGCCGCGTTGATATTTCACGAATTTGTACGGTCCGGTGCCGACCATCGCGCGGCCCGCATCAAAATCTTCGGGACCGGCGTTGAGCGCTGTTTTTTTGGAGATAATCAGGATTGAATTGATGTCCTCCGGTAACGCGCCGTAAGGATATTTTGTCTTGATGCGCAGGGTGTGTGCATCCACCGCGGCAACAGAGGCGATGGCACGCACATAGGAAGCAAAACCGCCGGGGCTGCCTTTGATTGAGAGCGGGCGCTGTAGTGAAAACGCGGCGTCTTCGGCGGTGAAGTCCGTGCCATCATGAAATTTGACGCCGCGGCGCAGTTTGAATTCCCAGGTGGTAGCGTCAATCGCGCGCCAGCTTTCTGCGAGACCGGGGATCAGCCGGGTCTGCGGATCAACATCGGTCAGGGACTCGAACACATGTCGTGCAACGGTGAGGTTGGGCTGCGAGGCGAGCAGATGCGGATCGAGTGAAGTAACTTCTCCGGAGAGTCCGATGCGCAGTTCGGCAGCTGGCGCTGCCGCGCACTGCAGTGCGGCGAGCAGCGAAATGAGGGGAATGATTTTTTTCATGCGTATGGTCTCTTGCGTGAAGTCTTCATGGCCGGTGTCAAGGATACCGCATGCCCCGCGTTGACAGTGCGGGCGTGCCTGCCTATCCTGCCTCTTTAACGACGGACGTAATGTACTGATGAATGCCCCAGCAGCGCCCGGCGCCTATACCCTCAAATTGATCCGTGAGTTGATTGCGTTCCCGACGGTCAGCCGGGATTCCAATCTGGAACTGATTGATTTTGTGCGCGAGTTGTTGCGGCCGCTCGATGCCGATGTGCGCCTGACTTTCGACCACGACAAACGCAAGGCCAACCTGTTTGCGACGCTGGGTCCGCACGACATGCCCGGCGTGGTGCTGTCCGGCCACACCGACGTGGTGCCGGTCGATGGGCAGGAGTGGGCCACCGACCCGTTCACGGTCACCGAGCGTGACGGCCGGCTCTATGGCCGCGGCACGTCCGACATGAAAAGTTTCATCGCCTGCGCGCTGGCGCTGGCGCCGGAATACGTGCAGCGCGGATTGCAGACCCCCGTGCACCTGGCGTTTTCCTATGACGAGGAAGTCGGCTGCCTCGGTGTGCGCGACCTGCTGGCGGACATGGTGCAGGCGGGCATCAAGCCGGCGTCCTGCATCGTCGGTGAGCCGACGGAAATGCGCCCGGTGATCGCGCACAAGGGCAAACAGAGCTACCGCTGCACGGTACGCGGCCTGGCTTCACATTCGGCGTATGCACCGTATGGCGTCAATGCAGTGGAGGCGGCGGCCGAAGCAGTGGCTTTCCTGAAGCAGTTGGCGCGCAGGCATCGTGACCGGGGCCCCTACGATCGCGGCTTTGATATCGCCTACACAACGGTGCACACGGGAGTGATCCGTGGCGGCACGGCACTCAATATCGTGCCCCATGACTGCGTATTCGATTTCGAATTCCGCAATCTGCCGGGTGATGACCCCAATGCCTTGTTGAAGGAATTTGAGGCACATGTGCGCGGGGCGATCGAGCCGGAAATGCATGCGGTCGATTCGCGGAGCGGTTTCAAAATCGTCAAAATGTCGGAAATCCCGGCACTGTATACCGGCGCAGAGGCGGAGATCACCGCGCTGGCGCAGGAGTTTTCCGGCAGCAACGACATCGCCAAGGTGTCGTTCGGCACCGAGGCCTCGCAGTTTCAGGTGGCGGGAGTGCCGACCATCGTGTGTGGACCGGGATCGATCCGCGAGGCGCATAAGCCCGACGAGTTCGTCGCATTGGCGCAGGTCGCGCAGTGTGAGACTTTCCTGCGGCGGCTGTTTGAGCGCTTGGCCACAGTTCGTCCATAACTTCGGGGCTTTTGGATCTACATCCGGTTCGCCCTGAGCTCTTCAACTTTGTTCGGGACAGCTGTCGAGGAGCGGCTGGGCTTTGACAAGCTCAGGCCGAACGGAGTTCAGAGTAAATATCGGTATAACCTTTTGTTTTTATTGGTATATTTTATGAATCCGTTCGCCGCGACCTAGTTATTGTTGGTCGTTGCGATGAATTTCTCGTCACCCTGTTGTTCGCGTTCGAATTCGAGAAATTCGTAGTAGCCACAACGTTTGGCATCCGGATATTCGCGGCACACGGCGGGGCGTGATTCGTACACCGTGCACTGGCGCTTTCTGGTGTCGAACAGTTTGCAGATCTTGCCGTAGTGTTTGTCGTCCTGTTGCTTCAGCGAGCGCACTTTTTCCGTGCGGTCAAAACGCGTGTAACTGGATTCGGCCTGCGCATACGTGATGTCGAAGTGTTTGGCCAGCCGCGCGATGTCGCGTTTGCCGACTTCAATCAGCGGATAACTGCAGCAGTAGCCGGGACATTTGCTGCAGTCATACTGGTTGGCGGATTTTTTTGCGGTCTTGCTCGAACTCATTTTGCTCATTTTGAATATTACACGCCGGTAATGCAGCGCCTTTCGAGAAAGCGCGCATTCTACCTGCGTGTGCCCGGTCAGTGGTGAAGGATTTTCGACAAGAACTGCTGCGCGCGTTCGGAGCGTGGCGTGCCGAAGAAGTCGTCCTTGGTTGCGTCCTCGACGATTTCACCGCGGTCCATGAAAATCACCCGGTGTGCGACCTTGCGCGCGAATCCCATTTCGTGGGTTACACACATCATGGTCATGCCTTCGTGGGCCAGTTCAACCATCACGTCGAGTACCTCGTTGATCATCTCCGGGTCCAGCGCCGAGGTCGGCTCGTCGAAGAGCATCGCGATCGGGTCCATCGCCAGCGCGCGGGCAATCGCCACCCGTTGCTGCTGGCCGCCGGAGAGCTGGCCGGGGAATTTCTGCGCATGGTCTATCAGGCCGACACGAGTCAGCAGGGCGCGGGATTTTTCCGTGGCCTCCTCGACCCCGCGTCCCAGCACCTTGACCTGCGCAAGGTTCAGATTGGCGGTGACGTTCATGTGCGGGAACAGCTCGAAGTTCTGGAACACCATGCCGATTTTGGCGCGCAACTGCGGCAGGTTGGTAGTTTTGTCGCCCACTGACTGACCGTTGACGATCAGGCTGCCCGCCTGAAACGGTTCCAGGCCGTTGACACATTTGATCAGCGTCGATTTGCCCGAGCCCGAAGGGCCGCAGACGACGATGACCTCGCCCTTTTCGACCTGGGTCGTGCAGTCCTTCAGCACCTGGAAGCTGCCGTACCATTTGCTGACGTTCTTGAATTCGATCATGGCCATGATGGATTGCCTTCGTTTTTACAGACCTTAACGCGGGGGGGTAATGCGCAGCTGCAGCCGCTTGACGACATACGACGCCAGGAAACACAGGATGAAATAGATCACCGCCGCGAACAGGTACATTTCCACCAGCCGCCCGTCGCGTTGCGCGACCTTGCTCGCCGCACCCATGAAGTCGGTCAGTCCGACCACGTACACCAGCGAAGTGTCCTGGAACAGGATGATGCCCTGGGTCAGCAGGATCGGCACCATGTTGCGGAAAGCCTGCGGCAGCACCACCAGCCGGGTCGCCTGCGGGTAGGTCAGGCCCAGCGCGTAGCCGGCATGGACCTGTCCCGCGGGCACACTCTGGATGCCGGCGCGGATGATTTCGCAGTAGTAGGCCGCTTCAAACAGCGTGAACGCGATCAGCGCGGAATGAAAAGGCCCTATGCCCTGGGCATAGCTGTCTCCGGAAATGTGCTTGATGGCGATCGGCACCAGGAAATAAAACCAGAAAATCACCAGGATCAGCGGGGTTGCGCGCAGCAGGTTGACGTAGATTCCCGCGGGGACGCTGATGGCCTTGATGCTGGAGAGTCGCATCAGCGCGAGCAACGTGCCGAGCACAATGCCCCCGACCATCGCCAGCAGCGTCAGCCACAGCGTGGTCAGCATGCCCTGCCACAGATAGGGCAGCGTGCGCTGGATGACGTCGAAATCAAAACCGGTGAACATGGCTATTCTATTTCCCGGTGCCGATGTAACCGGGCACCCGTACGCGGCGCTCCAGCAGTTGCATCATGACAACGACAGCCATCGTGATCAGCACATAAACCACGGTGGCCAGCGTGAAGATTTCAAAGGTGCGGAAGGTGTATTCGGAGATGGTGCGCGCCTGGGCGGTGAGTTCGAGCACACCGATGGTCAGCGCCACCGATGAGTTTTTGAAGATGGTCAGGAATTCCGAAGTCAGCGGCGGAATGACGATGCGGTAACCCATCGGCAGCAGCAGGTGGCGGTAAACCTGCGGCATGGTCAGTCCGGTGGCCAGTGCGGCGTGGGTCTGGCCGCGGGGGATGGACTGGATGCCGGAGCGGACCTGCTCGGCAACGCGGGATGCGGTATAAAAACCGAGCGCCAGCACGGCACTCCAGAATTCGGGCATCGGCATGCCCTGTTTCATCCAGGTGCCCAGTGCCTTGGGCACGATTTCCGGCACCACGAAGTACCATATGAACATCTGCACCAGCAGAGGGATGTTGCGGAACAGTTCGACATAGGCGGTGGCGGGGAGGTTGAGCCACCACACTTTGGTAGTACGCATCACCCCTAGTATGGAACCAAGGGTGAAGGCGATAACCCAGGCACAGATGGAAACCAGCAATGTCCACTTGATGCCGGAGTAGACCCAGTCGAGGTAGGTGCCGCCGCCGGAGAATGCCGGCTGTGTCAGAAAGCCGAAGTCCATGGGCACAGTGTAACTGCAAGCGGAAAGCCGGCGCAAAAAAATCGGGAGGCCGCAGCCTCCCGATTTAATCGTATTACTGCTGGATTAATGTGCCGGGTTCAGCACTTCATCTTGCCGCAGGCGCCGACACCCGTGTCGTTGGGGTTCTTGATCGCCGCTTTCAGGCTGTCCGACATCGGGAAATTCAGGTTGATGCCCTTGGGCGGGATCTTGGACTGGAACCACTTGGTGTAGATCTTGTTGATTTCACCACTCTTGTAAAGCCCGCTCACCGTGTCATCAATCAGTTTCTTGAATGCCGGATCATCCTTGCGCAGCATGATTGCGTACGGGTCGTCGGACAGGAACTCGCCGATGACTTCGAAGTCATTCGGGTTCTTGGCGCCGGCTTTCAGGCCGTAGAGCAGGATGTCGTCCATCGGGAAGGCGACGGCGCGGCCGGTATCGACGGCGAGGAAGGATTCAGCATGATCCTTCGACGGAATGAAGTTGATGCCGAGTTTTTTCTCGTCGTTGTAAGCCTTCATCGCGCGTTCGTTGGTGGTGCCTTGGGTGAAGACTACGGTTTTGCCCTTCAGGTCGTCATAACCCTTGATGCCGGAACTTTTCTTGACGATGATCTTGGTGCCGGTCATGAAGTAGGTGGGTGCGAAGGCAACCTGTTTCTGCCGCTCCACCGAGTTGGTGGTCGAGCCGCACTCCATGTCGATGTTGCCGCCCATCAGCACGGGGATCCGCGTTTGCGAGGTCACCGGCACGTATTCGACTTTCAGCTTCGGCATTTTCAGCTGGGTTTTGATGCGATCGACGATTTTCGCGCAGATGTCCATGCCGTAGCCGATCGGTTTTTGCTGGTCATCCAGGTAGGAAAACGGCACCGAAGCATCGCGATGACCGACTTTCACGACGCCGGTGTCCTTGATTTTTTTCAGTGTGCCGGTCAGTTCCTGGGCGTGGACGGGTGCGGTCAGCAGGCCGGCTGCGGCAATGGCAGCGACCAGATGCGAAATGCGAAACATGGTTAGTCTCCTTGTGTTCATGAAACGGAATTAAACGGAAATTATCGGGGCCGCCGTCTGGGTGACGGTATCGGAGCGTACAAGATTCAATCTAAGGGAAGTCTCCGGCTTTGTCCAGTTTCGGGGTGTCGGGTGGACACCGAAAATCGATTGTTTACAGGGGCTTGCCTGATCGTGTCATTGGCTCGCTGGCCACTCGATGCCAGGCGACACAGGCCCGCGCCAGTGCCCGCGTGGCGTCTATGCAGCTGGCATTGACCGGGCTGGCTGCGAAATCGATGGCCACCGGTGTTTCGGTGCAGGCCAGTACCACGGCCTGTGCGCCGCCTGCGAGCAGGTTCGTGACTGCTTGCACGGCGAGACCATGAGCGCGCGGCAGGTCATTGGCTTTGACCGCAGCAATGGCCGGCAGCACCAGTTGATCCTGATCAACCCGGCTGCTGAGTACACACTCGAGACCGCGCGCGGCGAAGCGTTGTTGAAAAAATCCCGCCTTGACGGTGCCGTCTGTGCCAAGCAGGCCGATCTTGCCGGCCGCGATGCCGCGTTCGGCGAGCATGTCGCACACGGCATCGGCAATATGCAGGATTGGCAGCCCTCCCTGCTGCACCAGATCATCATGCCAGTAGTGCGCGGTATTACAGGCGATGGCGACGACCTTTGCACCGGCCTGTTTCAGTGCGGCGATGCCGCGCAGCATTTGCGGCAGTGGTGATTCTCCACCATGGAGGATGGCGGCCGGGCGTTCCGGAATCTGCGGCACGCCCCAGGCCACGTAGGGGATATGGTCCTGGTCACGCATTGCCGGAGTTTCAGCCACCAGTTTGGCAAGGAAATCAGCCGCGGCCAGGGGGCCCATGCCGCCGAGGACGCCGAGCAGGGGAAGGGATTGTGTGATGGTCATGACGGAAGTTGAGATTGTGATCTGATTTGTTGATTCGGATTGTTTTGTCCTGTACATAAAGTGCCCCGGACTGCAGAAATTTACTCCACAAAGCCTTCAATCAACCGCGCGACAGCCGCGGGCTGATCGTGATGCAGCATGTGTCCCGCATCTTCCACCCATACCTCGCGGTGATTGCGGAAAGCGTTTTTCCGTTCGGTCAGCTGTTCCGGCGTGTCCTTCAGGTAGCCGCTGCCTTCGGAGTTGCGCCCGTACACCCATAAGGTCGGCGCGGTGACTTCGCGCCAGCAGGCGATCAGTTCCTCGACGCGGAACAGCACCGGGTTGGCGCGTTTGTGACGCGGATCGCTGTACATCTCGATCAGTTCAGGCGCGGTTTCACGGGCCCAGATGCGCGCGATGTACTGCGCTTTTTCAGGGCTCAGTCGCGGATTCTCGCGTTGCAGCCGTGCCGCCAGCGCATCGAAGGAGTGGTAGCTGCGGAAACGCGATTCCTCGGTTAACTCACTTAACCAGCGCCGGTAACGTCCGGGCGCATCGGAGGGCGTGGTACGCGCGAGTCCGAACCCTTCCAGCGAAACCAACCTTGAGACCCGGTCGGGGTAAATGCCGGCATAAGTGCTGGCGATGACGCCGCCCATGCTGTGGCCGACGATCTGCGCCGGTTGTTCCGGTGAATAAAGGTTCAGCAAGGCATCAAGGTCGGCGTAATAGTCCGGAAACCAGTAACCCTGCGCGGACCATGCCGAGAGGCCGAAACCGCGCCAATCGGGCGCGATGATTTGCCAGTCGCGCTGGAGTTCATCGACGACGAACTGGAAGGAGGCTGACACATCCATCCAGCCGTGCAGCAGGAACAGCGGCGGCGCGCCGGCCGGGCCCCAGGTGCGTACATGGTGACGCAGGCCGTTCAATTCGTGGAAAGCAGAGTGGCTGGGTTTTACGTCCATCATCTCATGAGCCTGTATCAAAATCAGAAAACCTTTACCGCAGATAAACGCAGATTAACGCCGATAAAATCAATGCGAAGGATTATTTATAAAACAATCCTGGCTGTGCTCGGCACACTTTGTTGAGCAGGCGTCATCGGCGTTCATCGGCGGTTTAACGGGTTTTTTGGGTGTTCTTGATTTCAAGTGTCGCGCGCGGTGGCGCGGTTGCGCAATGCATTCCAGGACAATACCGCGAGGCTGGCGACGATCAGCAGCATGCCGGCGGATTCGACGGCACCCGGTTGTTCGCCGAGCTGCAGCCGCGAAGACAGCACGCCGAT
>Ga0105090_10001044_pt1 | contig 14644 bp, 14 predicted proteins | sample PPLLak3March2015_FD_79110 | JGI IMG/M metagenome (GOLD analysis project Ga0105090, IMG submission 79110) | Freshwater sediment microbial communities from Prairie Pothole Lake near Jamestown, North Dakota, USA - PPLs Lake P7 Core (1) Depth... | ecosystem: Environmental > Aquatic > Freshwater >... | reverse complement strand
TTGTAATTGTTCTTTAGAATAAGTTTTTTCATCTGCATCTGCAACACCAAAAGCTATTCTTTGTGCTGTAGATAGTCTTTCTTCATCTCCAAATAACCTGCGATTCATTACTGCAAGATGAATGCTATTATTAGCTTGCATCGCGGCATTTGCAGGGGCTGTCAAGATGCCTTTACCGACATTGCCTAAGGCTTCTCTACCACCCTTAAAGAGCAACATCATTTTAGCTAAGAACGAAAGAAAGTCTTTAGTATTGTTTAAAATGCTCCCTGATCCAGCTCCAAAATTATTACCCCTAACCATTTCTTTCAAGCCTTTGCTAAAGTCACTTAAAAAGAATAATATACTTTTACTTACATCTTTAAATTTAGAACCATAGCGATCCGTCTCATCAGGAATTGTTTTAGTACCAAAAATAGGCTTAAGAAACTTATCATTGACAAACTGAGAGCTTTTATTTAAAGGCCCGAAGATACCTTCACGATATGTTGCTTTCTCAATACTCTTAGAAGATACAACAGTAAATCCTGCAAGTAATAAACCTAAGAGACTTGTTCTCACAGGTCCTGACTTAAATGCTTTAACAATAGCTAAGGCAAGCATCGCAGAGAAACCGATAACAAAAGGTGTTTGTAACTTTCTTGGGAGAGCGTTAATTATATCATGTCCAAAGACTCTATTCTCTAGATGTCTTTGGGGACCTCGTCCTACTTCTCCAGTCACATCAATCTTTTGATTCATGATCGTGCCAGGAAAACGATCAGGAATTCCTAACACCTGCTTTATTGTTCGACCTGTACCTGAATAATTAAATTTGCTTCCAAACTTACTGTCATTAAAAGAATCTTTAAAACGTTGCCATTCTACTTTAAAGCCTTCACTTCCGGCAAGAACTCTATCTTTAAGTTTTTGCTTAGCAGGTGCAATTTGAGTACGATCCTTTAAAGCTTTTAAATTCTCTTGCATTTTCTCGCTAAGAATCTTATTATTCTTTTCTAATAAATCATTGCCCTTTTCAGAAGACTGATATAAAGGAACACTAAAATCACTAGATAATTTCTTTTCAGTTTCTACAATAGGATTATTCATACCTAAGAAAGGATTCTTACCAGTAAAAGCATCTTTACCAAATGGGCTATAATCTAGGTTTTGTTCCTTAACTACAGAGAATTCTTCTTTACGTGCTTTTCTTGTTTTAAACCATTTGACACCTGCCATGGTCGCGGCAAACAAGGCAGCAATACCGACAAGCCTTAGCATCATACTCTTATATTTAACTAATAAGACTAAACCTAAAGCTAATGGTGCGAAAAATGACATTCTACTAAATGAAGCATTACCTGCATTAACAAAGTCGTTAATAATCATTAATGGCTTTCTTAAGAGATATCCTAAGACTGTCTCGACACCCTTGACCATATCAGGTATCCAGGAATTGCCAATAACTGCTTCATATAAATCTTCAAATGGCTCTTCAGCCTTTTTAGCGAAGTCTTTTGCTAAGACAACAGCATCATCTAAATTAGCAAAAGGACCGCTAGGGTCAATTGTAGGCACATCAATAGCGACGTTAGCTTTTACACTAAACAATTTATTTAAAGTGTTTTTAATTTTTACAATTTGTGCATCAAAAGGTCCTAATAAACCTCTTATTTGTAAAAACAATGTTGAGAAAAATTCTTTAACACTATAAGCAAATAAATAAAATTTAGATTTCCATGCTAGTAAACGAATATCTAAATTCTGAGCAAAGCCTGCAATTGACAAGGCTATATTATTTAAAGTCCTTGCAAACAGGTCTCCCATATTAGTAAAAGACTCTTTTGTCTCAGCCCAAAGAATAGATAAAGAGTTTCTAATATTAGTAAAGGCTTCCGCATAAGTGACTTTTAATTGACCTGTTTGTGATTCTAAGCTTTTATACTCAGCTAGCAATGCTCTAAAGACTTTAATAGAAGGTAGTAAACCCTTCTCACCCATTTGCTTAAGCATACCAACATCGACTTTAAGACCTCTAGCAATAGCTTCAAGTAAGACCGGAGCATTTTCTCGTAAGGATCTTAACTCATCACCGGCTAATAATTGAGAAGACATTGCTTGGCCAAACTGTAGAACAGCAGAAGAAGCTTCGGTAGCTGTAGCACCAGAGAGTCTTAATGACTTAGTAACGGCATCAGTAACTTTTGCAACTTCATCCTGAGTTGCACCGAAAGCTTGCGTAGAACGAGATAACTTAGAATAAAGAGTACCTACTGCAAATAACTGTGTTCTATTCTCCATTGCAATAGAACGTACTTTGGTCAAAGCAAAATTAAACTCTTCTTGACTCTTTGTACTAACACGAAGTTTGTTATTAAGAATAGTCACTTTATCAGACATATCAGTAATTGCTTTTACACCTGCAAAAGCAGTAACGCCCACTGCAAAGATTTTAGCAAATTTCCCGAGATTAGATGAAACCCTCTCTGTACTACTTTGTATACCATCTACGGATTTACGTAATTTAGCAAGATCGGCTTGCGCTTCTCTAGAATCGGAAATTGTTTTAAGAACAATTGCCATATTCTATTCCTTTCAATTTTAAACCCGAAGCATCAGTATATTGATACTCCGGGTATTTTAAAATTACCTATCCACATCTACAATCGTGCCTAGTGGCGTGCCATACTTGAGTGCAATTCTTTCAATAAAACGAGCAGGTGCTTGTTCAGAAGAGCCTGCATTTAACCTCTCAATATAAGGCACTGAATTTCTAACATTAAAGACAGGACCTACGTTATCTACACTCCAGGAACTTCTGGCTAAGCCGGTATCTATTGGAGTGGCAGCAGAAAGCTCGCTTTTCATATTGCTAACTACTTTTGCAGCCTGTTCAGTAGACGTCGTACTTCTGTCTTTAGCCAGTTTCATAAATTCTGATTTTATATTGAGCATTGTCATTTTAAACTTCATTCTAAATCCTCTTCTTTCCAAAGCTTAATCTTATCGCCACCTTTAGCAAGGTTCAATAGATGTAAGACTTTAGAACCAGCTAGACTATCTATTGGTGTGTCTTTCTTATTGAAGATAGCTTTAAGTGAATTAAAGATCTTCCAAGGCTTTTCCTTTACGCCTATAGCTTGCAGTACAAAATAGGTGCGTAAATCTTCACGCCATCCTATAGGACGCTTTTCTAGGAAAAAGTTCCAGCCTTGGAATTCTTCATAAGACATTTCATTAGCTAGCTCATAAATGGGAGTTCTCAGATGTGATGCTATCTCATATATAGCTATCTCATCATCTGAGAGTTCTATTTTCCCTGGTCTTTACCTAAACCAGAGAACTGCATAATTGCGTCACTAAGATTACTGAGTTCATCGATAGGGCACTGACTAAACTCTTCATCAGTCATATCAGTACCACCTTCGGCACCAAGTCGAATGACCATCTTAAGCAGATCTAGACCATCAGTTTCACTAACTTCATCACTCTTAAGAGTTCGAGCTTTACGCTGAATCTCTAAGACTTCAGATACAAGTAACTTCTTGATCTTAATATCCATGCCGAGGAATTTGGTGTTCTTTTCCATCTTCCTACCGACAAGGGAACGAATACCGCTCTTATTATCTTCAGTCATATTACTCACCTCGGAAGTTGTCGGAATTTGTAGCTTGGAAGTCATCTAAATCTTTCCTCATCTGATGTAAGAATGATAATGTCCGAAAGACCTCTTCAGACTTTTCTTTTTCGCCATCAAATTCTGCGACACGCTCAAAGGTTTTACGAATGCTAATATCAATACTTTTTCGCATATGTTTAGCGGTAGTTCGAAGAACGTAACCCATGCTAAACGGTTTTTGTCTCTGATCCATGTTGTTCCATTATTAAAATAGTGGGCACCAAAACCGAATATTTAAGATAGTTGGCACTATCCCCACTTGGTTTTTATTACGAGTTAGACCAAGGACCAAGTAAATCGGTCTGGATCGAAATTGTCAATACCGCAGTACTTGCATCAGTTAATTGAGGACTGATTTGGAGAGCCTCAAATTTACCGCCGAAGAAATACTGAGTATTCTTGCCGGAACCAGCAGAGCCACCTTTAGCAGTACCAAGACCAGCCTGGTTCGAACTATAGCCTGCAGGCTCAGCATTAAGTAAAGTAAAGCGGAAATTATAGAGAGTCGAATTACCAATATAGAAGCCTAAGTAACCAGAAGCACTCTGCCACTCGCTAGGAACGAAGTTAAGAGTAACTTCAAACGTAGGAGCATCAGCCTGGCCCTGGACCTGCTTAGAAGTCTTAAAGCCAAAATTAGGAACATTGACAATATTAGGCGGAGTACCAATCTGCGGTAATTCACGGATATTAGGAATACGCCTAAATTTAGTAGCAGGCGTCGTATCTCCAGTACCTAAAGCAACAGGCAGAATAAACATGCCCTGAAGTACTGTGTCTGTCGTGGAAGCACTATATGTATCGATACTGAAGGAAATATCAGAGAAAACACCAGCACCAATTGAATCAATATGTGGCATGGTTATACACTCGTGAATGCGCCATAGAAATCAGACTGGATAGAGATCGTCAGAGTAGCCTGATTCGCATCTGTTAACTGCGGGCTAATCTGCAGAGCTTCCATCTTGCCTAACCAGAAGTACTGCGAGTTTTGCGTCACAAACGCATTACTGCCATACGCAGTAGGCACGCCGTTTAATAAAGTAAAGCGGAACATCATCTGACGACCCAGAGTGATGTAGTAGCCAAGATAGTTAGCAGTCGTAATCCAGTCACTCGGAACGTAGTTCAATGTGACTTCAAAGGAAGGCGCATCAGCCTGACCCTGGACTTGCTTAGATGTCTTAAAACCAAAGGTAGGAACGTTGACAATATTCGGAGGAGTGCCCATCGAAGGGAACTCACGAACATTCTCAATACGCTTATAACAACCCGCTGTTTCTGTCGTCGCGCCTACAGTCTGTAAGGAGCTAAACAGAAGAGCTAAGTTAGTATAGTTAGGTGTGGCAATTGCAGTTGCCTTAGCTGCCGTTTCATCGACAGAAAAAGACAAATCTGAATAAATGCCAGCACCGATCGAAGTGATATGTGCCATTACATAACCTCAAAGTAATTAAATGGAATCGTGTAAGTCGTCCGATAGAGGGACGGATTATCTGAATCTAAACCATTAGGGCTTACTGCGCTTCTGTCCAATTGGACAACTATACCAGTAGCAACAGTAATGGATTTTCCAGATAAAAATGTATCCAACTTATCTGCAATAAATGATGCTCGTTTGGGACCTTTATTTGCTTCTACAAAGATATCAACGATTATAACACCTGATATAGATTTGAGATTTACCCCATATCCACTAGGTATTACCGATACCCTTATAAACTCAATTCCTGCATCTCTAACATTAATGTTCGCAGGAAATGTCTTGATCCCTACTGCCGTCCAAGAAGATTGTCCAAATATAGAGTAGACTCCGGAATCTAGATTTGCATATTTACCCATTCTAGACTTCCTTCTGTACTTCAACAACAGTTATAAATGTATCAGAAATGATGGGAGGACCAATTAACCAAGTTTGGCCATTGTATAAAATCTTATCATACAACGCTATTTCACCAATATCTTGTGTCTTTAACAGCATGACTTTTTTGCTTACATTGCGCTCTCTAGAATATTTACTAGCATCTGTGATTACTGCTTTTGTTATTACTGGTGCAGTTTCTACATCTGTTGCTGCTAATGTATTAAAGTTAAAATTTGTAGCTGTTTTCTTGGTTAACGTAATTTCTTCGGCAAGGTCTTTTAACAGGGTAAAAGCTTTAGCGACGTTTTTATTTATTAAAGCTCTGTATCCCATTAATTGGCCCTCCACCATGTGCTACTACCACCCCGTATTAAAAGCGGGTTAATAAGACCCGTAACTACGGAGGGGATTTTACTGGCTTCAGTTTTAATTGTCAAACTTATCTGACCAACATTTAAGCTTGACACTGACCCGGTATTATCTAACAAACCATCATTATTCAACAAATGGTATGCTAATTCGAAAGTAGCTTCTGTTATTCTCGTGGGGACTGTTGAAGGTAATGTTGTAACATACCCTAATTTTGGATCGTAATAAGTTCCACTTCTTGGAAATACTAATGCTTGAGAATCACTTATGGCAACACCAGTCCACTTCATATTATTTAACAATCGTGTTGCTGTAACTAAAGCTTGATCTTTCTGAGCATCAGGTGCAGTAGTCCAGGCAGCAACATCAAGGCGATCAGTAAAGTAAGTATTAGCTTCTTCGCGCGTAACGAAAGAATTAGTGCCTTTTGCCAGTGCCATAAGTGTTCCTTTACATTACTTGTGCAGAACCGGCAGAATGCCGAGGCTCAGAGCATTGGAAACCTTACGATTCCACGCACCAGTACAATTGGCAGAACCTGTCGTGTCCGTGACGGCATCCAGGGCCTTCCACGTCGCAGTTTCTTTGACGTTAGAATAATTGGCATTGCCGGGGAACGTATCTTCAGGACCAACCCAATCATAACCAGCCGGAGCAAGCACATAACCCCAACGATACCAGATCGACGTTGTACCGCCACCCTTATAGGAAGCAGGCGCACGATCGATTTCGACAGGGACAGGAACGGCCAACGGCTTCATGGCGATAGCACCCGGACGAACCAGATATGTGCAATCAACCGAAGTCGTCGCGCCTAAGGCAACACCAGGACCGTCATCAAGACGGTTTAATTCGGTATCAGAGAATGCCTGATTGGCACGAGTCTGGATGATACGGAACTTACCACTGAAGATTGTCTCAAAGTTGATATTACCTTCTGTAACCTTTGTCTGATCGACGAGATTAGCAGAACGTAACGACATGACAGTCTTCGGCGAGCACACCATATAGACATACTCAGGCTCATAATCGCGCCAAGCCTGGCCTAATGCCTGAAGCAGAAGCTCAGCACGAGCAGCACCTTGATAAGCTAAATTGGCACTATTAGCCGTATTCAAGCCTGGTCCGGTGATCAAACCACCGGCAAGACCCGAGTAATCAGCATAGAAGCCATACTTCTTATCTGTTGGTAAGCTTGTCCACGACACACCACCGAGGCCGTTAGCGCCAGCACCATACGAGGCGCCATTCAACAGTTCCGACGTCGCAACACCCTTGAGCACAGCCATGATAGCATCATGCTCGTCTTGTGCGCGAATTTCAGCAAAGTCACGACCGTGCTTGGCAAGACCGTCAACTTGCGTAACGACTTCCTGCATGTTCACCTTCGACGCGCCGTATGTACGGACTGTCTTGATGTACTTCAGGTAATCGGAACTATAAGACGAAGTAGAGCCATCAGCACTCTGATCTAACGAAGCAACGTTAACTGTCGAGTTGATATTCTTGAACCAGCGGAGCTGACCCACGAATGTCTCAGTACCAGTATCAATTAACGGATTATCACCAACAATCCCTGTACCAGCAAGCTTACGAGCATTCAGGTAAGCTTCATCGGTATAGGCACCGAGAGCAGACTGAAGGACGTAATCAGTGGCACCGAGTAAGCCACCATTACCTACGGTATTAGACGGATAAAAACCAGCCATTTAAATTTTCCTTTATGTACGCTTTGGAAGTTTTCCTTCCATAGCTAATTTAAGAACTTCTTCCTGTGTCATGTCAAAAACTGACTTTGCACCACTAGGAGGAGTACCACCTTTCTTTGAACCACCACTACCAGAACCGGATGAGGCTTTCACTGCAAACAAAAAAGAATTGTCTTCATCGTCGACAAATGTCTTGACAAAGTCTTTGATAGAAACGCCAGAACGATGTACCCAGGTACCTTGTTCATTACGAACAAGTTGTCCCACAATCTCCTGAAAAGCCATTTCTACGGCCTTCTCATTACGGAAATTTAAGCCTGTGAGAGTAGTGCGTACTTCATTGTTGCGAGTTAACTCTAGATTCTGTTGCTCTAAAGCGACTCGAGCAGCTCGTTCCTCAGCAATTTGCTTTTCAAAAGCTTCTTTATGTTTGCCTTCTTCCTTTAAGCGAGCGATTTCTGCATCTCGCTTTTCTTTTTCATATGCGGCAATTTTTTGAAGAGCTTCATCCCTTTGAGTAAACGCACCATCAAGTTTTTCTTTGATTGGTTTCAGATTAGCTGCAAGGCGTTCCTTAACAAGCCTCTCTACCAAATCTTCGTTAACCTGCTGTTGTTCACTCTTATTAGAATTAAGCTCCTGATTTTCATCATTGCCGTGATTCTGATTGTCTTGGTCAGCCATATAACACCTTTGAGTACAACTCATTAAAATAGAGATACAATCTCTATTTGAAAAACCATTGTGAAAGTTCGTTTCACACCTGGGTTAATTTAACGGGTATTTTTCAACCCACTCCATACCATCCGTAATCACTTCCGACGTCTTCTTTGATCTCTTGTAAAATATCTTCTACTTTAAGAATATCAACTTCCGTCATAGTCTTTCCGCCAATTTTAGATTGGCCAGGAATAGGAATTAATCCCTTTTCTATAGCTTCTTCTAAATATTGATCATATAATTTCTTAGGAAAGCCTCTGGCTAACATTTCATCTAACACAGCTTCAATAACGTTAGCTTTAAGACTTTTTGCATAGATTTCTTTTAATGCAGTTCTACCGCTTGACATATCTGAAATATTAGTGAAGAAGGCGTCATGAATAGTAGCAGTTTGAATTTCATTCTTTTTACCCCAGAGATGAAAATTCTTTACAATTGTGGCGTCATTAGAATGGTTACCATTGACTGCATAAGCAGTTCTTGCTTTTGTGGTATCGGCAATATCATTAATCTTTCCCGACTTATTAATAACTTGTTCCCACCACGTTGCATCTGTTTTCTGTGGTACTTGTAAAATATTGATAGTCCAATTACCACTAGGATCACGATAAAGCAAACGTTCTTCAAAATGTTGTGTAAAGTTTTGTTCTAATACTTTACCATCAAAATTGACCCAAGGGACATTTGTCCAGCTTTTAGGTAATTTATTAGCGTAAAATAATTCGAACTCAAATAAATTTTGAACTTGAGCAATCTCTACTTTAAAGTATTTAGCACCTGTTCTACGGTCACCAGACGGTTTTACGCCATAGATTATTTCACTTAAAGTCCCATCAGGCTTCCAAAAACCAAAACGCTTTAATGTTTTCTCAGAAACAGGCTCACCAGCCTTTAAGCCTAAAATTTCACTGACGCGATTAGGAAGAATATATCCTTTCTTTTTACTACCTAATAAAGTAGTTTTAGATATTGTCTTCCAATCAAAGTCACTCTTAGATGGTTTTGCATTAGCCAAATAGTCTTCTGCCAGCCTTCCAAAGAATTTAGTGAAATCTTTTAATATTGGTGTCTTTTCAGCAAGATGCTCAGACATGATGGAGGCAATTGCTTTAAAGTCTTCTGGTGTTACTACTTTAGAATAAGCAGTAGACATCTTCTCAACAAGATCTAATGTCTTTGGATCTAGAAAATATAACTGATCCAAAATATCATCACCTGGATCTAAGCCTTTGTTGAAGATCTCTTTTACATTTTCTCGAAGAGTCTTTAATTCAGCATAAGTCTCAGGATCAAATTTCTCATAGCGAGCCATCCTCGCAGATATCTCATTTAACACTGCATCACGCTCAGATGCTTTTACTACAAGAACATTAGTATCTTTTTCCAGAATCTTTGATAATTTACCTTCTACATTTAATGCACCTGTTCTCTCACCTGCGCCATAGAAGGTAACCATATTTTGTGCTTTGGCAGCCTTTCTAAGATCCTTTTCAGAAAGACCTAACTTTTTATTGATGGCTCTAAAACGAGGATCATTATAAGTAGCCGCAGCAATTTCATCGTAAAGACGTTTCTTATAAGGTGTAGGTACAACATTACTCAATTCAGCAAGTTGCTTGTTCTTAGTTGTAAGCGCAATAATCTGCGCACCAGAAGAAGAAGCATCTTGTTCAAGTGCGAGGGCAGTCTTGTATTGATTCAGATTGACTAATGATTTTGGTGTATATGAGCCTTTAAGATAATTATCTATCTTAGCTGTTTCAATAGCTAATCTATAGAACTTTGCAAGCTCTTCTCCATCAACCATTGAAACGATGTCAGATTCCAATATAGCACGAATGTCAGCGGGCTTGCCACGTAACATATGATTGCCAATTCTAACCAATTCAGGACGCCATTTTTGTGCGATTTTCTGTCTTCCTGAGAAGGATAATGAATTATATCTACCTTCAAAGCTGTCATTTAAACCACCTAAAAATGAACCGATTTGATCTTGCAAATTAATAAAACCAGTCTTACCCAAAGGTTTAGCTTGAGCAGTATTTAAGAACGGCCTAAAGGTTTCACCAGCTTGCGGCCCAATAAGCCCACGCTCATAAATACGAGCGCGATGGTCAATAAACTGCTGATTGCTAAAAGTTCTGTTACCTTCACGCAACCATTCCATTGCTTTAAAGCGTTCATATGAGTCACCGCGTGATGCTATATACTTTCTAAACTCATTACGTTCATTATAAAACTTAGCTTTACCTTTGTCATCTTCAAAGTAAAGAAGCTTTTTAATAAAATCATAATAGTCTTCATCGATTTTATATTCAGAATCACTAGCCCAATTAAGCGCAGCTACAAAATCTTTATCTATAAATTCTTCAGGGAAATCACTAAAACTTGACGTAGACGTAATCGGAATACGAGTATCTTCATACCCTAAAGAGCCTCTCTTTATCCAATAAGTCTTATAACCTTCTCTGACAATTAATTTATTCTTAGCATCAGAGAAAGGTACACGCAATCCAAGATCAATACTACGGTTTAATCTTGCATAATCTTGAATACGTGAGTCAGTGACTCTTATATTATAAGCAATGGTATCATAATAAGGTCCGAAGTATTTACCACTCATTCGACTCTTGAGACGACGTTTCTGAACACCGTATGTCTCAATTTCAAAGAATTTTTGAGTCTTCTTAGCTTCTAGAATTTGCATCCCTAACTTATACCAAGTATTTCTAGTTCCATTAAGATTAGCTAGATTATATAAATCACGACCTAATGCAACAGCAAAATTATCTCTATCAGGCATATCAGACAAAGATAACCGATGAGCGAACTTTAAATAAAATTGTTGTAAAGTTCTATCATCGAGTCGATTCCAAATTACTGGATTAGATTTAGCAATTTGTACATCGAAAATACTACGTAATTCACGAGCGATCTTAGGGGCAACCTTATCTTCCCAAGTATTTCGTGCGATAATATTAGGGATAAACTTGTCATGAATCTCTTGAAGCTGTAATGGACCCAAGACCGGATCAACATAATTAGAATCTAATAATTTCTTTAAAACATCAGAATCTTTACGAATTTGTGTTTCAATATAATCTGAAACATTCATCACATCGAATTTAATTTGGCCCTGGACAACAGCTTTGAAGTTTGACCAAGGCTCGCCATTTTCTCTAAAACGACTAAAGATAATACGAAGATTGTCCGTAACAACAGCACGCTCATTAAGTCCCATCTTTTCTTCAAGTCCTTCAACAAACTCTCTAATGAATACTTTATCCTTAGGAAGAAGTTTTGGACTCTCATCAACAAGACGTAAATTATTAGCATATACAGCAGCATTCGGTTGATAAAGCCGAACGTCCTCATATCTTCCGGTTATTGGATTAAACTTCATTTGATCTTCACGAGGTGGTGAAGTGAGGACTCTTGTCTTAACTGCCTTCTTAGAGCCTATTAAAGTACCTCGATAATTTGTATATGATAATGTGCCATCTAAATCGGTAGCCTGTAACATATAATAATCATGAAGCGTCTTTTGTAGCTTTGGATTATTAATAAAGTCTTCAGGCATTGTTGCCCACAATTGCATTGCGTCTAATTTTTCTTTAGCAACGGCAAATCGTTTTGTATCGCCTGGTAAAGTATGTCCAGAATCTGTCATAGCTCGTAGATCACGAATACCGATAGTATTGCCTTCAGGATTCGTGAATTTAGACAGAGGGAGCTGTCCAGTACGGAATAACTCGACTTTCTGATAGTCCCCTAGATGTCTCAGCTGAACATCTGTTGGCTGCCTAGTTAACCAATCATTATAGGTTTCTCGCAGTGGTGTTTGACCATCATAGAAAGCAATCTGTTTCTTTGAAAGATTTTGTATATTACGCCTACGAACTTGACTTATGGCTTCGAGATTGGCGATGTCATCCCATGATTTGAAGACAGGAATTGTTGTAGATCTGCAATTGAAGTGAGCAGGAGGAAGATGTGCTGTGTCATTGATAGGATAAATAGTGCCATCGCGATGAGCACACAAAGGTGTAGTACGAGCATCCAAAACGGCAACGTATTGCCAGCCTTGAAGGGCTTTAGCATTTGAGGAATATATCGCATGATCAACCTGTGTCTGTACTGACGTTACTGCTGTTACTACTAATGCTCTTGATTGGTACTTCGTAATTTTAAAGACACTCGCCTTTCTAACTTCATTGGCGATATCATTAACAGAAATACCATCAGCGATACCTCTTCGGATAACGGCTTCTATACGCTTTCTTTCAGCTAAGCCAATCCCATGCCAACCTTGTTCTAAAGTTTTATTCTTATAAAGAGGCTGTTTAAGAATAATCTCTTCTGCTATAGTAGAGGGAGGTCTTTCAACTTCCCAAATCCTATTATAAGCCTTATCAAGAGTACTATGAGTATAAGATAATTGATCTTTAGCAAGATCATCCAAAGAACGCTTAGATAAGTTATTAACATCCTTAAACGTTCTCTGGATATCTTGATCGATTGCTTCTCTTAATTTAATGAAGCCTCTTTCAGACTTCTCAGCGTCTCTGATAAGTTTATCAACTCTAACGGCATGACCATTAATGAGCAACTCAACCTTACCATTGACGCGTCTTTCATAGAGACGGATCATTGCCGCTCTATCTATAGTTTTGTCATATACCTGAGTGTTAGCATTAACAGTCATTTGTGCCTCTTACTGCTTAGTTTTCTTTGTTCGCTTATAAATAGCGTTAGCCTCTGGAGAGACGTTCTTAGGTGTTTTTCCATACGCAGTTTGAATTCTATAATTTTCAAACTTACTATCAGCATTCATTAAGTCACGCCAATTCTTTCTATCAGCGGAAACGCTAGCTCTTAACTCCCATAAATCTTTTGCTTCAGGTCTTACTTTTTGTGCTTCAATATGAGCTTTTCTATTACTAGAAGCTTTATTTAAAACTCGTTCAGCACCAACAATAGCACGCTGTGAAGGACCTTTAGAATACTGATTAATGCCCTTTGGATTATTTACGGTACCTTGAGGAGGTCCTTTCTTAGCCATAATTACACCTATTACAGCTTATCGCGACGTAACCGGCCAACTGTGTTGGAGAGCCGCTTCCTAAGAGTCATCTCACCTGTGCCCTTACCAGAAGTCCGCTTATTATAAGCAGCCTTCGCCTGGTTACGTACAGAGGTTGCCGCATTCTTCACGCCACCAGAATACGTCGGCGATGCCTTGTAAGCGTCCTTAACCTGGCGTGCCGAATCTTGCACCTTAGCAGCACCAGTACGTAATCCACGTGTCTTACTGCGATGCTTAATCCGCAAGCGAGTCATCTTGTAACCAAGACCCTGCTTGGACTTATCGCCTGTACCAGAAGCATACTTACCAGACTTACGCTTAGCAAGACGATCCGCAACGCTATTACGCGCGGAAACAGCCTTGTTACGACCCTTTTCAAAGACACCTGCAACACGCGAACGAAGACCAAACTTGACTTTCGTCGGAGAAGCAGAAGCAGCTGTCTTTTGAATACCAGACGAAACAGAAGGCGCTGCAGTTACAGCAGTAGAACCGCGCTGCTTAAAAGAGCCAGCACCAGGCATTGGCTTACTTCCCTTACCAATACCATACTGATTGATGCCCTTAGGATTATTAACTGTACCGGGCTTAGGCCCTCGAGGTAATGCCATTTCTATTTAACTCCCGAACTAGGTTGTTGTTGCTCGACACCGAGCTCTTGCTGAAGATTCACTTGATTTGCATATTGATCATTTTGATGAGCCATAGTGCGTTCAAGATCTTCTTCAATTTCCATCTTACCTTCATCATCATTATAATCTGGTGCGATTATATCATTATGCTTTAAGAGAGCTAACCACGTAGATCTAGAAATAAGACCCTGTTGTAACCATTCTGTAGCCAATCTTAACCATCCTTCACCAAGAGGTAAAGGCTGGAAATCTGTAGACAACGCAAATTTAATATCAGCAGCTTTCAAATCATAACCATATCGCCAATTAATCATGAAAGCGATAACTTGCTTCATGGTATGACTTACTTTATTATTCAAGGCGCCTAATTGTGCAGTCTGAGAAGCATTTCGTAACTCTAAAGCTACACCTGATTGTTCAGTTTCAGGTGTTAACATTCGTATACCTAACTTCGCCATTTCTTCAATGCCTGCTGCAATTGCAGTATCCATATCTGAAAGAGCTGCAGTCGGTGTTTCCAAGACTGTTGCTGTTGAGCCACTAGGTAATTTTAGCCAACTACCTAAACCTGCTTCTACAACAGCTGCAAATTCTTCATCATCCATA
>Ga0105090_10001043_pt1 | contig 14653 bp, 16 predicted proteins | sample PPLLak3March2015_FD_79110 | JGI IMG/M metagenome (GOLD analysis project Ga0105090, IMG submission 79110) | Freshwater sediment microbial communities from Prairie Pothole Lake near Jamestown, North Dakota, USA - PPLs Lake P7 Core (1) Depth... | ecosystem: Environmental > Aquatic > Freshwater >... | reverse complement strand
GAACGGGGCGCCCGTGACGATGCGCTCCGGACCGCGGAGCTTCTGATGCGTGGGCTCTGGAACCTGCTCTGCCTGCTGCCTCTGCTCGTCGTCGCCGGCATCGCGACGGCGGCCGACACGGTTGTCGATCGAATCGGCCCGACTTTCCAGATCCGCGCCACGCTCGATGCCGATGCCTCGGTGGCGCTGTGCTATGAGGTGCTGACGGACTTCAATCGACTCGCGGATTTCGTCCCCGGCATGCAGTCGAGCCGCATCGTCAGCCCGCCCGGCGAGGCGCTGCTGCTCAGGCAGGTCGGCCGGACGAAAGTAGCCTTCTCCGAGTACGCGTTCGACGTCACGCTGGCAGTCTCGGTCGATCCGCCACGCGGGATCACGTTCCGGCGCATGGCAGGCAGCTTCGAGCGCATGGAGGGTGGATGGCGCGTCGAAGGCGACATGGCCCGCTGCAGGATCGATTATCGGGCCGACATCGAACCGGGCTTCTGGGTGCCGCCGCTGATGGGGCCGTTGATCATGCGCAGCCAGGTCGCAAGGCAGATCGAGGGCCTCGAAGCGGAGATTGCGCGCCGTGCGCGCCTCGCGAACGCTCCCTGACGGCGCGCGTATCTCACGAGGGTGGTTCCGCGAGGTTGCGCGGCGGGCACGGCCGGGTCAGTACAGGCCCCGCAGTCGCGCCTTCAGGCCCCGCAACGCCGACGGTTCGAGGGGCGGGTCGATCTCGGCCATCGTGAACTGGAACACCGCTTCCTTCAGCAATGCGAGTTTCGGTGACGCGATCACCGTCCGCCCCCTCACCAGGAAGGTGTCGAGGTTGCCGAATGCGACGAGCATCGGCTTCGGCCCGGGACGGAAGGGACGCGTCGGGCGCCCGGCGAGCCAGCGGCGCGCGTTGTCGGCCGCACACCGGCCCATCTGCATCGCGAAGTACGCCTGCTTGGGCAGGGGATCCGGCAGTGCGGCCGCGTCACCAGCGACGAACACCTTCCCGAACCGCGTGCTCTGCAAAGCGGGCGTGACCGGCGCCCACGAACTGCGCTTGCCGACCAGGCCTGAGTCCCGCAACAGCGGCGAGGCCGTGACACCGCCCGTCCAGATCGTCAGGTCCGACTGCAGCTTCTCACCGGAGCGAAGCTCGACGCGGGACCGGGTCACGGCGACGACCGGGGATCCGATGCAGAAACGTACCCCCAGCGGCACCGCGCGGGCGCGCACCGAAGCGTCGAGCGCGGGCGGCGCACCGGGAAGCAGCCGCGGACCGGACTCGACTACGCTGACCCGCAGCGATCCGCGGGCACGGAACCGACGCAGGATCTCACCGAGGGCCTCGATACCCTCGAGTCCCCCGCCGACGATGACCACCGAGCGCTCCTCTCGCTGGCGGGCCAGCGCTGCAAGCCTGCGGCCGATGGCTGCGCAGTCCGCCACGCTCTTGAACGGCATTGCGCGCCGATCGGCACCCCTCACCCCATACGTGTCGTTGACTCCGCCGACGGCGACGATGCGCACGTGTCGATGTCCGGCGCGGGTAACCAGGCGACGTGTCGGCAGGCGCAGGTCCGCTGGGCGCTTCGCACCTGACAGCAGTTCGTGAATGTTCGGGAGCTACTCGAACGATACCGAGCGATCGATGACGGTGACGGCGTGTCGACGGTCGAGGCAGCGCGCCGCGGCAAGCCCGGCGAAGCCCGCCCCCACGATCATGATGCGAAGGCGCGAGTCTGACGGTGTCCGCCCTCGCATGAAGCGGTCACTCCTTCCGGTCGGGGGCATGACTGCGCATGGAGTCCCAGCATAGCAAAGCCATCCACCGCGCCCGTGCCGGCTCTCGAGCAGCGCAATCGCGACCGACCGCTCGCCTTCCGGGCCGTCCTGCCCGAGACTTGGCCCTGGGCCATGCGTACCGTGTTTTCACTGCTCTCGTTGGTCGCCGTCGTTTATCTCGGGCTGATCACCTGGGTGTACGTGACGCAGCGCACGCACATCTACTTCCCGGTGCCCGAGGCACTGAACCCAGGCGCGGAGGCGTTGTGGGTCGAGAGCGAGGGCGAGCGGATCAAGGTCTGGCATGTCGCGCGCGATCGCCCGCAGGCCCTTATCTACTTCGGAGGAAATGCGGAGGACGTGGCAGGCAACATCGAGACTCTTTCCGCCGCTTTTCCCGAGCATTCGCTGTTCCTCGTCAACTACCGTGGCTACGGCGGCAGTTCGGGACGGCCGACAGAGACCGGACTGCGGGCCGACGCGCTTGCGATCTTCGATCGGGTGCGCGAGTTGCACCCCGACATTGCGGTCATGGGACGCAGCCTCGGCAGCGGCGTCGCCGTGGCCCTTGCGAGCCAGCGGCCGGTCGAGCGACTGGTGCTGGTGACGGCCTACGACAGCCTCGTCAACGTGGCGCGCGAGTATTTCGGCTGGCTACCCGTGGGCCTGCTGCTGAAGGATCGCTACGAGTCGGCGAGGCTCGCCCCACGCATCGAGGCGCGCGTGTTGATCGTGATCGCCGCGGACGACGAGATCATCTCCCGCCCGCGCTCCGAGGCCCTCGTCGCCGCGTTCGCCCCCGGCCAGGCACGCATCGAGGTCATCGCGGGCGCAGGCCATAACACGCTCGACCTGTCGCCGCGGTATCTCGGCGCGATCCAGCGCTTCCTTCAGGCGCAGCCGTGACGGCACGACGCTTTCACGTCCGGCGCATGCGTTGCGCCTCGCACGCCCGCGGTACGGTCCCTGCGGTTCGCACGCCCGCCTCTGCTGCGCTTTCAGTCGCGCAGCAGATCGAGCAGGTGCGCGGCAACCGTGAGCACGTGCAGCACGAGCAGGCCGACGAGCCCTCGCGCGGCGAGGATGTGGTAACCGCGCCAGGCGAGCGCCTCCGCCGACCCCTGGGTTAGCAGCCACGCGACCCCGGTCGCAGCCGTTGTGACGAGCAGCACGAGCAGCAACCCTTCGATCAGCCCGAAGAGCCCCCCGCCCTCCGAGGCCGGGATGCGGCCGCGCAGCAACCCCGCGAGATCGCGACCGACGTTGCCGATCTGCGCGGGCGCAAACGGGAAGTAGAGTTGCCATCGCCCTCCGCGCGTGCAAGTCCACGTGTAGGTCAAGGCCAGCACCAGCAGGACGCAACCGACGAACACGTGGGCATAGTCGAGCCAGCCTGCGCCCGAGGGTATGCGGCGCAGAAGCGAGACCCAGGGGCTCGTGAGGATCAGCCAGAGCGACATGGCGGCGACGACGAGATGCTGGCGGTCCGTCGTTGCCTCCGGCGCGGGGCTCATCCCGTGCTCAGCCCGGTCGCGACGCCGGCAGGGTGGCGATGCTCCCCGCGAACCGTCGCACCTCGTCCCAGTCCGTGTATTCGACGTCAGTCGACAGGTCGGTCGGCCCGCCCGTCAGCGTCATGATGAAGCGGATGATGTGCCTGTCCGACCAGCGGTAGCGCTGGTAGTCGAGGTTGCCGCCGAACACCCCGACCAGCGCCGGCTTCCAGGGCGAGCGCGCGACGAAGGCCTTGACGTAGGGATTGGTCTGCGGAGTGTTCTTGGCCGGCTTGCGGGCGACGAGATTCACCGAGAAGAAGCCGCTCGGCTTCGACTCGAGCAGCTCGCGATTCCGGCGCACGAACTCCAGCACGACGGGGTTGTGCTTGCCGTTGCGGATGCTTGCGCCGATGACGATGGTGTCGAACTCGTCGGGATGCACGGCCGCGCCCGGCAGTGGCACGACCTCGGCCTCGTGGCCCAGGGCTGCAAGTTCCGCCTGCAACCGATCGCAGATCTTGCGGGTCTGTCCGTACACCCCGTGAAAAAGCAGCAGGATCCTCGCCACGACCGACTCCGCCTCCTGTCAAAACGCCGGGATCTTAGCTGAGCGGGCGACGAAAGCGGCATCGGTACCTACCCCCCCGCCTCGCCCGTGCCGTGCATCGGGCGCGACCGGGTCGACTCGTCACGAATCGCTCAGCCTGCGCACGAGGTCGCGTGCGAACGACTCTGCGGCACCCGGGGCATGCGCGAGGAACAGCGACGGCTCGGTAAGTTCGAGTTCCAGCACTGCAGGTGCGCCCTGCGCGTCACGCAGAAGGTCGATGCGGGCGTAGATCGGGGGGTCGAAGGGCACGGCCGCAAAAGCGGCCGCGGCGGCCTCGAGCTCGGCCTGGTCTGCCGCGCGGGCACGGATATCCTCGGGTGCGAAGAGGCCCTCTACCAGGGCCGCTCCGGCGCGCAGCAACGGACCCTTGCGAACCGCATGGCTGAATCGCCCGCCGAGGTAGAGCACGGCCGTCTCGCCGTGCCGGTCCACGCGCTCGAGGTACGGCTGCAGCATGGCGCTGCGCCCCACCCCGATCAGGCGCGCGAGGTGCGCGCAGGACTGCTCCGTGTCGCCGCGCCGGTAGCGGGCTGCGTCACGCGAACCGGCGCCGATGGTCGGCTTGACGACGAACTCCGCGAACTCGCACGACTCACCGACCGTCAGGGCGGAGGCTCGCCCGGCCAGGAACGCGACAAGTGCCGCGCCGGGATCCTCGCCCGGCTCGACGAAACGGGTCGGTACCACAGACACTCCAGCGCGCGCGAGATCGACGAGGTAGTGCTTGTCGGTGTTCCAGCGCACGACGTCGGGAGGATTCAGCAATCGAGTCCCGGCGGCGCAGCGATCACACCAGCCGAGGAATTCGTCGATACGGTCGACGTAGTCCCATGTCGAGCGCAACAGTGCCGCGTGGTAACGCGTCCAGTCGATCCCGGCGTCGTCCCAGCAGGGAGTCTCCACGATCGCACCGGCCGCCCGGAGCGCGGCCATCAACGGGGCAAGGTCCTCGTCGAGCTCCAGAGCCTCCCTGGCGGTCACGAGCGCGATGCACGGCAACCCCGGCCGGCTCGCAAGCGTTGCCCGGGAGATCAGATCACTCATTGAATTTCCTCGGCGGCAGCGTATATTTCCATCGCAGAGTCATGATTACTTGGACATTTTCGCAGGCCCGGACATGGGCTAAAGACCTTAAGTTTCGGCATTAAAGTACTGACAAACATAAGAAATCATCTGGACCGAAGGGCATTCCTGATGAAGACGAATCTGGAGCGTTTTCGAAACGCAGCACTGGTGCTGGCAGGCAGCGGTCCGGTGAAGCAGCGACTGGCCCAGGCTTTCCACGCGCACCTCGGGACCATCGCCACCGAGGAGCTGCCGCGCGAGCTCCGCGAGCAATATTCGATGTTGGCGAGCGCGCTCCACAGTTCGCAGCGCACCGGCACGCTCGACTCTGTCTCGGCCAGCATCCTGAAGATGTCCGAGTCGCAGGCCTGCCAGCACGCTCAGTCCATCGTCCTGATGTTCTGCAGCCTCCACGAGGCCGTGCCGGTGATTGCGAACCGACCTGCGACCCTGCTGCGTGCCGTTCCCGACGAGCAAGAGATCCCGGCATTCCTCAATCGAGCTTGAATTCGATCACGTCGAAGCGCGTCGTCTCCTCGTGGCGCGCCTGGCGCTTGATGGCATCGACGAGTTGCCGCTGATCCCAGGGCACGACCTCGTCGCCCAGTTCCAGGACGGCCGGCGCGATGGTCTCGTGCGTCCCGAAGGGCTCCAGCACGACCACGGGCTTGTCGAACGCCTTGCCGCAATGCAGCTGGAACTCGATCCAGTCGAGGTGCTTGCGGTAGATCTGGGCCGGCAGGATGACCACCTCAGCCTCCCTGATCTGGCGCCGCAGGTCGTCACGGAGGACCTCGCGATCTCCCGGCGGTCGCCGGTCGGGAGTGCTCGTGTTGAGGTAGAAGAAGTTGTCGACGCTCTCGAGGTACTCGAAGATCCGCAGGTAATCGTCGTCCTTCTGCCAGACGTGACACACGAACAGGCGGATCGGGTTCTTCTGGGTTACGCTGCTCACGGATCCCCCTTGATGCAGGCCGGCCTGCACGACGGTCGTAGGCTAGTGTAGCTCACCGCCCCGGTTCCGGGATCCTCCGGGCGGTCATTACAATCGTGCATCCATGCGCTTCGTGCTCTACAACATCCGCTATGCGACGGGCACCGGCGCAGCCTTCCACTTGCCGGTTCCCGGCGCCGGCTACCTGCGCAGCAATCCGCGGGTGCTCGAGGGCATCACCCGATTCATCAAGGGCCTCGATCCGGACATCGTGGGCCTCGTCGAGGTCGACACCGGATCGATCCGCACCGGCCGCGTCAACCAGGCCGAGGTGATCGCCGAGTCTCTCGGGCACTACTCCACCTACCAGTGCAAGTACGGCACGGACTCACTGAACACGCTGGTGCCCATCGTCAACAAGCAGGCGAACGCTTTCCTCGCCGCCCCCCGCGTCGAGGGTGAGCGGTTTCATTACTTCGATACCGGCATCAAGCGACTGATCATCGAGCTCGAACTCGACGACCTGTGCGTCTTCCTCGTGCACCTGTCGCTCAAGTTCCGGCACCGGCACGCGCAATTGCGCCACCTGTTCGAACTCGTGCGCCATTCGAGCAAACCGGTGATCGTCGCGGGCGACTTCAACACCTTCTGGGGTGAGCACGAGATGGCGCTGTTCATGGAGGCGGCCGGCCTCAGGAGCGCGAACCGCGATCGGCTGCCGTCGTATCCCGCACGGCGTCCACGCATGGAGCTCGACTTCATCCTGCACACGCGCGGCATCGAGATCGAATCGTTCTCTGTGCCCGAGGTCACCTACTCCGACCACCGGCCGCTGGTCTGTGATTTCCGGGTGACCGGTGCAGCCCGGGCCGCCGCCTGAGGGACGAGCGTGTCCGGAGGCTGCGTTCCGCTGCCCGCGCCAGTCGCTGTGATACCATTTTCGATTAGTCGCACGCCCCCGAGCGTGCGTAGATTTCAAGGCACAACCGCAAGATGACCGAGCCTGCGATCCCGGACCTGAAGTTGCTGCGTTCGTTCTCGCCCCTCGATGGACTCAAGGCCGAGAACCTGCGCGCGCTCGCCCGCAAGACCACGATCCGCGACCTGGCCCAGGGGCGGGTGCTCTTCAAGGAGGGCGACACCGACAAGCGCACCTACTATCTCGTATCCGGTTCTCTCGACCTGCTCGCCAACGGTCGGGTCGTTGGCATCGTCAAAGGCGGCACCCCCGAGGCCAGGCACCCCGTCGCTCCGGTCCTTCCCCGTCGCTGTGCGGCCCGTGCTGCATCCGAGCACGTCGAGTACATCTCCATCGACAGCGACCTGCTCGACGTCCTGATCACCTGGGACCAGACCGGCCAGTACGAGGTCGGCGAACTTCAGGCGGGAGGCGCCGCCGGCGACGACTGGATGACCCTGCTGCTGCAGAGCCGCGCCTTCCACAAGATTCCGCCGGCGAACCTGCAGGCCGTGTTCATGCGCATGCAGCGCGTCGACTACGCAGCGGGAGACCCGGTCGTGCGGCAGGGCGACGAAGGGGAGCACTTCTACGCCATCGTCGCCGGCCGCTGCGTTGTGACGCGCGAAACTCCGCTCAACCGCGAGGGCATCAAGCTCGCCGAGCTCGGCATGGGCGACACTTTCGGCGAGGAGTCCCTGATTTCGGGCGCGAAGCGCAACGCCACCGTCACGATGATCACGGACGGCACTCTCATGCGTCTCGGCAAGGAGGATTTCAACTCCCTTCTCAACGAGCCGATGGTGCATTGGGTGGACTGCGAGGAGGCGCACCGCATCGTGGCCGCGGGCGGGCGCTGGCTCGACGTGCGATTGCCCAGCGAATTCGAGCACTGCCACTTCGATCAGGCCATCAACGTTCCTCTGTACTTCGTGCGCCTCAAGCTCAAGACGCTCGAGGCCGCCGTGCCGTACGTCGTTTGCTGCGACAACGGTCGGCGCAGCTCGGCCGCCGCCTACATCCTCGGCGAACGCGGCTTCGACACGCACGTGCTGCGCGGCGGGATCGCCGCCTCGGATCTCGCAGAAGCGCTCAACTCGCCGGGCCATGGCGACTGAGCCAGGAGCCCCAGCGCCGCGCTCGGGGCGAGCGGCGGGAGGTCACATCGTGTGGGTCGGCTTGTCGCCGCCGAGGGCGCCCGCCAGGTAGGACTCGATCTTCCGCTGCGTCGCGCCGCGGTCCTGCTCGCTGAACTGCACGCCGATACCGGCCGTGCGCTTGCCCTGGGCTCCCTTCGGAGTCATCCAGATCACCCTTCCCGCCACCGGCAGCTTCTCGTCCTCGCCCATGAGGTTGAGCAACATGAAGACCTCGTCACCCAGCCGGTAGTTGCTGCTCGTGGGCACGAACAGGCCGCCGTTCTTCACGAAGGGCATGTAGGCAAGGTAGAGCGCGCTCTTGTCCTTGATCGTGAGCGTCAGCAGTCCGGGCTTGCTTGGTTGCCGTGTCACGGGACCCATCAGGCGACTCCTTGGCGCCGGAACGCGGCCACGATCTCGATGAGCAGGGCCTCGACGAGCAGCTGCGGAGCCGCGCTGCCCTCGAGCAACCTGCGGCTTTCGCGCAGCCGGGACACGCACCGGAAAACGGCCTCCATGTTCACTTCGGCAGCCGCCCTTTGCAACTGCGCTGCGCCTGGAATCCGGACATGCGTCGCATCCTTCAGCAGTCGGCGCCGCAGCAGGGCCGACAACCACCACTCGATCCAGTCCATCCGGACGCCGAGTCCGTCGCCCAGCATGTCGGCCGCGGCCCGGGTGACCTCGGCGCGCCCGGCCAGCAGGCCTTCGAGCAGTCCCGACATCTGCTCCCCGAGCGCGGCATAGTGCGGCGCGAGTTCCACGGCCCGGAGGGGCGCGCCCCCGGCCAGCGCCAGCAGATCCCGCGGCGGCTCAAGGTCAAGCTCGCCACGCAGCCAGGCGAGGGCGTCCGCCTCGGCCGGCCGGGGGATCTCGACCCGCTGGCACCGACTGCGCAGAGTGGCAGCCAGCCGCGAGGGGCGTGCCGTGACCATGACCATGAGTGTGCGGGGCGCCGGTTCCTCCAGCGTCTTGAGGAATGCATTCTGGGCGCTCGTCGTCATCAGGTCGGCCGGCACGATGATGGCGACTCGATAGCCCCCGCGCAGGCTGGTCATGCCGAGCTGCTCGCAGACGTCGCGCACGGCATCCACGCCGATCGACTTGCGATCCTCCGGGCGCCGCAGCCAGTGCAGGTCTGGATGCGAACCGGCGCGGCTGAGCGCGCAGTCGGCACATTCGCCGCAGGGCCCGAGGTCGGACGCCGGCCGGCTGCACAGCAGCGCCGCTGCAATCGTGGCCGCAAATCTCTCCTTGCCGAGCCCGTCCGCGCCGTGCAGCACCAGGGCGTGCGGCATGCGCCCGCCGCCAAGCGCCCCGGCCAGACGCGCGCGTGCCGCCGAGTGCCAGGGCAGGTACCCCAGCGGCAGCACGACACCCGCTTGCGGCTCGTCGGCAAAGGTCATCGCGGGCTGCCCAGCAGCGGCTCGAGACCGGCGCGGACGGCGTCAGATACTTCGCCGAGGTCTGCGGCCGCGTCGATCACGCGGAATCGCCCGGGATCGGAGCGCGCGCGCTCGAGATAGGCGCCGCGCACACGCTCGAAGAACCCACGCCGCTCGGTCTCGAAGCGATCGGGTCCCTGGGCTCCGTTGCGTTGCCGCGCCCGTGCCAGGCCGACCTCAACGGGCAGATCCAGCAGGATCGTGAGGTCCGGCTGCAGCCCCGCATGCACGACCTGCACCAGGGCGTCGATCTGTGCCGTCGGCAAGCCGCGCCCACCCCCCTGGTAAGCGTAGGTCGCATCCGTGAAGCGATCGCACAGCACCCACGCGCCGCCTCGCACGGCCGGCAGGACGAGGTTCTCGAGATGGGTGGCGCGTGCCGCGAACATCAGCAGCAGCTCGCAGGCTGGCGGCATCGGCTCGGAATCGCGCTCGAGCAGCATCGCCCGCAGTCGCTCCGCGCGCGGCGTACCCCCAGGCTCGCGGGTCACCACGGTCTCCACGCCCCGGGCCCTCAACCACTCGGCCGCGAGCGCGAGCTGCGTGCTCTTGCCCGCGCCCTCCCCGCCCTCGAAGGTGATGAAACGGCCCTGCACTTCAGCGCTCCGCCTGTCGTTGCCGGTACCGCACGAGGTAGCGCCGCACCGCGGCCTCGTGCTCGGCCAGCGTGCGTGAGAACTCGTGGCTGCCGTCCGGCAGGCCGGTCGCCACGAAGTAGAGTTCGCCGCGCTCGTCGGGATTCACCGCGGCGCGCAGCGCCGCCGCGCCCGGCAGTGCGATCGGCGTCGGCGGCAGGCCTGCCCGCGTGTACGTATTGTACGGTCCGTCGCGCTCCAGGTCGGCGCGGCGCAGGTTACCGTCGAAGCCCGCGCCGAGGCCGTAGATGACGGTCGGGTCGGTCTGCAGCCGCATGCCGCGCCGCAATCGCTGCACGAACACGCCCGAGATGCGAGCGCGCTCCGAGGCGAGCGCGGTCTCCTTCTCGATGATCGAGGCAAGGATCACGGCTTCGTAGGGCGTGGTGATCGGCAGGTCCCCGGCACGATCGCGCCAGGCGTCGTCGAGTTCGCGCTGCATGCGGGCGCGGGACTGCCTGAGGATCTCGACGTCTGCCGTGCCCTTGCCGAAGAGATAGGTGTCGGGGAAGAAGAGTCCCTCCGGCGGCATGCCCGGTTCTCCGAGCGCGGCCATCACCGCCGCATCGTCCTGGCCGGCCAGCGTGTTGTCGAGGTAGGGGCTGCGCTCCAGCGCCGCGCGCAGGCTGCGGAACGTCCAGCCTTCGACGATGGTCACCGAGTGACGCACGACCTCGCCGGACTCGAACAGTCGCAGCAACTCACGCGGCGTCGTGCCGGGCCCGATCTCGTATTCGCCGGCCTTGACGCGCGCATCGGCTCCGGTGAAGCGTGCATAGGCCCGCAGCCACTCCGGATGCTCCAGCACGCCACGTGCCTCCAGTTCGCGCGCCGTCGCGGCGAACGGCTGGCCTGCCGGAACGTCGATGGTGAACGGCGCATCGCCGACTGCCAGCGGACGATCCATGAAGCGACCCAGCACGACGTAGCCGGCCGCGACGGCCAGCACCGCCACCGCGAAGAGGCCCAGCAGTGCTGACGCGAATTTCCGCAGGCTCACTCGGCGATCCGCGCCGTGCGCTCGAGCAGTACGCGCGTCAGGGCGCCGGGCGCCTGGTAACGCTTGATTCCGATGACCTCGCCCACCGGGCGAACGCCCGTGATCGCATTGGTGAGGAACAACTCGTCGGCCTTCTCGAGGTCTGCGGCGACCAGGTCCGTGACCTCGGTGGGCACCGACAGTTCGCTGGCCGCCGCGAGGACGATTCCCCGCATCACGCCGGCCACGCCGCAATCGCGGATGCCCGGCGTGAGCAAGCGTCCGTCACGCACCAGGAAGAAGTTCGCCGCCGTCGCACAGACCAGGCGCCCGTCCACCGAAGACATCAGCCCCTCGGCGATCGCCGGATCGTTCCACTCCGCGCAGGCCATGACCTGCTCGAGGCGGTTGAGGTGCTTGAGACCAGCGAGACGTGGGTTCAGGCCGAGCGGCGTCTCGCACAGCCGCACCACGATCCCCGTGTCCGGGTCATTGCGCGGCCTGGGGCCCGAGGAGACGACGATGCGGGTGACCGCCGGTTCGGCGGGCGGACGGTAGCTGCGGGGACCTGGCCCGCGCGTGACGACGATCTTCACCGACCCCGTGCCGAGCCCGGCCAGCGACCGCTCGCACTCGACGTCGAGCAGCTTGACGTCGGGCATCGGGATGCCGAGCCGGTGGCAGCCCGCGGCGAGACGCTCCATGTGTCGGGCGAAGTGCCTTACCCGCCCCCCCGCCACCGCCATGGTCTCGAACAGTCCGTCGCCATACTGCAGCCCGCGATCGTCCACCGAGATGGCCGAGGCCTCGACACCGTTCACCAGTCGCCTGCCGATCATGTCTCGCTCCCAAGCGCGCGTAACAGCCCGCGGGCCTTGGCGCGAGTTTCCGCCAATTCGGCCTCGGGATGCGAGTCGGCGACGATGCCGGCTCCGGTACGGAACCCGACCACATCGCCGCGCAGCGTGAGCGTGCGAATCAGGATGTTGAGGTCCAGCGTGCCGTCCCGCCCAAGATAACCCATCGAACCCGTGTAGGCGTCGCGCGGCGCCTGCTCGAGCTGGGCCAGCAATTCCATGCAGCGCACCTTCGGGCAACCGGTGATCGTCCCGCCCGGGAACACCGCGGCGATTGCCTCACCGGGCGTCACGCCGTCGCGCATCTGGCCACTCACGTTGGAAACGATGTGGTGCACGGTCGCATAGCTCTCGATGGTCATGAACTCGTCGACGCGCACCGTGCCGCCGCGACAGATCCGCCCGAGGTCGTTGCGCTCGAGATCGACCAGCATGACGTGTTCGGCCCGCTCCTTCTCGTTGAGCTCGAGCTCGGCGCGCAGGCTCGCATCGTGCTCGCGGGTACCACCACGCGGGCGCGTTCCGGCAATGGGACGCGTGCTCGCCATGCCGCCATCGATCCTCAGCAGCCGCTCCGGCGACGAGCTCAGGACCGTGAAACCCGGCAGCCGGGCGCTGCCGGCGAACGGTGCCGGGTTGGCAGCCCGAAGGCGGCGATACAGGTCTGCTGCGCGGATGCGTGCCGGCAGTCGCGCGCGCCAGCCGCGCGACAGGTTGGCCTGATAGACCTCGCCGCGGGCGATGGCCTCGAGCACGGTCTCCACGCCGCTCAGGAAGCGTCCGGGCTCGTCCTCCTCCACCGCGAGCGCGATCGGGCCGTCGCAACCGGGCCCGTCGCTCGCCGCTGCCTCGAGGTCGGCGTCGAGTTCCGCACCCAGTGCCGCATCCGCCGCAGGCTCGGCGCAGGCGATCGTCTCGCCACTCAGTCGGTCTCGAACGACGGCCCCCTGCATGCGCCAAGCCAGCGCCCGTGGAAACAGCGAGTCGGGCAGCCGCAGTCGAGGTTCGATCTCGGCGGCCAGTTCATAACCGAGGTACATGAACCACCCGCCCGTGAACGGCAGCTTCTGCCGGCCGGGCAACGCTTCGCGCTCCGACGCCCACCATGCGTCCAGGCACCCGAGGAAGGAGCGTTTCCCGGACGACAGGCACGGACCCTCGAGCGATCCGTCCGACCTCAGCTGCAGGCAGTCGCCCGGCACCGCGAGCAGGACGTCGTAACGACCGAGCTCGGCGTCCCCTCCGACGCTCTCCAGGATTGCAGGATAACGGTCGGGACGCCGCTCGTGCAGGCGCAGCAGCACGTCCGGGCCGAGGACTCCGAGCGGGCGCCTCACCGCAGGCCGCGGAACACCAGGCTCCCGTTGGTCCCGCCGAAGCCGAACGAGTTCGACAGTGCCACCTCGAGCGTTGCCTCACGCGCGACGTGAGGCACGTAGTCGAGGTCGCAGGCCGGGTCCGGGTCGTCGAGGTTGATGGTCGGCGGCAGCACGCCGTCGCGAATCGCCAGGATCGTGAAGATTGCCTCGACCGCACCCGCCGCACCCAGCAGGTGGCCGGTCATGGACTTCGTGGAACTCACCGCCACGCTGTGGGCGTGATCGCCGAAGGCGCGCTTGATCGCGACGGTTTCGGCTCGGTCGCCGAGTTCCGTCGATGTGGCGTGCGCGTTGATGTAGCCGATGGCTGCCGGCTCGACACCGGCGTCGCGGATGGCATTGACCATCGCCAGACGCGCGCCCTCGCCATCCTCGGGCGGCGCCGTGATGTGGTGGGCGTCGCCGCTCATGCCGAAGCCGGCGAACTCGGCGTAGATGCGCGCACCGCGGGTCCGGGCGTGCTCGTACTCCTCGAGCACGATCGCGCCCGCGCCCTCGGCCATCACGAAGCCGTCGCGCTCACGGTCCCACGGACGACTGGCCCGCTGGGGCTCGTCGTTGCGCAGCGACAGCGCCCGGGCCTGCCCGAAGCTACCGAGGCCGAGCGGCGTGAACGCCATCTCCGAGCCGCCGGCGACCATCACGTCGGCATCGCCGTACTGGATGGTGCGCGCGGCAATCCCGATGGAGTGCGTCGAGGTCGTGCAGGCGGTCACGAGGGCGATGTTCGGTCCGCGCATGCCGAAGTGGATCGACACCTGTCCAGCCGCCGCGTTGATGATGCTGCCCGGGATGAAAAACGGCGAGATCTTGCGCGGCGTGTGCGACTCGAGCCACTTGGCAGTGGTCTCCTCGATCGTGCTCAGTCCGCCGATCCCGGCGCCCATCGCCACGCCCACTCGCGGCGCGTTGGACTCGTTCACTTCGACGCCCGAGTCCTTGACGGCCTGGATGGCCGCCGCGACGCCGAACGGGACGAACGGGTCGAACTTGCGCACGTCCTTGGCGGACATGTACAGCTCGGCGTCAAAGCCGACGACCTCTCCACCGATGTGCACCGGGAAGGCCGAGGTGTCGAGCTTAGTGAGGGTGACGATGCCGCTGCGGCCGTTGCAGACGTTGGCCCAGGCAGAATCGACCGTACTGCCGAGCGGGGAGACGATGCCAAGTCCCGTGACGACGACCCTGCGCTTCGTCAAGCTGCGCTCCCCTGGCTCGGCCTGGTGGATTGTCGACCTCGACCGCCCTCCGTGGCGGCCCCGGGGCCAGGCGGTCAGGCCTGGCTGCGACGCTCGTTGATGTAGTCGATCGCCTGCTGGACGGTGGTGATCTTCTCGGCATCCTCGTCCGGGATCTCCGTCTCGAACTCCTCCTCGAGCGCCATGACGAGCT
>Ga0105090_10001042_pt1 | contig 14655 bp, 15 predicted proteins | sample PPLLak3March2015_FD_79110 | JGI IMG/M metagenome (GOLD analysis project Ga0105090, IMG submission 79110) | Freshwater sediment microbial communities from Prairie Pothole Lake near Jamestown, North Dakota, USA - PPLs Lake P7 Core (1) Depth... | ecosystem: Environmental > Aquatic > Freshwater >... | reverse complement strand
GCGTCGAGATACTGGTCGAGGCGACGCAGGTCGTCGGCCGACGAGCACTTCGGCAGCACGATGCCGTCGGGGCGCGCCGGCATGACAGCCGCGAGGTCGGCCAGCGTGAGCCCGGTGTCCAGCGCGTTGACGCGGACGAACAGCGCCTTGGCGCCACGCTCGGCGCCGAGCATGGACCGCGTCGCGTCGCGCGCGGTGGCCTTGCTCGCCGGCGCGACCGAATCCTCGAGGTCGAGGATCAGCGCGTCGGCGGCGCCCACCATCGCGCGCTCGAACTTGCGGGCGCTGTCGCCCGGCACGAACAGCCAGGAGCGGATCATGACTGCACACCCTCGGCCGTCGGCAGGCGCTTCATGAAGGCGGAGCGTCGGCAGACGCAGATCAGCTCGTCGCGATGGTTGTAGCCACGATGCTCGAACTCGACGATCCCGGCGTTCGGCCGCGAGCCGCTCGCCCGCACCGAGATCACCTCGGTCTCGACGTGCAGCGTGTCGCCGTGGAAGACCGGCTTCGGGAACTTGATGTCCGACATGCCGAGGTTGGCGATGGTAGTGCCCAGCGTTGTGTCGCTGACGGTGATGCCGATCACCAGGCCAAGGGTGAACAGGCTGTTGACGAGGCGCTGGCCGAACTCGCTCTTCTCGGCAAAGTGCGCATCCAGATGCAGCGGCTGCATGTTCAGCGTCATCACCGAGAACAGCGTGTTGTCCATCTCGGTGACGGTCCGCGTGACCGCGTGGCGGAACACATGCCCGGGTTCGAACTGCTCGAAGTAAAGTCCTGCCATTTTCTAACCTCTCGTTTCCTGGGTTGCTGTATTCGACTCGGGGCCACTCGACATCGCGGACTGCGGCATCTCGCGCGGCTCGCCGAACTGCGAGGCGATGCCGGCGGCAAACAGTGCGTCCAGCTCGGCCCCCTGGATGCCGGCTTCGGCCAGCACCTCGCGCGTGTGCTCGCCGAGATTCGGCGCGTGCCGATAGATGCCGGCGGGCGTCCTCGAAAATGCCTGCGCTGGACGGATCTGCTTGATCCTGCCCTCGGTCGGGTGCTCGACGACCTCGACGAAGCCAGTCGCCGCAAGGTGCGGGTCGTGTTCGAGTTCTTCGACCCGGTTGACCGGCACCGCCGGCAGGTCGTGCGCCTCGAACAGCGCCAGCCACTCGGCGGTCGTGCGCTCGGTGAGCACCTCGGCCAGCATCGCGTAGGCCTCGTCGAAGTGCTGGGCCCGTGTCGCCTGGTCGACGAAGCGCGGGTCGCTCTCCCAGACGTCCAAGCGGCCGATCGCCGCGAAGAAGCTTCGCCATTGGCGATCGTTGTAGACGAGCACGCAGACGAATCCGTCGCGCGTGCGGTAGGGCCGGCGGTTCGGCGAGATCAGCCGGCTGTAGCCGGGCGGGCCGACCGGCGGATCGAAGGACAGCCCGCCAAGGTGGTCGCCCAGCACGATCTGGGCCACCGACTCGAACATCGGCACCTCGACGTCCTGACCCTCGCCGGTGCGCTCGCGGTGCAGCAACGCGGCCAGCATCGCGTGGACCGCGTTCAACCCGGCGATGCGGTCGGCGATGACGGCCGGCACGTACCGCGGCGCCTCGTCGCCGGCCAGCGAGAACATCGCAGCCATGCCGCTGATCCCCTGTATCAGGTCATCGTAAGCGGGCCTCCCGGCGTACGGCCCGCCGCGCCCATACCCGACCAGCCCGACGTGGACGATGCGCGGATTGACTCGGGCGACATCCTCGTAAGCCAGGCCGAGCCGCGCCATCGCCGCGGGTCGGATGTTGTGGATGATCGCGTCGGCCCCCGCGCACAAGCGCAGCAGTGCGTCGCGCCCCTCGGGCCGCCGGACATCGAGCACGACGCTGCGCTTGTTGCGGTTCGCGTGCAGAAACAGCGGGCCCATGTCGCGGTGCCGCTTCGACCCCGCCACCCGCATCACATCGCCGTCGGGCGGCTCGACCTTGATCACGTCAGCGCCGTAGTCGGCTGCGATCTGCGTTGCGTACGGCCCCATCAGCACCGTCGTCATGTCGATGATGCGAAAGCCGCGCAGCGGACCGGCAGGTGCCGGCCCGCCCGCGCCGGCACTACTGGAGCTTCCGGTTCCGGTGCGGTTACTTGAGGGCGGCAATGTATGCCTCGAGGATCTCGGTGCCGGGCTTGCCGCGCTTGTCGAGCGCCGCGGCCCAGTCCTTCTGGACGGTGGCCGAGACCTCGGCGAGCTGCTTCGCATCGGCCGCGTTCAGCTTGGTGAAGCTGACACCCGCAGCCGCGATCTTCGCCCTGTTGGCGACCACGCCGTCGTCCAGGAAAGTGCAGACCTTCCTCGCGGCCGCGTCGCCGGCAGTCAGCATCGCCTGGCGAACGTTCTCGGGCAGCGACTGGAACTTCTTCTGGCTGATGCCGTAGCTGATCAGCACGGTGCCGAAGCTGACATCCTGCGTAGCGCCCTTCAGGCGGCTGGGAAGGTCGTAGGCGATCAGGCTCGCGCTCGGAAACACCACGCCGTCGATCGTGCCTCGCGACAGTGACTCATAGGTTTCCGGCGCCGCCATGTTGACCGGAACCCCGCCCAGCCCCCGGATCAGCGCACCCTGAGCGCCGCCCGCGGTGCGCAGCTTGAGGCCCTTGATCGATTCCAGTGAGTCTATGCTCCTCGTTGCATAGACCTGGTAGGGCTCGAGGATCGTGCCGAAGAGGATCACGAAGCCGTTCGGACTCAGCTCCTTCTGGTCGAGCACGCCGCCGCGCACCATCTTCATGAACGCTTCGGTGCCCTGGCACGATGACTTCGCCAGACCCGGCAGCTCGGACACGGTCATCAGCGGCATCTTGTCCGACACGTAGGACGGCACGACGTAGGCGACATCGGCCACCCCGGTCATCGCGAGCTGGAACATGTCCTTGGCCTTGCCGAGCTGCTCGGCGGGAAAGTGCTGGACCTCGACCGCGTTATCGGTGAGCCGACGCACCTCCGATATCCAGAACTTCAATCCCTGTTCGGCGAAGAAATGCCCGACCGGGAGCGAATCGGCAACGCGCAACGCGGTCTGGGCGCCCGCGGCCAGCGGCAGAGCGGCCATTGCCGCAACCAATGCCAGATGCTTGAGTTTCATCGGTTACTCCTCCTTGCTTGCTTCTTGGAATCGGCTCTCACTGCATCCGGGACGGAAGCCAGAGAACCAGCTGGGGAATCGCCACCAGGACGGCGATGAGAACAAAATGCGCGAGCACGTGCGGCCACGCGCCGATAAAAACTTCGGACAGCGGCCGATTGGCGTATCTGGCGACCACGAACGCGTTCAGACCGACCGGGGGTGTCACCATGCCGACCTCGCCGGCCACGATCATCACGACCCCGAACCAGATCGGGTCGTAGCCCAGCGCCATGACCACCGGCAGCATGACCGGAACGGTGAGCACCAGGATCGCGATCTGGTCGAGGAAGCAGCCGAGGACGACGAGGATCGCGATGATCACCGTGATCACCGCCCAGGGCGGGACATCCAGCGCACTGACGCCGGCGACCAGCCGGGGCGTGACCCCGGTCAGCGCGAAGAAATAGCCGAAGATGTGCGCGCCCAGCAGGATCATGAAGATCATGCAGCTCGAGCGTAGCGCGTTCAACGCGGCGGTGTGCAGCTGCTTCGGCCCGAGCCTGCCGAGCAGCGCCGCGATTCCCAGGGCCCCCGCGGCGCCCATTGCCGACGCCTCGGTCGGCGTGGCGATGCCCGCGTAGATGACCCCGGTCACGAAACCGAGCAGGACGATCATCGCCCAGACGCCCTTCAGCGACGCCAGCTTCTGGGCGAACGTGTAGCCCGGCCCCCTCGGCGCATGCGCAGGATTGCGCCAGACCAGGTACAGCACGGTCAGCACGATCGTGAATGTGACCAGCACGCCCGGGACGATGCCCCCGATCAGCAACTTGCCGATGCTGACGTCGGCGACGATCCCGAAGATGATCAGCGCGATCGAAGGCGGGATCAACATCGCCAGCGTGCCCGAGATCGCGACGACGCCGCAGGCGAGCCTGGGTTCGTAGCCCTGCCGGAGCATCGCGGGGATCGACGTGGCCGAGAGCGTTGCGGCGGCGGCGGTGCTCGATCCCGAGATCGCGCCGAAACCGGCGCCCGACAGCGCAGTCGCGATTGCCAGCCCGCCCGGGACGCGCCCCACCCAGATCGCAGCAGACTTGAACAGGCTGTCGGCGATACCGCTGAGGATGACGAACTCAGCCATCAGGATGAACATCGGGATCGAGATCAGTTCGTAGGAGCTGACCGTGGACAGCGAGGTGGTCGACAGGATTCCAGCGAGCAGCGGAACCCCGCCGTGAGCGAACAAGCCCACGACCCCGGCGATCGAGAGCGCGAAGCCGACCGGGATGCCGCCGGCAAGGAGCAGGAAGAGCAGGGCAACGACGAACGCTGCCAGCATCAGCGGCTCCCCGAGCTCGGCAGCTCGACGATCGCCCGGCCCGTCAGCAGCGACAGCAGGTGGCCGGCGGCGCGGCCGAGCAACCGGACCCCGACGAGCAGGCTGCCGAGGCCGACGATGAAGTCCGGAATCCAGCTCGGCCACTCGACCACGCCCATCACGACCGAATCGCTGCGGAACTTCTCGAAGGCCGACCCGAAGAAGAGCCAGACCAGCGCCATGAAGACGCATGCCATCGCCGCGCTGCCGAGCGTCTCGACAATGCGGATCATGGCGACCGGCATCCGCGAGCGCAGCAGGTCGACTGCGATGTGGTGATTCGCGGCAAGCGTGTCCGACACGGCAAAGTAGAAGATCGCGGGCATCAGGTACATGCCGATCAGCTCGTACGACCACGGAAATGGCGCGTTCATCAGGTAGCGGGCGCCGACGTCACAGAAGACGATCACCATGACCGCAAGAAGGCAGACAATACCGACGGTCCGGAGGGCGCGGTCGAGCCAGGCCAGGGCCGTGCCCATGAACATCGTCATTGGAACGTCTCCTGTCGTTCTCGCGTCTTCGCACCGACCGTCATCCGAGACGCCTCGCCAGCGCCCGCGCCTCGTCGCGCAGTAGCTTGCCGATCTCGTCGACCCTCCCCTCCACCCGATGGAAGGGCGCCGCGACGACCAGGGCGTGCGCGGTGCCATGCAGGTCGAAGCCGGAAGCCACCGAAATCACGTCCGGCCGGTACTCGCCGAGGTTCAGCGACCAGCCCCTGGCCGCTTCGCCTGCAACGGTTTCCAGCAGGGCCCTTCGGTCTGCGCGGGCCCTCGACTCGCCCCGCGCAGGCCACAGGCCCGCGACGAGCTCCCGCCGGGCGTCTTCGCCGAGCACCGCAAGCAGCGCGCGGCCGGACGCCGACGAGTGCAAGGGTTTCATGTCGCCCGCCCGGGCAGTGTAGCGAACCAACTCGTGCGACTCCGCGACGTCCAGGTAGAGCGAGTGCTCGCCGGAGAGGACGGCGTCGATTGCGGTCTCGCCGCTGAGGTCGCGCAGCCGCTCCAGCGAGACCCTGACGTGAATCGCGACGGGATCGTTGTCGGCCACCGCGCGCGCCCGGTCGAGCCAGCGGCGCGTGGGGTAGTAGCCCAATTCGCCGCCCAGGCGATAGAGGTAGCCCCGATCCGACAGCGTTGTCAGCAGCGCGAGGGAACTGGAGCGCGGTGCGTCGATCGCGCGCGCAAGCTCGCTGAGCGTCATCGGCCCGCGCGCGTCGGCGAAGGCTTCGAGGATCTGCAGGGTGCGGAGCGCGCTCTTGACCGACATCGAGAACCGGGGCCGCTGTTGTTCACGAATGTGAACATAGTGTCAATGCGCTGAATCCTTGCATGCGATCCTGCCCGCCGTCAAGATCCCGTGGAGCAGCGCCGATTGCGGGCTGCGAGACGCGGAGCGATCGACACTGCGGCGCGCTGCTTGCTAGCCTGCTCACGTACGCGTTCATTCACATATGTGAACATGATGACGGCGTCCACAGCACGCGCGTCGCGTTGCGCCCCCGCGCACGCAACGGCGCCGGGTTCATGTCGTCTGCTCCATGCCATCGGCGCGCGACGCTGGCAATCGTCTCATCAGGCCGGTTCGCCGGCAGATGCACACCAGTTCGCCGCGCTGGTTGATCCCGCGATGCTCGAATTCGACGATGCCGGCGTCGGGCCGCGAACGGCTGGCGCGCACCGAGACGATCTCGGTCTCCGAGCGCAGCGTATCGCCGTGAAACACCGGCTTCGGAAACCGAACGTCGGTCATGCCGAGGTTGCCGATCGTTGTGCCGAGCGTGGTGTCGCTGACGCTGATGCGATCACGAGGCCGAGCGTGAACAGGCTGTTCACCAGACGCTGGCCGAACTCCGTCTGCTCGGAGAAATGGGCATCGAGATGCAGCGGCTGCATGTTCAGCGTCATCACCGAGAACAGGGTGTTGTCCATCTCGGTGACGGTCCTGGTCACCGCATGGCGGAAGACATCTCCCACCTTGAACTGCTCGAAATACAGTCCTGACATGCCCCCTCCTGTCTTGACACGACCGGGCCGCCCGCCGATCATGGTTCTCATACATGAACCGAAATTCACTTGCTTGAATCGTTTCACATGACCCCTGCCCGGTCAATCGTCGCGTCGACGAAACCGGCACGTTCCGGATGCGGCACCTGCCGGTCGCGCTGTCGAACAGATTTCAAGGAACCCGGTATTGACTGACGGTCTGGTCAAGAGCGCTGCCCGAGCCCTCGACGTGTTCGAGCTGTTCGCGCGCACCCGCCATCCGCAGTCGCTGAAAGAAATCGCCGAGCGGCTCGGCACCCCGAAGTCGAGCACTTCGATGCTGCTGCAGACGCTGGTGGCGCGCGGCTATGTCTACTCGATCGGCCAGCGCGGCGCGCTGTACCCGACGCGGCGCCTGCTCGAGATCGCGCGCGTCATCGCCGCCAGCGACCCGGTGATCGAGCGGGTCAGGCCGATCCTCGAGCGGCTGCGCGACGCAATGGAGGAGACCGTCGCCTTCTCGACCCGCGAGGGCGACCGGCTCGTCTACCTGGACATCCTCGAATCGCCGCACCCGATCCGGTTCTCCGCGCAGCCGGGCGAGTTTCGCCCACTGCATGCGAACACCGCCGGCAAGGCGATCCTGGCCGAACTGCCGCCCGAAACCCGACGGCGGATCCTTGCCGGGAGCCCGCTGGTGGCGCTGACCGACACGACGATCGTCGACGACGCCGCGCTCGAGGCAGATCTCGCCCGCGGCCGGCAGCGCGGCTGGTTCCTGAACGACGGCGAGAGCGTCACCGACGTGATGGCAGTCGGCCGCGCGGTCAGGATCCGCGAAGAATGGTTCGGCCTGGCGCTGGTCGGCCCGATCCACCGGATGCGGCCAAGGCTCGAAGCATGCGCTGCAGCGCTGATGCAGGCCGGACGCGAGATCGAGGAATTGGACACCATGGTCGCCTGATTCGAGATGGCGCTCGCCAACGGCGAGTCGGGACAACCATGGACCCGTGACCGGGTCTGGAGGAGCAACCAAGCGAATGGACTCGCTGCGAATCACATCCCGCCTGCTCGAGAGGCTCGAGGTCGCGCTGGTCCAGCTCGCGGCGCTCGCGATGTTCCTGATCATGCTGACCGTCGTGACCGACGTCGTGATGCGCTACTTCTTTTCGAAGCCGCTGATCTTCTCCTACGACCTGATCTCGATGTACCTGGTCGTCGTGGTCTTCTTCTTCGCGCTTCCCGACACGCTGCACCGGCACGGGCACATCGCGATCGACTTCTTTCAGCCCTACCTGCCGCAGCGCCTTCGCTTTGCCGGCGAGGCCCTCGCCTATGCCGCCGGCACCATCGTGATGGCCCTGATTGCCTGGAAACTGAGCGAGCGCACCTGGATCGCCTTCGTTCGCGACGAGGTGCCCGCGACGACGATCCCGTGGCCGATCTGGCTGTCGAACCTGCCTGCCGCGCTCGGCTGCTGGCTGTTCACGCTGCGCGCCCTGTACCGCTGCGTCGCGCACTTCGCCTCGGCGGTCGCCGGGCGGCCGCTGGTCGAGCTTCCGCCGCCGCCGCTGACGTCGCAGTCGCAGTCGCAGTCGCAGTCGCAGTCGCAGGAGACCGTGTCGTGATCACCGCGATCGTCCTGGCATTGCTGTTCTGCATGCTGTTCATCGGCACGCCGGTCGCGCTCGCGCTGGCCATATCGGGATCGCTCGGCCTCTACATGATGGGCGGCGCGCCGATGCTGCTCGGCATCCTGGAGACGACACCGCTGTCGACCGCCAGCTCCTACGAGCTGATCACGATTCCGATGTTCATCCTGATGGCGGAATTCGTCGTGCTCAGCGGCGTGGCCGACGACCTCTTCGACGCAGCGGCGGCGTGGATCGGCCGGCTGCGCGGCGGCCTCGCGATGGCCACCGCGCTGGCCGGCGCCGGCTTCGGCGCGATCTCCGGATCCAGCACGGCGTCCGCCGCAACGCTGTCGGCGACCACGATCCCCGCGATGCTGCGCCAGGGCTACGAGCCGAAGCTCGCCACCGGCGTGGTCGCGATCTCCGGCACGCTGGCCATGCTGATTCCGCCGAGCATCGCGCTGATCCTGTACGGAATCATCGCCGACGTGAACATCGGCGACCTGCTGATCGGCGGAATCATCCCGGGCATCATCGTCACGCTCGCGATCATCCTGACGGTCGCCTTCCTGGTCTGGCGGGATCCATCGCGCGCGCCTGCCGGCCGCAGCTACACGATGCGCGAGAAGCTGTCGAAGCTGCGCGTCGTCGCCCCGCTGCTGCTGCTGTTCCTGCTGGTCACCGGCACGATCTACTCGGGCATCGCCACGCCGACCGAAGCGTCGGGGATCGGCGCCTTCGGCGCGCTCGTTCTCGTGTTTCTCGCCCGCAGGCTGAGCTTCGGCGCGGTCCGGACCTCGCTGCTGCGCGCGGCCGAGGCAAGCTGCATGATCCTGTTCATCATTCTCGGCGCGCACATCTTCGGATACTTCTTCACGCTGACGCGCACAACGCACGACATCGTCACCTTCGTCGGCGCGCTCGAGGTGTCGCGCTGGGTCATCCTGGCGATCATTCTCGTCGGCTACATCGTCCTCGGCTGCTTCATGGACCAGATCGCGATCCTGATCCTGACGGTCCCGGTCGTGCTGCCGGTCGTCCAGGCGCTCGGCTTCGATCCGGTGTGGTTCGGCGTCATCGTCGTGGTCACGGCCGAGGTCGGCATGGTCACGCCGCCGCTCGGCCTCAACGCATTCGTCGTGGCGCGCTACACGCGAAGACCGTTGAGCGAGATCTTCGGCGGCATCCTGCCCCATTTCTGGGCGCACCTTCTCGTCATCACGCTGATCGCGGCCTTTCCCGCGATCGTCACGTGGCTTCCATCGACGATGAGTCGATGACATCGCTCCTCAGAGGGCATAAATCGGAGGCAACATCATGAAGACCACCATCGGATTGGGAATCGCCGCGGCAGTCGCGCTGTCGTCATCCGCATTCGCGCAGGAAATGACGCTGCGCGTCGGCGACTCGTTCCCCGTCGGGCACTACATCCCGGAAGCGCAGACCAAGCCGTTCATGGCCGAAGTCGAGAAGCGGACCCAGGGCAAGGTGAAGTTCCAGCACTTCCCGGCGGAGCAGCTCGGCAAGGCGAAGGACATGATGGCGCTGACGCTGTCGGGCGTGGCGGACATCGGCTACGTCGCGCCGTCGTTCGTCTCCGACAAGCTGCCGCTGTCGGTCGTCGCCGAACTGCCAGAGAGCTTCTCGACGGCCTGCGAGGGCACGAAGGCCTACTGGCGACTGGCCAGGGAAGGCGGGCTGCTCGACAAGCTGGAGTTCGAGCCGAACGGCGTTCGCGCGCTGTTCGTGCTGGTGCTGGCCCCCTACCAGGTCTACATGACCAAGGGCCGCGAACTGACGTCGCTCGATTCCTTCAAGGGCAAGAAGATCCGCACGACCGGCGGCGCCAAGGAGATCGCGATCCGCAAGATCGACGCGGTGCCGGTCCAGATCCCGACGCCTGAAGTTCGCGAGGCGGCCTCGCGCGGCACCATCGACGGCTTCCTGTTCCCGCACACGTCGATCCTGCCCTACGACCTCGCCCGTCACTCGAGCGGCGCGACAAGCGGCGAGAACTTCGGCAGCTTCGTCGTCACCTACATGATCTCGCGGCAGAAGTGGAGCGCGCTTCCGGCTGACGTGCGCAAGACGATGGACGAAGTCGGCAACGAGATCGTGGCAAGCGGCTGCGCCGCCACCGACTCGATGGAGGCGGCCGAGATCGCGAAAATCAAGCAGGCCGGCGTGCAGATGGTCACGCTGCCCGACGCCGACAGCAAGCGGCTCAAGGTACTGATGGCCGAAGTCAGCAAGGAATGGGCCGCCGGGCTCGACCAGCGCGGCCGCAAGGGCTCGGAAGTCCTGAAAGCCTTCCAGGACTCGCTCGCGAAGTAAGCGCAACGCGGGTGGCGGCGCAGCAGCCAGGCGCCGCTCCCGCCCCGAACAGACGAACATTCATGCCAGGACCACTCTCGGGGGTGCGCATCGTCGACATGACGAGCGTGCTGATGGGCCCCTATGCCACGCAGATCCTCGGCGATCTCGGCGCCGACATCATCAAGGTGGAGCCGCCGGAGGGCGATCTGGTGCGCGGCATCGGCCCGATGCGCCATCACGGAATGGGCGCGATCTTCCTCAATGCGAATCGCTCGAAGCGCAGCATCGCGATCGACCTGAAGCGCGCCGAAGGCCGGGCCGTGCTGCTCGACCTGTGCCGCGACGCCGACGCCCTGGCCTACTCGGTCCGACCGCGCGCAATGGGCCGGCTGGGCCTGTCCTGGGAGGCGCTCAAGGCAGTCAACCCCGGCATCATCTATGCGGGCCTGGTCGGCTACGGCCAGGACGGCCCCTATGCGGCGCGCCCGGCCTACGACGACCTGATCCAGGGCGCGGCCGGGCTGTCGGCATTGATCGCCCGCTCGACCGGCGAGGGCCCGCGCTACGTGCCCAGCGCGATGGTTGACCGCACGGTCGGGATGAGGGCCGCGATCTCGATCTCGTCGGCGCTGTTCGCGCGCGAGCGCTCCGGCGAAGGCCAGTCGATCGAGGTGCCGATGTTCGAGACGATGGTCGACTTCCTGATGGGCGACCACATGCAGGGCCGAACCTTCGAACCGGCGATCGGTCCGGCCGGCTACCAGCGCCAGCTCGCACGCGAGCGCCGGCCTTACCAGACCAGCGACGGCCACGTCTGCGCGCTGATCTACAACGACAAGCAGTGGCAGTCGTTCCTCGGCCTGATCGGACGCGCTGACATCTGGCCGAACGATCCCCGCTTCACCAGCCTGACCGCGCGCGCGGCGAACATCGATGCCGTCTACGCCTTCGTTGCCGACGAGATGAAGCGGCGCACGACCCGGGAATGGATGAGCCTGCTGGAGAAAGGCGATATCCCGTTCGCGCCGCTCAACGATCTCGACACGATCTTCGAGGATCCTCATCTCGTCGAAACCGGCTTCTTCACCGTTCAGGATCATCCGAGCGAGGGCCCGATCCGCGTGATGTCGATGCCGGACCGCTACTCGTCGACGGCCGCGGCGCCGTCGCGGCTGGCGCCGCGGCTCGGCGAGCACACGATCGAGATCCTCCGTGAAGCGGGCTACGACGCGGCGCGCATTGCCGGCCTGCTCGACAGCGGCAGCTGCATCGCCGCCGCGCCGGCGTCCGGCGGCTGAAGCGAGGCGCCCGCCCATTGCGCCCGCAGCCAACCTGCCCGCAGGACAGTCCACAGACCACGCATGCCCTCATCCCCCATCCCGGTGACACCGTCGGACATTCGGCGCGAAGCGACGCCAACGGCGATCGCGGTCGTCGCGATCGCCTTCCTGTTCAACTTCATCGGGCGCGGCGTGGCCGACGCATTCGCGGCCTTCATCCTGCCGCTGGAGGCCGAATTCGGCTGGTCACGGCAATCGATGACCGGCGTGTTCGCGACCTACATGCTGATGGCGGGCCTGACGGCGCCCGCCGCAGGCATGCTGTTCGACCGGTTCGGGCCGCGCGTCGTATACAGCGCGGGACTCGCGCTGCTCGGTGGCGGCGCGTGGCTGTCCGGAACGATCACCTCGCTCTGGCAACTCTACGCAAGCGCCGGGCTGATGGTGGGCACCGGCGTAGCCGCGCTTGGCATGGTCTGCGCGGCAACCCTGATCGGCCGGTGGTTCACCCGGAGCCTGGCGACCGCGATCTCGGTGGCCTACTCCGGATTCGGCTGCGGGATCCTGATCATGCTGCCGCTCGTCCAGTACCTGATCGAGACGCTCGGCTGGCGGGCCGCGTACCAGACGGTCGGGCTCTTCGTCCTCGCGCTGTTCCCGCTCTGCCTGGCGCTTCCGTGGGGACGGCTGGCGGGGCGGCCACGGGTGTTCGCAAGCAATGATGGCAGCGGCGCAGCCGGGCAGTGGACACTTCCCGGCGCGCTGCGCTCCGCCGCCTACTGGCGCCTGGTCCAGGTCTTCTTCTTCACGTCGGTGGCCATCTACTGCGTTTCGCCGCAGATCGTCGCCTTCCTGATCGAGGCGGGTTTCTCGCCGATCGCCGCGGCCAGCGCCTTCGGATTCGCGGGCCTGCTATCGACCGGCGGCATGATCGGAACCGGCTGGCTCGCGGATCGGATCGGCTTCGGCCGGGCGGCGCTGCTCAGCTTCGGGTTCACCTCGATCGGTCTGCTTGGCTTGCTGACGATCTCGTACTCCGCCTCGATCGCCGCACTGGCCGGCTACGTGTTGTTCTTCGGGATCGCCCAGGGCGCGCGCGGACCGATCGTGTCGACGATGTCGAACCGGATCTTCTCGGGCCGCAGCGCCGCAACGATCTACGGCACGATCTACGCGAGCATGTCGGTCGGCGGCGCCTGCGGGTCGCTGCTCGGCGGCATCCTGCACGACGCCACCGGCGGCTACCGGTCGGTGTTCCTGTTATCGCTCGCGGCGATCCTGCTCGCGGCGGAGCCGTTCCGGCGCGGCGGCGCGCTCGACAGGAGCATGCCGAGGCCGGGACGGGGCTGAGGCCGAATCGACACCGGCGCCCGGCCCGCCAAAGCGCTGGCAACCGTGGTGTCTAGCCGAGCGCCTCGTGCAGCGCCACGAACTCCTGCGTCAGCTTGTGCCGCGGATCGAGGTGGATCATCGGCATCGAACGCTCGTGCGATTCCCGGATCTTCACGCTCGCGCTCAGGTAGGGCTGCAGCACCGGCAGGCCTTCGTCGATCAGTTCCTGCACGGTGCGCTGCGGCAGATTCGCGCGCGGCTGGAACTGGTTGACGACGATGCCCGCGACAGCCAGCGCCTCGTTGTGGTCGGCCTGGATCTCGCCGACGCTCTCGAGCAGGCTGTACAGCGCGCGGCGCGAGAATTCGTCGCAGTCGAACGGAATCAGGCAGGCCTGCGCGGCGATCAGCGCCGAGCGGGTATAGAAGTTCAGCGCCGGCGGCGTGTCGATCCAGATCCGGTCGTAGGCGTCGGACAGTTCGGCCAGCGCGTCGCGCAGCTTGTAGATCTTGTAGCGCGACTCCAGCTTGCCCTGCAACTCCTCGAGCCGCGGATCCGAAGCCATCAGGTCGAGGTTCTCCCACGGCGTCGCGGCGATGAATTCGCCCGCCTCGCGCGGGCGCAGCGCGAACTTCAGCGCATGCTCGAAGAATTCGGCAGCCCCGTCGCGCGGCTCGTCGGCGTCCGCGCCGAGCAGGTAGCGCGTGGAGTTGCCCTGCGGGTCGAGATCGACGACGAGCGTTCGCAGCCCCTGGCTGGCGCCGATCGCGGCAAGGTTGCAGGCGATCGTGGACTTGCCCACGCCACCCTTCTGGTTGAACACGACGTACCGCATGGAGGACTCGCTATGGTTGCTCGATCTGGCGCCGGCCCGTTCGACGCCGCTCGCCTGCCGGCAAGTATACGAAGCCTGCGCGTCGTCGCGATTGCGCTACGCTTTCACCCTTCGCGACCGCCGAACCGGAATCCTTCGTCATGACCCGCCTGTGGAGCGACCTCGTCCATCAGCTGACCCCGTACGTGCCGGGCGAGCAGCCGAAGCGCACCGACCTCGTCAAGCTGAACACCAACGAGAATCCGTATCCGCCATCGCCGGCGGTGCTCGATGCGATTCGCGCCGAGATCGGCGAGACCGGCGCATCGCTGCGGCTGTACCCCGATCCGCAGGGCACGGCGCTGCGCGAGGCGATCGCCGATCGCGAGGCGCTGCATCCCGGCCAGGTATTCGTGGGCAACGGCTCCGACGAAGTGCTGGCCTTCGTCTTCCGGGCGCTGTTGGCACGGCCGCTGCCGCTGCGCTTCCCGGACATCAGCTACAGCTTCTATCCGAGCTACTGCCGGCTGTTCGGCATCGCGTTCGACACCGTCGCGCTGCGCGACGGCTTCGTCGTCGACGTCGACGACTACCCGGCCGGCGGCCCGATCATCCTGCCGAATCCCAATGCGCCGACCGGCCGGGCGCTGCCCCGCGACGGCATCGCGCGGCTCGCGGCGGCGAATCCGGACGCCGCGGTCGTCATCGACGAGGCCTACGTCGAGTTCGGCGCCGAGAGCGCTGCGCCGCTGATCGCCGCGCACGACAACCTGCTGGTCGTGCGCACGCTGTCGAAGTCGCATTCGCTG
>Ga0105090_10001039_pt1 | contig 14683 bp, 15 predicted proteins | sample PPLLak3March2015_FD_79110 | JGI IMG/M metagenome (GOLD analysis project Ga0105090, IMG submission 79110) | Freshwater sediment microbial communities from Prairie Pothole Lake near Jamestown, North Dakota, USA - PPLs Lake P7 Core (1) Depth... | ecosystem: Environmental > Aquatic > Freshwater >... | reverse complement strand
GAGAAATCGGGTTCGCGGCCAAGGCGGCTCGCCTCGATGTCGAGGATCACTATCTCATCGGCTTCCTTGTCACTGAAGATTCGCACCGCATTGGTGGCATCACCAATGTACACGGGCGCGCCAAATTTGTTGGTTTTCACCACGCCGGCTTCGGACAGAAGCAACACCGGGATCACTCGCGACCGCGTCATGCGAGTGACTTCACGAAGTTCCTGAACAGCTGCATTCCAAACCGATGGCTTTTTTCCGGATGAAACTGCACGCCGACCAGGTTGCGGCTCTTAACCGCGGAGACGAATTCATTGCCGAATCGCGTCGTCCCAATGACATCCTGGGAGTTTTCGCATGCCACATAATACGAGTGCACAAAGTAATACCTTGACCAAGGGGGCGTCTTTTCGCCCAACAACGTATTCCCTTGGTGAACAGCGACCTCGTTCCACCCCATGTGCGGAACCTTCAGCTTCGAGTTGGCTTCAAAGCTGAAGCGTCGCACGGCTGCATCGAAGAAGCCGAGTCCCGGCTCGGTACCTTCTTCGCTGGACTTGCACATCAACTGCATGCCCAGGCAGATACCTAGTACTGGTACCGCAGCACGACCCGCAATCTCGTTTAGCGCGTCGGCCATGCCTGTCTGGCGAAGGCTGACCATTGCTCGGTCGAAGTGTCCGACGCCCGGCAAAATGATGCCGCAGGCATCAACGAGTTGGTCAGGTTGCGTCGCGACTTCTGCCCGGGCTCCTACGTAGCGAAGCATGTTCCTTATCGACCCGATATTCCCCATCCCGTAGTCGATGATCAACACTGGACGATCACTTTTCATGCGCGAGCAACCTTTGACACGTCGTCACTGATTGGTTTGCCTGCGTAGTAATAGGAGAGAACCATGTAAAGCCCATAGGAGACGGCCGTTGCCACCGTGAACGCCCAGAGCGTAGCTTCGATGGAGCGGAAGTACGCGACGCCTGTTGTGAGGGCCACGAGGGTGATACCCAGGTTCGCGACCTGCCAGCCCAGTGACACGCCAAGACGATGCGTGACGACCAACACCCCTCCCATGGACATGCTGACGAAGTTCATGAAAAACATGGGGATCAGGATCCTCGCATACTCGCCGATGGGTGCCCAGCCACTGCCAAACATGAAGGTGAACAGCCACGGCGACCACCAATACAAGAGCCCGAAACCCACAACGCCCATGGCTGTGACCGGCAGCAATAGTTTCAGGTAGATCGCTCGACAGCTCCCGGTAAGTTGGTAATCAACCGCAGCCCGTTGCCGGAATACGTCTTTGATCGCGGTTGAGACTACCGTTACGGGCAGGTACAAAGCTGAAAACGTGAGAGACACGAAACCCAGCTCGGAACTGCCGAAAGCCGCGCCAATGAAAGGCACGTGGATGGTGCCGCCTGCCGTATTGATCAACTGGTCAGGCATCATGTAGCGAGGAAATTTTCGGAACCGTTCGCGCTCGACCCGGATCCGACGCAGGCTGATCGCGGAGAAATACCGAGAGTTAGCGGAATATATTGACCTTGCTCCAATCAGAGCGGAGAGAGACTTCCCGATCACTTCACCCGCAATCAGCCCATTGAAGGGCAGGCTCAGCAGGCCCAAAACAGATCGAAACGCCGCAACAGCCGCGCTCTGCACGATCCGGTAGCGAGCCAATTCGCCGAATTGACGCTCTCGAACGCTCCACTCCGAATAGCAATTGAACACCACCGTGGTCGCGGCGATGGCCGGTACTGCGGGCAACCAGGGGCGAACTGCCGGATCCAGCCATTCCCCACCGATTGTCATCATTGCGAAGCACGCTATGAGAAGGGCGGCTCCCAGGACAACGGCGCTTCGATGGAGGATCCAGCCGATCACGTGGGCGGCGGATCGCCGTGAGCGCGCGACCAGGATGGCGCTCTCCGCCGAGCCACTGGCGATAATCGCCAATAGCGATGAGAGCATGTAGACGACGGCGACCGCCCCAAATTCCGCGGGGCTGAAGACCCGGGTCAATAGCGGGAAAGAGGCGAAAGTTATCGCCTGAGCGACGAGCGTGCCTACCGAAAGCACGCCGGCGTTCCTGACGAAGCCGCTGGCCGGTAAGGCGCTCCTCAGTCGTCGCAACGGTACGATGAGAGCTTCCTTTTCAGCATGACGCTACAGGTATCAGAGCTGGCCGAACCTACACTTTCAACAGGTCCGAAAACATCTTGCAGTACTTGGCTTCTTCCGATGTCCAATTAAACTCCTTCTCGACTGCTTGCCGACCGTTAATGCCCATCTGGAAGGCCGCCTTCTTGTCAGCCATGATTGCATGCATGGCCTGTCGCAAGCCGGGTACGTCGCCGGGTTTGACGCAAATCCCACATTTGTATCGATCAACTATGTCCTTCCAAAGGTCATAATCTGTGCAAATGATCGGTAACCCTGCCTCCATGTATTCGAAAATCTTGTTCGTGCCATAGGAACCTAATCTATAGCCGAGGTTCAGCTTGTAATCGTATACAACGATACCTGCGATGGAACGGTTGTAGAATTTCGCAAGTTCGACCTGACTCAGGCGGCCAAGGCAGCTGATTCGGCCGCCGGCCGCAGAGTTGCTCAGCATTTCGCGCTGCTCGTCGTCAATGTACCCAGCAATCTCGTAGTAAGCGTCGTCAATCTCCGATAACGCAGCGGCGATAGTCGATTGATTGCTGTACGAATAAACTGTGCCCGAGTAGCAAAAGAGGTTCTTCCGGGCGAGGTATTCGTCCACGGACGAATCCTGTCGCTCCTTCACCAGTGGAAAATTCGCGATGAGAATGCCTTTTCCGAGCCTCTTCTGCAGTGAATGCACGACATGGCTGTGCGGGCTAATGACCTCATCAAAACGCGTCAAGACCCTGTTCATGTACAAAGCAAATGCTCTCGACACCAGTTGTCGCGACCATGGAGGAAGCCATTCCTTCTCCAGGATGTGATTTGGCATATCCTCGTGCGCGTCATAGACGACCGCCTTGCCGTGCCGCTTCAGTTTCACGCCGAGCGGCAGCAGTTCCGGAGAATGCAGCTGGTAGACGTCTGCATCGATGGCAATAGCGTGGTTGTAGAAGAGGTGGCGGGCCATCAACAGTTCCTTCTTCCGACCTGCCGGCTCGTTCGTGCACGAAATAATCGGGATTCCCTCGATGACCTCGTTCGAGTGCCCGTCGTTGGTCAGTATGCAAACGTCGAATCCATGATTCTTCAGGGACAGACACTGTCTATAAAAAATCCGTGCATCCCTTCGATAGTACCCGCTGATGACGTGGCAGATCTTGAATCGGCTACTCATGAATACCTCTCAAACTTGGCCTGCCATGCTGCCTTCTCGATCGTGGCTATTTTCAATGCCAATATAGTTTTAGCTTCTTCAGAAGAAAACAGTAGAAGATGAACAGCTTGATGTAGATGGTATCGCCTAGGCCCTGTCGTTGCCGGCTTTCAAGAAGATGGTCGAAGCCCTTATCCTTCAGAAATCGGATTCCCGCCCAGGTCCATCGGCCTTTGACAACGGTATTCACCCAGTCAACCGGTGGATTCCTTGCCGCATCGACTGTCAGAGCATAAAAGGGCTCATCGAGGTCATTTGATCTCGTGCTTGTATCCAACTCCCAGGCGGAAGCGGCCGGGATGAGCAGCTTTCCAAGAGTTTCCACGTGATAGAGCGCTGTGCCAACTGCAGAGCGATAGCGGATGCCTTTCGGGAGCGGACCGATTTTCGGGTGACCGCGCGTTTCATAGGACAAGGGAAAATCGGGCCCCAATTTCAGATACCCGACAGGGATCGATTGGGCGTCCACTATTATCGAGTTCAGTCTGTTGGTATCCACCTTGCGGAAGAACATTAGATCTTCCAGCCACAAGATGATCCACTTCTCCCGTATGCTCGGCAGAGCCATAGCAATATTGTCGGAATATGAGCGATCCTCCCCAACCCGAATGACGTTCACCCTTGGATGATTGAAGCTCATCCTGTTAGTAATCAAATAGATACTGTATGGGCAGTCATTCCAATGCTTATCAAGAAAATAAAAAAAAGGTATCCACAAATCGGAATACTTGTCGCAGGAGACTACGACAAAGGCGACGGCGTTCGACGCCTCAGGGGTGCATGGCGTGTTCATCATTGTGCGGTATGTTGGCAATGGTGTGTTTTGCCGAGCGCAATTCACTGGAGGCTATCCGCTAACCGAATCGTCGCCCGCGAGGCACAAATCAATCTTCCATATTTGGTGAGGCACCAAATCCGGTGCGTGACATATCGCCACAGCAACTGACTGATCGTAGAGCCCTCCATGCCTGTGGGACTGTTGGCAGGATTTTACACGTTGGCATGGGCTCCCCTTCGCCCATTTGTGCACATGCGCGGTAGATCACGAGGCATGTTCTGCCTAGCTGCCAGAAGCAGGCTGCCAGCTGCCGTGGAGCTTCCCGGATGTGGGTACGATCGAGTGGCTGTTGCCGGCTTTCTCAGGCGGAGCCGGAAAGCTGGTCCAAGCTCCGGGGCGGAGATGACCTTCGCTCTCACATACGGCTCGCATGGCCTGTTACTCAAGTATGCTCATCAGATATTTTCCGTAGACGTTCTTGTGAAGCGCCTCCGCCGATTTACGCACCTGGCCTGCCGTGAGCCAACCCCTTCGCAATGCAATTTCCTCCAAGCACGCAACCTTGTATCCCTGTCGCGTCTCAATCGTCTCGATGAAGTGTGCCGCATCGAGAAGGCTCTCGTGCGTACCCGTGTCAAGCCAGGCGAATCCTCGTCCCAATAACTCGATATTGAGTCTTCCGAGATTCATATAGGCTTGATTGACGCTCGTAATCTCGAGTTCGCCGCGATCGGAAGGCAGAACGGATTTGGCGATCTCAACGACGTCGTTATCATAGAAATAGAGCCCAGTAACGGCATATTTTGACTTCGGTTGGGCAGGCTTCTCCTCGATTGACAGCACGCGCAGATGCTTGTCGAATTCAACAACGCCAAATCTCTCCGGGTCTTTGACCTTATAGCCGAAGATCGTCGCGCCAACCGTAATCGCGGCAGCGCGCCTCAGTATGTCACTGAAGCCCTGGCCGAAAAAAATGTTATCTCCAAGTACCAGGCATACGTTGTCGTCAGCAATGAATTTCTCGCCGATGAGAAATGCATGCGCCAATCCGTCCGGCGAGTGCTGCACTGCATAACTCAGGGAAATTCCGAAGTCGCTACCATCCCCGAGAAGCCGTGTGAATCCTCCCTGATCCTCGGGAGTTGTAATGATCAAGATGTCTTGAATTCCGGCCAGCATCAGAACCGAGAGCGGGTAGTAAATCATGGGCTTGTCGTATACGGGCAGCAACTGCTTCGACACGCCTTTGGTTATCGGGTAAAGGCGTGTTCCGGATCCGCCCGCTAGTACGATTCCCTTGCGAGTCATTTCCGCTCCCCGTAGTTCTTGCTTATCCAGTTACGGTACTCCCCGGAGATCACGCGTTCCAACCACAGGGGATTCTCAAGATACCAAAGGACGGTCTTTTCGAGGCCGCTTGCAAACGATTCCACTGGCCTCCAGCCCAACTCTCTGCACAGTTTGTCGGGATCAATTGCATATCGCTTGTCGTGTCCCGGCCGGTCTGGAACGCTGGTTATCTGCTCGGAATGCGAACGCCCCCCTGCCAGCGGACGCAGCCCATCGAGTAATTCACAGATTGCGGTTACAACCTGCAAATTCGTCAATTCGTTGAGGCCGCCGACGTTATAAGTGGCCCCATCGTCCCCATTTTCATAGACTAGTCGAAGCGCCCTCGCGTGATCATCCACATATAGCCAATCCCGGACATTGTCGCCCTTGCCATAGACCGGCAGGGGTCTGCCGTTTACCGCGTTGTAGATCATCAGTGGGATGAGTTTTTCCGGGAACTGGTAAGGGCCGTAGTTGTTGGAGCAATTGGTCGTGACGACAGGTAGCCCATACGTATGGTGCCACGCTCGTACCAGATGGTCTGAAGCTGCCTTCGATGCGGAATAGGGCGAATTCGGTCGGTATGGCGAATTCTCTGTAAACAATCCGGTCGCTCCGAGGGAACCGTACACCTCGTCGGTAGACACGTGATGAAACCGAAACCTTTGCTTATCGGCCGAATCCAGAGAGCGCCAGTAATTAAAGGCTACCTCTAGCAACGTGTATGTGCCGATAATGTTGGTCTGGATGAATTCGCCAGGGCCGTGAATTGAACGGTCTACGTGGGACTCAGCGGCAAGATGAATGAGACCTGCGGGCCTAAACTCGTGAAACAGCGCCTCGAGAGACGCTCGATCGCAGATATCCGTGCGAAAGAAGCGAAAACTAGCGGATTCTTGTGCGTCCGCGAGCGATTCCATGTTGCCTGCGTAGGTGAGTTTGTCAATGCAGATTATTCGCCAGTCACTCTCTTTAATAAGCAGTCTAATCAGGGCCGAGCCGATGAAGCCAGCTCCGCCAGTAATGAAAACTGTGCTCACGATAGTAGTCCGTAGGAAGTTCTAAGATCGGGCCGCAACCTAATTCGCCTCGCGTACGGGGCTGCAAAACGACGATTTAAGATTGACGGACCGGTTCTGCCTTGGAGGCACGTGGAATTGGCGCGTCAAGATACCGTCTGATTTGTCAGGCTGCCACCGAGTGAGTACTTGCGTCGCGCCACGCCGTTGATTGCGATCAAGGCTCGGTCCATGCGAAGCCCCTTTGGTTGTCGGATTGGTTGAAGTCGATGACTGCCCACATCTTGCCTCACGACCAACATCTTGCGTATTCGACGTCCCCTGCCTTCAGTTGGAGTCGGGTCGTAGAGTCTGCCGGCATTGTAAGCGGCCTCGCGGCCAGTTGCTTCGCGTACTGCGCGGGGGAGGGGCAGCCCAACCAGTGATCTCTTCGGTCGCTCTTCGTTGTGTTCCTGGCACCAGGCCTTGATCACGGCCCGGGCATGGGCGAGCGAAATTAACCATTGCTCGTCGGAGGCACTCGTCGCGAAGCCGCCCGCTGAGTGATTCCGCGTATGCGTTCTGGTTCGGCTTGCCGGACTCGATCAGCCGCTGCGCGATGCCTCGGCGATGCGCCCAGTTCAACATCGCCTTGCCAGTGAACTTCGGGCCGTTGTGTGTACGTATGACGGTCGGCGTGCCGCGTTGTGCGCAGATGCCACCGAGGATGCGTGTCAGGTGACCGCTGCCGATGGCGAGTGGTCCGCCACGATGGCGACGGACTCGTGCGTGGCATCATCCACTATCACCATGCACTTGATCGAGCGGCCCGACGCCTCGCGGTCAAACAGGAATCCATCGACCAGGCCGCGGTGGCCCGGCCCGGAAGGACCCGCGTCTGCGCTCGGCAGCAAACAGGTTTTTTTGCGCCGTCGGCGCCGGATGTGCGGTTGCTCGAGCCGTTACAGCCGTTCGACTCGATTGAAGTTGACCGCCTCGCCGGCTTGGCGGAGCTTTGGGTGGATCATACCGACGCCGTACCGCCGAGAACGCTGCGCCACAGATAGAAGCTCGCATCCGAGAAGCCGAACTTGCGGCACAGTTCCGTTGCCGGCATGCCCAGATCGGCCTCCTTGAGCAGCCCGATGATCTTCTCTTCGCTGAATCGCATCTTCACGTCTAACCACCCACCGTCGACTAGACGCTAGGGCGCTCCGGCATTCAAGAACGGGGGGAAGTCGTAGCCGCCAAGAGTCCATCGGGCGGGCCTGCGGCCTTGTAAAAATAAGGAACAAATGCAAGAAACAGGATAACGGGGAAGCTCTTGAAATCGATCAAGGAACCGGATTTGAGGGCAACCAACAGAACATACATGGAGAAGTAGAAGAAGAATCTATCTGCTCTTGGGTCAGTGAAAAGTCGCCATGCGCCGAAAAGAATATAAAGGAAAAGCGGGAGCGCAAGAAGAAGTCCGAAAGTGATTACCAGTTCCATTACAAAATTATGCGGATACAAGCCGTACTCGTAATTGTAAAAATATTGGAAGTAGTTAAAGCCGCAGCCTCCGATAATGCACACTGGCTTGTCAGCCAAGAGCGAAATCGATTGGGCAACGAGAACGTCCCTCTCGCCAAAATCGCCAGTCTCAACAATGCTTAGGTATCGCTGGACGATGAGGAACTTCTGAAGAATCTCGTCATCGGAAAGAATGTAGATCACGAGCCCGGCAAGTCCAGAGATCAGAAGGTAGGAATAAACAGAGCGATGCCTAATCAAGATGACGGCATATAGGATCAAGGCGATGGCAAAGTCACCTCTCGCTCCGCCCATTGCAGAGAGATACAGGCAGAAGAAAGAGACCAGCGTCAATACCAGGCGGTTTAAGGGCGGCTTGTCATATGAAGCCAAGAGAAAATAAAGGGACGCAATACCAAAAAGCGCGGATGTGGCGTGAGAATAATTGCGGTCGACCTGATCGAGTTGGTCGAAATTGAAATAAGGCAGGGGTCCAAAGAGAAGTGCGCCGGAAAGCCCCAAGTAAACCAAGGAGACATAAAAATAAGCCGGCAGCAATATTGAGATCCGCGTTCTGTCAGGGCCAAGATTTGACAGAAAATGACTTGCCATAGCCTGCCCGAAGCCCAACGAAACAAGCAGGTATAGAATCAGCCTTGGATCATCAAAAAAGTAATCGGCGCCTCCGAAAGTCAGCGATAGAAGGAGGCCATATAGGATTAGCAGTAAATGTACGCAGGAATAGTAAAGGAGTGCTTTGCTCGGGCTGGAAAAGAAAATTATGTAAAGAAGAAAAGCGAGGACCAAGCCGCCGAGCAGAAACGTAGAATATAATCTGATTTGCGACAGCAATGCATAATTCGCATCGGTGATATACAGGCTATCCAGCGTTACAACAATAAAAAAAATACCAAACAGTGCGCCTGTGAAAACCGGTCTTCGTTTGATTGGATTGACGGCTGCGTTCATGCAAATGGCTTTTCAGTACTGCCCCAACGACACTCGAACTGATTCAGTGCATTGCCTGCTGTTGGGCGCCCATATTGGTTGCGGTCGGCGCAGGTAATCGTTGAAGAAGCTTCGACATCTCGACGCCTGGAGCGGCGGATGTGTCTAAGGCCTCTCGGCATTATGGCGCGGATCCCGTTCGTAGACGGTACTGATCTGGAGTTTGGCTGACATCGGAACCCGGCTCTCTTGGCTGCTGCGCACGACCTCCCTCGACGGCGCGGCAGTTGACCTCGTGGTCTGTGGCGTCGGCGCTGATTGTAATCCGCGCGAGGTCTGGATCTTCGAAGACGCGTAATCGGGCGATCTTACGCGCATGACCTCCGGGCATTCGATTCGGAGCTGGTCGTCGAACGAATCGATGTGCCCCTTCCACATGGGCCTCTACGATAGGCCCAGTCTCCCAGAGCCCGGGAGGTCATTGCCGTGCCGTGACCGACGACAATCGACACGGACGCGACGCCGCCCGCAATGACATGATCGAGCACCGCGGCATCATCGGCGCCGCCGGAGGAATGGCGAGGTTCACTCGCCGGTGATGGGCGACGACATTGATCGACCACGGCGAGGATGCGAAACGGATGGCTGTCAGGCAGCGGATCGTAGACGAAATCCACCCTCCATCGTTCGTGGGTGCGCGGTGCCGGTGGCACCCGACCCTTATGCAGGTACATGACGTACTACGATTTGCACATCTGTCGATCCGCTGCAGCGAGAGGCACGCGGAGGTTGGCATCGAGGCCTTCGTCGGCAGCGTAGGCGACTCCCACCGCAACGCCCTCGCCGAGACCATCGTCGGCCGCTGCAAGGCCGAGGTGATCCACGCCCGCGGGCCGCGCTGCGGTGGAGCACGCGAAGCTAGAGCCGGTTCAGTGGTTCAATCACCGTCGCCTGCGCGAACGGACCAGCAACGTGCGTCCGGCTGCATACGAGCGGTCGTTCTGTCGGCTAACGAGTCTCAGGCGATACGGCCTGACTCAGCCACCGGAGTCTCCGGTATTTCCGGAGCGGTTCACCGTAGCGAATTATTGCAGCCGCTACTGGCAGCCAGGACGATGTTAATCTACGCTGTCGGCAGCGTGCAGCCTCAGAAAGTCGCTGCTTCGGTACTCGAGAGGACGCCGATCTCTTCCGGCTTTCGGTGGCGACCTCAGTGTGGGCATCTCGTCGCAGAGTGGCCCGCCAATGGCTTGGTTCCTCAGATGGAGGCGCGCCGCGCTGGGCGAAAAGGCCCGGGAAGGTCCGCGGGTGGGTGAAGTGCACAACGAGACGTCGTGTATCTTCGAAACTGCACGGAGTGTGAGGAGTACTTTCGAGTGGACGTTGGTGTCGCTTGCAAAGTGTGCATCGAGCAATTCTGCGTCGTCTGCGTCGATGGCGACTTGAAGTCCGTGGGCCGGGATCAATGATTGGCATCGAACGGCAAAAACGGTCCGGGTCATGCGAACCAGGAGCTTTCAGGTGCTGGTCGTGCAGGGGTCCGGCTGTCCAGGATTCCGCTCACGACGCTTGCCTTGCAATAGGACCGTTGCAGTCGCCCAAGTTGGTTGCATGTGCAATAACGCAGCGCTATGAGTGACCTCGGCGAGACAAAAAGAGCAGACGACGATCGCCAGCGTCAAGTCGTCTATTTGGTCCAGCCCCCCCAAGCTTCGGGAGAGCTGGACGCGATCGACCTCATGCAGGTTGCTCAAATAATCTGGGCGAAGCGGGCATGGATCGCTCTGTTCACTCTCCTGGTTACGGCGTCCTCTGTTGCATATGTATTGACTGCGACCCAATGGTTCCGGGCCCAGGCTGTCTTGATCCAAAGGGACGCCGCTTCAGGGTCGCGGCTCGCATCCCAACTTTCACAATTAGGTGGGCTGGCAAGTCTCGCCGGGTTGAGTCTGGGATCCAGTAACACCCAGGAGCCCCTGGGTACTCTCAAATCGTGGGGGTTTGCGAACAGGTTTATCCTGAGCAATCAACTGGTCGAAGAACTCTCTGCGCCAAAACCTGTGCCTGTCGAGGATGCCGATCGGCAGAAGCACATTACGAAATTGGTGGACAGATTCAGGCGTTCCGTCCTTTCCATCTCGGAAGACAGAAAATCCGGCCTCATCACCGTTGCAATCCGATGGAAGGATCCTGTCATTGCAGCCAATTGGGCCAACAAGATTGCAGATCAGATCAATGACGAATTGCGAGCAAGGACTCTTGAAGAGTCGACTCGCAATATCGAGTATCTGCAAGCGCAGTTGAAAACAACTGGCGCAGTATCTTTGCAGCAGGCCATTGGTTCCCTGCTCGAAACCGAGATGCAGAACTTGATGCTGGCTCAAGGTACCGATGAGTATGCTTTCCGCGTCATCGACCGCGCCCAACCTCCGGCGAGGCCAGTCAAGCCGCGGCGAACAGCTTTCGTTCTTGCAGCGTTTATCTTCGGGCTTTTTGGTTCGGTAGCCGCCTCACTGATGGCCGCGCCGGTCGCGAAATTGGTGGCTGCTCTACGAGGAAGTACCGACGCGAGAGCCGACTGAGGTCTTGACCTCGTACTCTTCTTTCGTGTGGCCAATCTTGACGAGGTTCTGCAGCCAGACCGGGGTCCTGCCGCGTCCGCTCCAGGTTTCCCCATCCGGACCAATGTATTTTGCAGGTACCGGTTTGCCCTTTCTCTTCGTCGACTGCGGCGGCTTGCCGGTCGACCGATTTCTCACTTTCCGCGGTCGTCGCATGCCTACGTCTGCGCGGCGAAGATCGGCGTGAGTTATTCCAAAAGCCTTCATCAGGCTCAGTATTTCCTGCATGGTCCGGTCCGCCTCTTTGAGGCGGATTTCTGCAGCCTGCTTCTGGAGGCTCGCAATTTGACCCTGCAATTCGATTAATGACTTCATCTTGACCTGCCAGAGATATTAATGCCTGGGAAAATCTATTCCCCTGTCGTTGTTTGGTCAATCGTATTGCGTCCGGTATTCCCGAAACGATTTACGTCAACTCAGCGCCGCTGGAATTGGATGCGGGTAAGGTGCTGGTGGATAATGCGCGCGTAAGTGGAAGTATCGTAAGTGCATCCGGACTTTGTTTTTCGCCCGGTCTTTCGCCGGAATCGCCGCGACGACGAGTTTCGCGATAGGAATGCGCCGTTTCGAGGGCGCTTGGAGCATCGAAGTGCCTGATCCGTTTCTACCGTTTGCCCTGCCGGAAATTGGTGACGAAGAGATCGCGGAAGTCGTCGACTCGCTGCGTTCCGGTTGGATTACCACAGGTCCGAAGACTAGGCGCTTCGAAGAGGATTTCGGGGCCTATCTGGGGGGCAACGTTGAGTGCATTGCGGTCAATTCGGCGACGGCAGGCCTGCATCTCGCGCTCGAGGCGTTGGGGCTCGGCCCGGGTGACGAGGTCATCGTTCCTACCCACACGTTTACCGCAACGGCGGAGGTGGTGCGGTACCTCGGCGCAGACCCCGTCTTCGTCGACGTTGACCCGGGCAGCTACTGCATCGACCCCGTGCTCGTTCGCAAGGCGATCACCGCGAAGACACGCCTGCTTCTGCCCGTGCACTTCGCCGGCCTGTCCTGCGACATGTCGGCGTTGTGCAGTATCGCCAAGGAATACGGCTTGGAGATCGTCGAGGATGCCGCGCATGCGTTCCCTACACGCTGTGGCGGCAGATTGATCGGCCAGTTCGACACGGCTGCCACGGTCTTCAGCTTTTACGCAAACAAGACGATTGCGACCGGCGAGGGCGGCATGCTGGTGACTCAGCGGCCCGACGTGGCGAAACGGTCGCGGATCATGCGATTGCACGGTATCGATCGGGATGCGTTCAATCGATTCACCTCGAAGACACCTGCCTGGTACTACGAGGTCGTCGCTCCCGGGTTCAAGTACAACATGTCGGACATTGCGGCGTCTCTTGGGTTGCAGCAGTTGCGCAAGATCGACCGCTTCCAGGCTCGGCGTGAAGAATTGGCACACCGATACGATCGCGGGCTATCAGGGCTCCCTTTACGCGCCGCTCCTCGACCGTCGGATCATGCCAGCACGCACGCATGGCACCTCTATGTGGTCCAGGTCCTGCCGTCGGCCAGGTTGGATCGCGACGCATTGATCCAGGGGCTGTACGACCTGGGCATCGGTTGCAGCGTCCATTATGTTCCCCTGCATCGCCAGCCATACTGGCGCGATCGCTACAAGCTTCGACCACAGCAATTTCCTGTTTCAGACGAGCTCTATCGGCGCTGCGTCAGCCTGCCCCTGTACACGAGGATGAGCGATTCGGATGTGGATCGCGTCGTGGCCGCATTGCATCACCTGCTCGGCTGAAATGTTCGTCAAGCGCGTATTCGACCTTGTCGTGTCGGCATGTGCTTTGGTCCTGCTTTCGCCGGTAATGGTCGTGCTGGCAATAGCCGTTCGTGTGGATTCTCCGGGGCCCGCTCTGTTCCGTCATCGAAGGGTGGGCCGATGCGGCCGAGAGTTCAGCGTTCTCAAGTTCAGGACGATGGCGCATCGACCCAATTCAGGTGGACCGCAGGTGACTACGGCAACCGACGCGCGGATCACGCGCCTTGGCGCCATCCTGCGCAAGACCAAACTTGACGAGCTGCCCCAGTTCATTAATGTTCTAGTCGGTGACATGAGCTTGGTTGGGCCAAGGCCGGAGGTTGCGCGCTATGTTGCAATGTACCCGGAAGCAGTTCGCAGCGAATTACTCAATGTCTTGCCCGGCATCACCGATCTGGCCTCAATCGAGTTTCGCGACGAACAGGAATTGCTGGCCGCTGCTGCGGATGCTGAGTCGACCTACATCCATGAAGTATTGCCCCGCAAGTTGGAGCTGTATCTGCAATACGCGCGCCAACGAACCCTGTGGTTGGATCTAAAAATCCTCTTCCTGACCATTTCGGCGCTCTTTTCTAGAGGCGGCAGCAAGGAGTGATCCGCTACGGCGAAATCGGACAATCCGGAGCTTGAGGGTTTCGGCAACCTGACCATGAGTTGGAGTTGAGGGGATTGCCGTGAAGAGCAGTCGCTTCTGAGACGAGCAGATCGTGGCGACACTCAAGCGGATCGAGTTGGAGCGGCCGATCGCGAAGGCGGCGCGGCAGCGCGGGCCGTTCTGCCGCCGGAAGAAGCAGTCCGCCGGCCTCGAGTTGGACGACGTGCGCGAGTTTCATGTGTTGCAGGAGGAGAAAGCGCGCTTGAAGCGGTTGGTAGCGAACCTGAGCCTCGGCAAGGCCCCGCTTCGTCCACGCGCTTCTCTTCAGCTTCTTCTCAGGACCCGCAGCACGCCGAGTACCGCGATATCATCGTCTCACGTTGTGACCTCTCCCCGGGTCTGGGTCGTGGCCGAGTGGTGACTGCCATAGAATTGGACCGAGTCCTCCGCCTCGCAAGTTGCCAGTGATCCTTTACGTCATCGGCCTGTTTTCGGAGTTCTGAATGTTGCCTGCGAACAGATGGGGTGCGCAGGAGTCTGTCGACACTTCGGTACGCAAGTATCGTTCTAGATCCCGCTGGAGGATTTGTCAGTGAAGAAGGCCTTGATTACCGGCATCACCGGCCAGGACGGCGCCTACCTCGCCGAGTTGCTGCTCGAAAAGGGCTACGAGGTTCACGGCATAAAGCGCCGTGCGTCTCTCTTCAACACCGACCGCATCGATCACCTGTACCGTGACCCGCACGAGCAGGGCGTGCGGCTCAAGCTGCACT
>Ga0105090_10001038_pt1 | contig 14686 bp, 11 predicted proteins | sample PPLLak3March2015_FD_79110 | JGI IMG/M metagenome (GOLD analysis project Ga0105090, IMG submission 79110) | Freshwater sediment microbial communities from Prairie Pothole Lake near Jamestown, North Dakota, USA - PPLs Lake P7 Core (1) Depth... | ecosystem: Environmental > Aquatic > Freshwater >... | reverse complement strand
CAACTCGGCCGGCTCAAGGACGCGGGGACGATGTCGCCGTCGCACGTCTCGCTCGCCAAGTGGAACAACTGCCGCATGGCGCTAGATGTGGCACGCGATGCGCGCGACATCCTCGGCGGCGCCGGCATCAGTGCCGAGTACGTGCCGATCCGTCACGCACTCAACCTCGAGAGCGTGATCACCTACGAAGGCACCGAGACCATCCACCAGCTCACGATCGGCCGCGAGCTGACGGGCATCAACGCGTTCTAGGACGGGAAGCCGCGCCCCATGACCGAGAAGACCGCCCAGCCGATCCTGCAACGCGACCACCGCACGGCGCGCGGCACGATCGCATACCTGTCGCACAAGCCCGACCGCTACCTGCAAGAGCGCGGCCGCGAGTACTTCCACATCGACGTGCACTCCGACGGCAAGCGCACCATCACGGCACACTGCGAGATCGACGACCGGCCGAGCGTGATGCGCGACATCACCTACAGCCTCGACGAGCACTGGCTGCCGATGGACTGCTTCGTGCGCATCACGGTGGGCGATCGCTTCATGGGCTCGGGCTGGTTCAAGTTCCACCACGGGCACACCGAGTGCGAGACGTTCACGGCGCTCGAGGGGCGCGTGTCGCAGCGCATGGAGCACCGCACCCCGCCGCTGCGCACGTTCCAGAACCACGCCATCGCCTGCGACGCGTGGCACCTGCGCCTCTACGACCGCTCGCAGGGCCTGGGCGTGCAGGCCATCGACGAGTTCCTGCTCTCGTCGCCCGACCACCGCGGCGCGACGGGGCCGATGCTGTTCCGCGTCGGCGTGCACATCGAGTACGTGGGAGAGGAGCGAGTGACGGTGAAGGCCGGCACGTTCGACGCACTGCACTTCCGCTACGTGTCCGCGCCCGGCCTGCCGCAGGAGCATCCGCCCTACGACGTGTGGTGCACGAACGACGGCGAGTTCCTGTTCCTCAAGGGACAAGTCGCCGGCTACATGCAGACGTATTACGAGCTGGTCGAGCTGGTGCGTTAACTGCAAGCCGCCAGTGGCAGGACGGGGATTCGGGTGTTGCCCGGGCTCGCGGAAAGAAGACACGCTCGCCCGGACAACACCCGAATCCCCGTCTGACACGAGGCGGCTGAGCGAGTGAGGAAATCGCCCGGGCAGAACTCCACGGCCCGCGCGCTGGGAATGAGCGATTTCCTCACTCGCACGCCGCACGCAGCCTGAAAGATTGTCCCGAGGTGCATGCCTCCGGTGACGCTGAATCCCGTAATGCTACTTGCGCCGTGCGAGTGGCCGGCTCTGTCGGGCACTCGCTCAGGCGCCGCGTGTCGAGCGTGCCGTCCGGGGTCTGTTCCGGCGAGCATGTCTTCTTCGCGAGCCCGGACAGATCCCGGACGGCGCGCCGGCAGCTGTCCTCCGGACGAAGAACGCCCGGGGAAGCCGCGTCACTCGCGCGCGACGGCGTACTCGACCGTCACCACGGCCTTCACGACCTTCTCGACCGTGCCGGTGTCGTAGCTGCCGTAATCGGCGGTCTCGGTCGAGTTCGGCCGGGTGATCTGGAACACGCCCTGCGAGGCAGAGCGCAGCGCACCCACGGTGACACCGCTGCCCGACGCGAACTGCTCGGCGCGCAGCTGGGCATCGCGCGTGGCGGCGCCGATCAGGCGCACCTTCACGGCGTTCAGGTCGTTGTAGAAATACTGCGGCGGCCAGGAGTTGATGCTCACGCCGTCGCTGATCAGCGACGAGGCCTGTGCCGCCACCTTGCCGATCAGCGCGACGTCGCCCGAACTCATTTCGAAGTTGCGGTCGAGCTCGTAGCCGGCGATCCGGCCGGTCTGCACGCCCCCCGGCCCGATCTCGTACTGCGGCCGTGCATTGGCCGGCGAGGTCGCGACGACCGCCGCATCACCCACCACGGCCTTCAGCATGGCCATCACGCGCGCGGTGTCGGCCTCGAGCGCGCGATAGCCTGACTGCAGGTCGGCCGCGCGCACCGTCACCGTGGCACGCCAGGTGCCGGCGTCGGAGACCACTTTTTCCTCGGCGTAGCCCTTCACGGTGATCTTGTCGCCCGCCAGCTTGATGCGCTCGAGGCTGCCGCTGACCACCGCGGCGGCGGCGACGAGCCCGATGGCAAGCGCGATACCGAGCAGCAGGAGACCGAGGGTGGTGGCGCCGGACTGGCGTTGCGTGCGGAGGTTGGCGATCGGCATGGCCGTCATTGTGGCGGAACGCCGCGACCGCGTCAGGCCCCCTGTCCGGCCCGCCCGGCACTGTCGGTCGAATTTACGCAAGCAATCGCTTGGTGACCGATGGGCGGCCACTGGCATCCGTTAAGCCATTGATTTAGTTGACTGAAGTCTCAGATGGCACGGTCATTGCTTCCTTCTGCGCGAGCCCGCACGGTTTGGTGTCCGTGCCGGCTGGCGAGCCAGACAACATGCGGACGAGCCGCAGGGGATGACCCGGAAGAACAAATCGGAGCACAGGGAGCGCCGAGCAGTTTGAACCCCCAACCAAGGGGCACCGAGAAGCAGAAGAGCACAAGAAAAGAACAGGGTGCCCTGGAACGGACGACGACCCCGCGCAAGCGGGGTTTTTTTTTCGGTAACCTTCACGGATGAGCGAGCTCGTCCTCAACGCACATGCGATCGCGGTCCTCGCCCTGACCGTCATCGCGTTCATCCTGTTCACCGTCGATCGCATCCCGATCCCGGTCACCGGGCTGATCGTGATTGCCACCCTCGCCCTGGGCTTCCACCTCTTCCCCTACGAGCAGGACGGCGCCCAGCTCGGGCCGCAGCAGATCTTCTCGGGTTTCGGCCACGAGGCGCTGGTCGCGATCTGCTGCCTGATGATCCTGGGCCGCGCGCTGATGGTGACCGGCGCCCTCGAGCCGCTGGCGCGCCTGCTCGCCCGGCTGTGGGCGTTCAACCGCCACATCGCGCTGCTGGCGCTGCTGGCGAGCGCGATGGCCCTCAGTGCGTTCGTCAACGACACCCCGGTCGTGGTCGTGCTGATGCCGGTGGTGATCGGGCTGGCGATGCGCGCCGGGCAGTCCGCCACGCGGATGCTGATGCCGATGAACTTCGCGGTGATCATCGGCGGCATGGCGACCACGATCGGCACTTCGACCAACCTGTTGATCGTCTCGCTCGCGCGCGACCACGGCGTGCCGCCCATCGACATGTTCGAGTTCACGCCACTCGTCGTGGGTCCGGCACTGCTGGCGCTCGCCTACCTGTGGCTGGTCGCGCCGCGACTGCTGGCCCATCGCGCCAACCCGCTCGCCGACATCGCGCCGCGCCGCTTCGACGCCATCCTGTACGTCGGGCCGCGCAGCCGTGCCCGCGGCAAGACGCTCGCGCGTGCGCGCCGCTGGACCGGCAACAAGATGGCCGTGCAGCGCGTGCAGCGCGGCCCCGAGACGCTCACTCCCACCGAGACGCTGGTGCTGCTCGAGGGCGACCGGCTGCTGGTGAACGATGCCTCGTCCTACCTCAAGGAATACGAGCAGGCGCTCGGCGCGACGCTCTACGACGCGGACAGCGTGGACAACCTGCCCCCCGAGCAGCACCCGCTGCGCGGCCAGGACCAGCGCATGGTCGAGGTCGTGATCACCGAGGAATCGCCGCTGCCCAAGCACACCCTGCGCGAGACGCGCTTCGCCGAGAGATTCGGGGTGGTGATCCTGGCGATGTACCGGCCGTCGGACGAGGAGTCACTCACCGGCGAGATCCCGGACCGCGAATTACGCTCCGGCGACGTGCTCCTGGTGCAGGGCTCGCCCGAGCGCACCGCCGCCCTCAAGAGCGAGGCGGGCCTGCTGGTGCTCGACGGTACCCTCGACCTGCCGCGTACCCGCAAGGCCCCGATCGCGATCATGATCATGGCCGCAGTGGTATTGTTAGCCGCACTGCGCGTGCTGCCGATCTCGATGGCATCGCTGATCGGCGTGGTGGCGTTGCTGCTCACCGGCTGCCTCAAGTTCGAGGGCCTCGGCCGCGGCATCAGCGCCGAGGTCGTGCTGATCGTGGTCGCGAGCCTGTCTCTCGGCCGCGCGCTCACCGCGACCGGCGGGGCGGACATCCTCGCGAGCGGCTTCATGAGCATCGCGAGCGGCCTCTCGACGCAGGCCGTGCTGGCCGCCGTGATGATCTTCCTCGGCCTCCTGACCAACTTCGTCTCGAACAACGCGGCCGCCGCGGTCGGCACGCCGGTGGTGCTCGCCATCGCCCAGCAACTCGGCGCGCCGCCCGAGCCGTTCGTGCTCGCGGCGATCGTCGGCTGCAACCTGTCGTTCGCCACGCCGATGGGTTACCAGACCAACGTGCTGATCATGCAACCGGGCGGCTACGTGTTCCGCGACTTCGTGCGCGTGGGCGGCCCGCTGGTGATCCTGATGATCATCGCGTTTTCGGTCGAGCTCACTGCCGCGTACCCGATCTAGGCGTTGCCCGACAGCGCCGCGTCCGAGTCGATCACCAGCAACCGGTCGCCCGCCTGGACGACGACGTTCTTGTCCGTCCAGCAGCCGATGCGCTGGCCGCCGCGCCGCACCTCCAGCACCAGCACGCCTTCGATGTCGCGCGCGGGCTGGCCGATCTCCTGCGCGCGCGGCTCGCGCTCCTGCAGCTGGTAGTCCCCGCGGAACGACAGCAACTCGGAGACGAACTGCACCGTGCCCTGGCTGTCGACCGCGTCGGCCATCAGGTAGCCGCCGAAGCGCGGCGGCGAGACGATGACGTTGGCGCCGCTCGACTTCACCAGCTTCGCGTTCTCCTGCTCGAGCACGCGCGCGATGATGCGCACCTGCTTGGCGAGCTCGCGGATGGTGAGGACGACGAGCACCGTCGTGTCGTCGCGGCCCACGCTCACGATGACCGAGTGCGCGCGCGGCACGCCGGCGACGCGCAGCAATTCCTCGCTCGAGGCGTTGCCGTGCAGGCCGACGAAGCCCTGCTCGGCCGCACGGGCCACCTCGTCGCGCCGCGAGTCGATCACCACGATCTGCTCCGGGTCCCAGCCGCGCAGCACGAGCTCGCCCGCGGCCACCGAGCCGCTGTCGCCATAGCCGCACAGCACCACGTGGTCCTGCAGGTCCCGCTGCAGTCGCGTCATGCGCCACTCCTCGATGAGTCGCTGGATGATGAACTGGTACGCCGTGCCCAGGAAGATGAACCAGACGAAGATGCGCACCGGCGTGACGAAGAATGCGTCGATCAACCGAGCCTGGTCGGACACCGGCACGATGTCGCCGTAGCCCACGGTCGTGACGGTGATCATGGTGAAGTACAGGACGTCGCTCACCGACACGTGGCCGTCGATGTTGTCCTGGAGCCCGCTGCGGTCGAGCAGGAATACCGTGAAGACCGAGCCGAGCAGCACGAGCACGAGCGCCGCGCGGAACCCGAGCATGACCTCCGGCGAGGTCACCTGGCGCTGGATGAGGATCGGTGCGTGGGCGCTGCCGCGCTCGGACCGGATGCGGCGCAGGACGCGGCGCACATGCCCGAACACCATCGGGTCCTTGTGCTTGCTGCCGGTCCGTCTCGCCTGCATGGCGGGACTATACCGCAGCGCCCGCAGCCGACCGCGCGGGTCAGCGGGCGGGGTCGGCGAGCGGCTCGATCTCGCAGCCGATCACTTCACGCGTCACCGGGTCGACGATCGGCTTGCCGCGGTTCATGCGGCCGGCGACGCGTGCCCGCCGCAACAGCGATGCATCGGGCGCGAGCGAGCGCAGCTCCATCAGGCCTTCAGCGTCGCGCAGCAGCGCTGTCACGAAGGGGACTGCGCCTCCGTTCAATGGAGTCTGCTCCGGAAACAGCAACGCGATCACTTCGGACGACACGCCGGACTCCACACTGCGGATCAACATTGCTCCCGGATCAGCAAGTGCCATGCCAACGCCTTAGTCGCGCCGGATCAATGGGTTACGTGCAGCGCTCCCCTGCCGGCAGGTGACCAATCCTGTCACCCGTACGACGCAGCGGGCCACCCCTGGCTTAAGTAATATTGCGAGTCAGGACGCACCAGACGGACACCGCATGCACAAGCACCACGACCTGCCAGAGATCATCGCCCACCGCGGCAATGCCGCGGAGTTTCCCGAGAACACGCTGCAGGGTCTCGAGTCCGCGGTGAGCCTCGGCCTGAAGCACGTCGAGTTCGACGTGCAACTGACCGCCGATCTCGTGCCCGTGCTGATGCACGATGCCGACCTCGCTCGGGTCGGCGGTCGCCCGGATTGCGTCCACGACCTCACCTGGTCCGCCCTGGCCGAACTCCCCGTCGGCGAGGTGCAGCGCCTCGGCCACGCACACGCCTTCACGTACCCGCCGTCCCTCGCGCAGGCCGTGGACACCCTCTCGAGCTGGGACGGTGTGACCGCCTTCGTCGAGATCAAGCGCTCGAGCCTGCGCCGCTTCGGCCGCGAGACGGTGCTGCGGCGCGTGACGCAGGTGCTGCAGCCGGCGCTCGACCGCTGCGTGCTGATTTCGTTCGACTTGCCGACCGTGAAGATCCTGCGCCTCATGACGGGTGCACGCATCGGCTGGGTACTCTCGCAATACGACGACGCAGCCCGGCAGCAGGCCACCGAGCTTGCCCCGCAGTTCCTGTTCGCCAACCTCGAGCGCTTGCCGGCGGAATCCGAACCGCTTTGGCCGGGCCCGTGGGACTGGGCAATCTATGAAGTGCGTGACCTGAAGACCGCGAGGGCCTGCAAGGCGCGCGGGGCGAAGTTCGTCGAAACCATGGCAGTCCGCGGACTGCTGCACGCGTACGCCGAGGGCCGCCGTCAGTGGTGATGCGCGGCGACGGCTGGGTGCTCGCCCTCGACCAGGGCAGCCACGCCAGCCGCGCCGTCCTGTTCGACACCGTGGGCAACGAAGTCGCGCAGGCTCACGTGCCCGTCGCCACGCGACGCGAAGGAGATGACCGCGTCGAGCAGGATCCCGGCGAAATCGTCAGGTCGCTGCGCACCGCCCTGCAGGACGTGTGCGAAGGACGCGACGACGCCCAGGTCGTCGCGGCAGGGCTCGCGACGCAGCGTTCGACGATCGTCGCCTGGAGCCGCAGCACTGGCCGCGCGCTGACCGATGCGATCTCTTGGCAGGATCGGCGCAACGCCGCGTGGCTCAACCGGCTCGCGCCCGTGGCGGAGCAGGTGCGCAACATCACCGGCTTGCCACTGTCGCCCCACTATGGCGCGAGCAAGTTGCGCTGGTGCCTGGATCACGTGCCGGCCGTGCAGCGCGCAGCGATGACGGGCGATCTCGTGTTCGGCCCGCTGTCGAGCTACCTCGTGGCACGACTCACCACGGAACGAGCCTGCGTCGTCGACCCGGCGAACGCCTCGCGGACCCTGCTGTTCGACGGCGGGACGCTGCAGTGGTCGCCGGAGATGCTGCTCCTGTTCGACCTGACGACGGCGCAGCTGCCCACCTGCGTGCCGACGCGGCACGGCTTCGGCCACGTGGACTGCGCCGGCCGGCTCGTACCGCTCACCGCCTGCACCGGCGATCAGTCGGCAGCGGCGTTTGCGCTCGGCTCACCCGCGACGGACCATGCGCTCGTCAACATCGGCACGGGCGCATTCATCCAGCGCATCGCCCCGCCCGGTGCGTCGCTGCCGGACGGCCTCCTGCGCAGCGTGCTGTGTGCCGACGCCGACGGCGTGCTGGCCAGTCACGAGGGAACCGTGAACGGCGCCGGCAGCGCGCTCGACTGGTTGCGCGAACGGGTAGCGCTCGATATCGACCGCGGGCTCATCGCCCTCGCGGCGCTCGCGCCGCGCGCGGATGACGTGCCGCTGTTCATGAACGGCGTGGGCGGTCTCGGCGCACCGTTCTGGCTGCCGGGCTTCCCGTGCGAGTTCGTGGGTAGCGGTGACGAGGCGGCACGTCTCGCGGCCGTCATCGAGAGCATCGTGTTCCTGCTGTGCGTCAACCTCGAACGCCTGCAACGCAGCGCGCCGCTGCGCCGCATCCGCATCTCGGGCGGACTCGCCCGCAACGATTACCTGTGCCGCTGCCTCGCGTCGCTCGGCAGGCTGCCGGTCGAACGCCCCGCCGCGGTTGAAGCCACTGCCCGCGGCGTCGCGTACCTCGCTGCCGGCAAGCCGGAATCGTGGCGCGCCGTCCCGATCGAGCGGACGTTCACGCCCGAGGAATCAACAGCACTCGCCTCGCGGCATGAACGCTGGCGCAGCGAAATGGCTGCTCGCGGCGCGGCTGCGTAGCGGATGCGCAGCTGCTGCTCCGGCGGGCACGGGGTGATCTTTTCACGCTCTTGACGGGCCTCTGCTGGCATGTCGCCTCGATCCCGCCCGAGCAAGGCTCGCCGAAAACGCGCCCGGTTCCTCCGGGTGCGTTTTCGATGCGCCGTAGACCAGGAGCGGCGAAGGACTAGCCAAGTGCCCGCGGGAACGGAAGCGACCCGACCTACGCCCGCATCAGCGTCGCGTACACCTCGCGCTCGATCCACGTGCTGCCACCGCGCCCGCCCTCGTAGTAGCCGCAGTGCCCACCGAGCGGCGTGCAGGTGATGTCGAGTGCCTGCGGTCGTGCCAGCCGCGCGAGGTCCGCCGCGGGAATGATCGGGTCGTCGGCCGCCGAGATGATGCGCGTCGGGTGCACGATGCTCGAGAGCACGCCATCGACGACCGCGTAGCCGTGCAGGTAGTCGCCGACCGTCGGGTAATCGCCGAAGAGCTTCACGAGATGCGCCGTCATCTCGGTGAGCGTGTCGAGCTCGAGCGCGTCCGTGAGGTCGTAGATGTCAGGCCACGCCGCCTGCTTCTTGCGCAGCGAGCGCCGCCACTTCCACAGGAAATAGCGTCGGTACAGCACCCAACCGCTCTCGAGACGCGCCATCGTGTGCTCGGGATCGAGCACCGGGCAGATCGCCACCACCCGCGCGATGTCGATCCCTGCAGCCTCGGCCCGCGCTGCGACGCGCAGGCAGAAGTTGCCGCCCAGCGAAAAGCCCACGAGGTGCAGCGACTGTTCCGGGTACGTGGCCTGCAGCCGCTGCACGGCGCCGACCACCTCGGCGATCCGGCACGAGTGGAAGATGCCGGGATTCAGGTGGTGGCTGTCGCCGTGGTCGCGCAGGTTGAGCCGCACCACGTCGAACCCACGGTCGAACAGGTATTGGCCGAGCGACAGCACGTAGAGCGAGTTGGCGCTGCCCTCCCAGCCGTGCAGCAGCACGACGAGGCGCTGCGCCGGCTCGCGGCCGATGCGTGCGTGCGTCGCGTGGTGCGAGAGCAGCCGCACGCCTTCACCGCAGTCGATGACCTCGTCCACCGACGCGCTCAGCAGCGCGGCGCAACGGCGCTCCATCACTGGACGCCGGAACGGCAGGCTCGGGAAGATGGACTGGACGTGCGGATGGGCCAGCCAGGCGGGCGGACGAAATTCGCCGGCCCCGGTGGGGAGATCGCCAGCAGTCACGAGCACGCTGCCTTCCGCGTGCGCCCCGGCCTCACTCGGCCGGAACCACGTGGAACTCGACGCGATTGTTCTGAGCGGCCACCGCGTTCCACTCGCCGGCCGTGCTGCCCTCGCGCTGCTCCGGATACTCCACCGGGTTGCGCCGCCCGGCCGTCACCGTCTCGACGGTGATCGCCCCTGCGGTCCGCTGCCTGAGCATCAACGCGAAGTTCGCGAATGCGACCGACTGGCGCTGGGCGGGCGACATTGCGTCCTCGTACGGGTTGCCGACGAGATCGCATTTCTGCGTGGGCAGTCCGGTCTCGGCGACCACGAACCCTTCGGCAGCGTTGCCTGACAGGCAGAAATCGCCGATGAACGACTCGATCACGATGCGGCCACGGAACTGCTGCCCTTCGAGCGTGGCGGCGAGCGAGCGCAGGCGCTCGAGCCGTGCATTGGCCAGCGGCGCCTCGCCGTAGGGCACGTATTCCACTGCCACGGGCCCGTCGCCGGGCGGCGCGGACCGCGGGGCATCCAGGCTGTTGAGCCCGGCCGGCCCGCCGGACGGCAGCGGCGTCAATGCTGCCCGTGCCGTCGCCTCGGCCGAGGCCGCCTGGGCCTTCGCCTCGGCGAGGTCACGCACGAGTCCCGCCTGGGATTGCTGCGATTGCCAGTACAGGAATCCGAGGATCGCCGCAGGGACGACGGCCAGCAGCCCCGTCAGCACCATCGGCCACCATGGCGTGGGTGGCGGTGGAGGCAGCACCGGCTCGGCAGGGGGCGGCGTCGCCTTGGCGATGCCGTCCTTGATCTCGCTGCTCATGCGCCGGGCGAAGGCCTCGAAGGTCGCCAGCGTGAAGCGACGCTGCTCCGCCAGCTGGTCGCGCAGCAGCTGGTTCACCGATTGCTGCATGCGGCCCTGCATTTCGGACAGCGCCGCCGTGGGGACGGCCCAGGTGCCGGTGCCGGTCGCGGTGAGATCAACGGGCTCGCCGCCCTCGGCGGGCGGCGGGCCTGCGGCGAGCGCCGGGGCTGCCCCATCCCCAGCGGCCGCGGCCATGGCCGCGGCCCGTGCCGCGGCACGCTCGTCGAACAAGGCCGAGCGGTCCTGCCGGCGATCCGGCAGCAGGCGCAACTGGTACAGAACGCGGGAAACGTCGACCGGTCGGACGGTCTTCGGCAATACGCCCACCGCGCCGAGCGCGCGGGCCTGGCTTACGTACAGTTCGCCTTCCTGCGAGGTGTACATCATCAGGGGGATGGTGGCCGTCTGCGGGTCGCCCTTGATGACCTGCACCGCCTGGAAACCATCCATGCCGGGCATGAGGTGATCCATGAAGATCACGTCGGGCCGCTGCTGGTGCAGGTACTCGAGCGCCTGCTCGGCCGACTCGGCGGTGTCCACCGCCATGCCGTGCTGCTCGAGCATGCGGCTCAGGATCACCCGCGCCGATCGTGAATCGTCCACGATCAGGGCACGCTTCCCCATCGTCATTCCCTGTAACCCCCAGGCAGGCGGCGTCAAGCCGCCACGAGTACGGGCTTTCTACCCTGATCCGGCCTGCAAGCCAATCCCGGCAAACGCTTCTAGCCCCCCGGGGGTCCCGGCGTATGCTCTGGCACAAGTACTAAAAGAGAGAACGGAGGCATCCAATGCCCTATAGCACAGCGGATATCCGCAACATCGCCCTCGTAGGCCAGGCCGGCGCGGGCAAGACGCTGCTGGCCGAAGCCTTGCTCGCGCAGTCCGGCGCCATCCGGTCCAAGGGATCGCTCGCCCGTGGCACGACCGTGTGCGACTTCGATCCACAGGAAAAGGAGCTGTTGCACTCCCTCGACGCCGCCATCTGCGGGTTCGAGACGCAGGGCAAGCGAGTCAACGTCATCGACACCCCGGGGTATCCCGACTTCCTCGGCCGCAGCCTGGTCGCCCTCGAGGCGGTCGAGACGGCGGTAATCGTGGTGAGCGCGGTGAACGGCATCGAGCCGATGACCCAGCGCATGATGGAATTCGCGAAGGCGCGCGGCCTGTGCCGGCTGATCGTCGTCAACAAGATCGACAGCAAGGACGCGCGCACCGAGCAGGTGCTCGCCGACATCCGCGAACAGTTCGGCAAGGCCTGCCTGCCGCTCAACCTGCCGGCGGAGGGCGGTGCCTCGGTGGTCGACTGCTTCTTCCAGCCGCACGGCAAGCCCGCCGACTTCTCGTCGGTCGAGGCGGCGCACACCGAGATCATCGACCAGGTGGTCGAGGTCGACGAGGACCTGATGGCCGTGTACCTCGAGCAGGGCGAGGAACTCTCGCCCGAGCAGCTGCACGACCCGTTCGAGAAAGCGCTGCGCGAGGACCACCTCGTGCCGATCTGCTTCTGCTCCGCCGAGACGGGCGCTGGCATTGCCGAGCTGCTCGACGTCCTCGCAAAACTCGCGCCGAACCCGACCGAGGGCAACCCGCCGCCGTTCCTCAAGGGCGAAGGCGCCGACGCCGTGCGCGTCGCGGTGTCGCCCGACCCGTCGCAGCACGTCATCGCGCACGTGTTCAAGGTCGCGATCGACCCGTTCGTCGGCAAGCTCGGCGTGTTCCGCGTCCACCAGGGCACCGTCAAGACGGGTGCGCAGCTGTTGGTGGGCGACGGTCGCAAGCCGGTGAAGCTCGCACACCTCTTCCAGTTGCAGGGCAAGGAACACGTCGAGGTCCCACAGGCGATCCCGGGCGACATCTGCGCCGTGGCGAAGATCGACGAGCTGCACTTCGACGCCGTGCTGCACGACTCACACGACGAGGACCACCACCACCTGAAGTCGGTCACGTTCCCGCCGCCGATGCTGGGCCTGGCGATTCGAGCCGAGAAGCGCGGCGACGAGCAGAAGCTCTCCGAGGGCCTGCACCGCCTGACGGCCGAGGACCCGTGCGTGCGCGTGGTGCACCACACTGCGCAGAACGAGACCGTGCTGTACGGCCTCGGCGACCTGCACCTGCGCGTGATGCTGCAGCGGCTCACCGAGCGCTACGGCGTGCCCGTGAAGACCAGCCCGCCGAGCATCCCCTACCGCGAGACCATCACCCGGCCGGCAGAGGGCCACCACCGCCACAAGAAGCAGACCGGCGGCGCCGGTCAGTTCGGCGAGGTGTACCTGCGCATCGAACCGCTCGAGCGCGGCGCGGGCTTCGAGTTCGTCGACGACGTGGTCGGCGGCGCGATCCCGAACCAGTTCATTCCCGCGGTCGAGAAGGGCGTGCGGGCAGTGCTCGCGGGCGGCGCGATCGCCGGCTTCGAGCTGCACGACGTGCGCGTCAGCGTCTACGACGGCAAGCACCACGCCGTCGACTCCAAGGAGGTGGCGTTCGTCGCGGCCGGCAAGAAGGCCTTCATTGCCGCCATCAGGGAAGCCGCACCCATCGTGCTCGAGCCGATCGTGCGCATCGCGATCAGCACGCCCGCCGCTGCGATCGGCGACGTGACGAGCGACCTCGCAACGCGGCGCGCCCGCATCAGCGGGCAGGACACGCTGCCCGGCGGACGTGCCGAGATCCAGGCGCTGGTGCCGCTCGCGGAACTGCAGGACTACCTGTCGCGCCTCAAGGCCCTCACGGGCGGCGATGGCACGTACACGATGGACCTGAGCCATTACGACCCGGTGCCACCGCGCAAGCAGCAGGAGCTGTTGGCCGCGTTCAAGCCTGAGGTGGAAGCGGACTGAGCACACCAACGGAGTGACGGCGCTGTACGCGTTCGTCCACATCGAGAAGACCGCCGGCAGGACGGTTCGAGCCGTCCTGCTGCGGTCTTTCGGCGCGGGCCACTGCGAGATCCGCACGCCTTACGCGAAGCGCCTGCCCGAGGTGGACGACCGCCGCGTCGCAGTGACCGGCGACGACCTGCGCAAGGTGCGGCGCTTCTACCGGAACCTGCGCGGCATCGCCGGACACAACGTCAAGGCGTACTCCGACCTGCACCTGACGTACCCGGAACTCAGGTATTTCACGTTCCTGCGCGACCCGGTGAAGCGTTATCTCTCGCACTTCAAGAACCGCTCGCGCGCCTATGCACGCGCGGATTTCGACCGCTGGGCCGATGCCGCCTGGACCCACGACTGGCAGACGAAGATGATCGCGGGCGAGGCCAGCGCGCAGAAGGCCATCGACCTGATCGCGACGCGCATCGGTTTCGTCGGCTTCACCGAGACCTTCGACCAGTCGCTGCTGATGCTCGGGCAGTGGCTCGGCGAGCCCGGCTTCCGGCCCGAGTACCGGCCCGTGAACCAGCTGGCCGGCAAGCAACGGGCGCGTGACGCGGCCCGCGAGCATGCCGACACGAGCTACCTCGACACGCCGGAGGTGAAGGCGCGGCTGCGCGAGATCAACTCGCTCGACCAGCAGGTGTACGACTTCTGCCTGCGCGAGCGCCACGCCCGTCAGGTCGCAGCCTACCGGGGTGACCTCGCCGCCGACGTCGCGGCCATGCACGAGCGCAACCAGCAGCTCGCCGAGTGGACCGAGCCGCTCTCGAGCCGCGTGTTGCGCAACTGGGTGTACAAGTCGGCGCTGGTGCTGCGCCTCGCCTGAACGGCGTCAGTCGTCCCGGTCGTCAGCCGGCGCGCGCGCTTCGAGGCCGAGCGCCTGCTTCAACCTGCGCCATGCCGGGCGCCAGGGCTGGTCGGGCTTCGTAGGATTGGCGTGTGGCCACGGACAGTTCGGCACCGGCGCGCCGAGGAATGCGCACAACCGTTCCCATCCGCCTTCGCGCGTCGGGTCGAACTCGAAATACTGGTGCGGACGGCCCGCGAAGAATTCGCGCACCGCGGCGTTGTGCGCGCGGTAGGCATCGAGCCACGCCTGACGACTCTCCGGGCTGCTGGCAGGATTGGCATGCGGCCCGAACATCCACACGCGCATCGGCCGGATGCGCCGGTGGCGGTAGAACTTCACGCAGCTCTCGATCCAGCGATCCTCGTCGCGCACCGTGAGGATGTACTTCGCGTCCGGGAACAGGTCGTACAGCTGGCGCCAGATCCGGAAGTACGGGTTGTCGGAGAACGCGTCGAACATGTCGAACGTCGGCAGGCGATAGTCGCCGGCGTCGATCTGCCTGATGAGCGTCGCGCCATCGTCGGCCCCGGGATAACTCCCCGGGGTGTCGCCGTTCACCGTGTGGTAGCCGAGCGCGCGCAACGCGTCGTACAGCGTCGTGGTGCCCGTCTTGTAGAAACCGATGCAGAAGATCTTGTCGTCGTGCTGCGCCATT
>Ga0105090_10001037_pt1 | contig 14691 bp, 14 predicted proteins | sample PPLLak3March2015_FD_79110 | JGI IMG/M metagenome (GOLD analysis project Ga0105090, IMG submission 79110) | Freshwater sediment microbial communities from Prairie Pothole Lake near Jamestown, North Dakota, USA - PPLs Lake P7 Core (1) Depth... | ecosystem: Environmental > Aquatic > Freshwater >... | reverse complement strand
CGTTCCGACATCAGGCGGCCGACCTCCATCTCGGACAGCGCCGGCGGGATGGCGTCGAGCGCGCGCGAGCGCAGCTCGGCCGGGATCTCGTCGAACAGCGCCTGGATGTCCGGGGCGCCGATCGCAGCGAGCATCTCGCGGATGTCGTCCGCGGTGTGGGGAATGAAGGGCATGGCTGGCCCGTCCTTGTGCTTAGTGGGTATCCGCGGCGAGCGCCGCCTCGTAGGCCTTTGCGTCGAGCAGCGCGGCGAACTGCGCCTTGTCGTCCGGGCGGATGCGCATGATCCAGCCGGCGCCGTACGGGTCCTGGTTGATCAACTCGGGCTGGCCGCCGAGGTCGGCGTTGCCCGCGATCACTTCGCCGCTCACCGGGCTATATACGTCGGAAGCGGCCTTGACGGATTCGACCACCGCGCAGGCCTCGCCTGCGGCGACCCGACGGCCGGCTTCCGGCGCCTCCACGAACACGAGGTCGCCGAGCGCCTGCTGGGCGTGGTCGGAGATGCCCACCGTGATCGTGCCGTCGGCCTCGAGGCGCGCCCACTCGTGGGACTTGAGGAATCGGAGGTCGGCAGGAACGTTGCTCATGGTCTGCTCCGTGAAAGAAGGTGTTCCGTGGAATGGAGGCTCAGAGGGCGACGGCGATCTTGCCGTGGCGCACGAACGGGGGACGCACGACGGCGGCGGGCAGCAGCCGGCCGCGGATCTCGACCTCACAGCGGTCGGTGGTCTGCGACGGCACGCGCGCGAGGCCGATCGAGCGCTCGAGCGTGGGCGAAAACGTGCCGCTGGTGACTTCGCCCTCGCCCACCGCGGGCACGACCACCTTCTGGTGCGAGCGCAGCACGGCACGGTCGGCGAGCACCAGGCCGACGAGCTTGCGCGGCACGCCCTGCGCCTTCTGCGCGGCGAGCGCGGCGCGGCCGATGAAGTCGCGGTCCTGCGGGTCCCACGCGATGGTCCAGCCGAGGCCCGACTCGAGCGGCGAGACGCCTTCGTCCATGTCGTTGCCGTAGAGATTCATGCCGGCTTCGAGGCGCAGTGTGTCGCGGGCGCCGAGGCCGCACGGGTGCACGCCTGCAGCGCGCAGCTTCGCCCAGACGTCGGTCGCCTGGTCGGCGGGCAGCATCATCTCCCAGCCGTCCTCGCCGGTGTAACCGGTGCGCGCCACGAACCAGTGATCGTTGGCGGCGCCGAAGAAGTTGCCGAGCTCGAGCGCGCGCGCGGCGAAACCGGGCTCGAGCAGCGTAGCCGCGCGGCTCCGGGCGCTGGGACCCTGCACGGCGATCATCGCGAGGTCGAAGCGCGGCTCCACGGACACCTCGAAACCGCCGGCGTGCGCGCGCAGCCACTCGAGGTCCTTGTCGCGCGTGCCAGCGTTGACCACCATGCGATACCACTGGTCGTCCATGTAATAGACGATCAGGTCGTCGATCACGCCGCCGTTTTCGCGCAGCATGCACGAGTAGAGCGCCTTGCCGGGCTGCGTGAGCTTGGCGACGTCGTTGGCGAGCAGGCGGCGCAGGTAGTCACGCACGCGCGCGCCGCGCAAGTCGACGACGCACATGTGCGAGACGTCGAACATGCCGGCGTCGCGGCGCACCGCGTGGTGCTCCTCGATCTGCGAGCCGTAGTTGACCGGCATGTCCCAGCCGCCGAAGTCGACCATGCGGGCGCCCGCGGCGACGTGGACGTCAAAGAGTGGTGTACGCAAACCCATCGTTGAGGCTCCTGGGATGCCGACGAATAAAAAAAGGCGGCAGGCCTTGCGACCTGCCGCCCCTCTGTCCTGTGACCTGAGAGATCGGGTACCGGTGGACCGGTGCCGCACCCCTTCGGTGGGCCCTCGTGGGGCCGCTCTCCAGAGCCCATCAGGCATCGCCGTTCTTTTGCCTGAGCGTTTCCGGGCGGGTTGCGCCTTCGGCGGGGAACCCAAGTTCCCTCTCTCCGGACGAGCCTTGCGATGGGTCAGACGATACTACCCGAGCGATGACCCGCGAGCCAGCGCCGGTGGACCGGGTTCGGCTTGTCATTTGCGGGCCGTGCCCGGAACATGCGGGCCCCGTCCCGTCGAGCGGATAGCCCTCCATGCGCGCCACCCTCCTCGCCTTCACGCTGGTCGCAGCCGTCGTCCCGGCCACCGTTTCCGCCGCGGCCACATCGAGCACTGCCAAGGAGTTACACGCACTCTTTGAGTCGGAATGGGAGCGCGGCCTGCGCGAGAACCCGGTCGGGGCTTCCTTCCAGGGCGACTCGCGCTACGACGACCGCTGGCCCGACCTCTCCGCCGCGGCGCTCGCCCGCAGCCACGCTGCCGACCGGGCGGTGCTCGACGCGATCGAACGGATTCCAGCCGCCCGACTCAGCGAGGCCGACCGCCTCAACCGTGAGCTGTTCGCGCGCCAGTACCGTGGCGAGATCGACGCCTACGAGTGGGGCCTGCGGTTCTTGCCGATCACCCAGCGTCGCGGCGTGCAGACCGCCCACCAGTTGGCCGAGATCCTGCCGTTCAGGACGGCGCAGGACTACGAGAACTGGATCGCCCGGCTCGGCAGCCTCGACACCTACGTGGACCAGACCATCGAGCTGATGCGCGAAGGCATGCGGCGCGGCCTCGTGCAGCCGCGCGTGATCATGGATCGCGTACCGGCACAGATCGCGAAACAGGTCGTGACCGACCCGGCCGAAAGCCCGTTCTACGCGCCGTTCCGGAAGATGCCGGACTCGATTCCGGCGGCTGACCAGGAACGGCTGCGCGCGGCGGCACGGCGCGCGATCGAGCAGGACGTGTTGCCCGCATACGCGCGCCTCCAGAAGTTCTTCAACGATCAATACCTGCCCGCATGCCGCGACACGGTCGGGGTATGGGACACGCCCGGCGGCACCGACTGGTATCAAGACCGCGTGCGGTGGTTCACCACCACGGAGCTCAGCGCCGACGAGGTCCACGAGATCGGCCTGAAGGAAGTCGCCCGCATCCGCGGCGAAATGCAGAAGGTGATCGAGCGCGTCGGGTTCAAGGGCAGCTTCGCCGAGTTCCTGCACTTCCTGCGCACCGACCCGCAATTCCGCTACACGGACCCCGACCAGCTGCTGCAGGCCTACCTGGCGATGGCGAAGCGCGTCGATCCGCTGCTGCCACAGTATTTCGGCCGCCTGCCGCGCATGCCTTATGGGGTGCGGCCCATCCCGATGGAGTCTGCCCCGGACACGACGACGGCTTATTACCAGCAGCCGTCGATGGACGGCCGCCGCGCCGGCTATTACTACGTGAACCTCTACAAGCCCGAGGAACGTCCGACCTACGAGATCCCGGTGCTCACCATCCACGAGGCCGTGCCCGGGCACCACCTGCAGATCGCGCTCGCGCAGGAACTCGGCGAGCAGCCGAAGTTCCGTCGCGACTTCGAAGCCACGGCGTTCGTCGAGGGCTGGGCGCTGTACAGCGAGAGTCTCGGCGAGGAGATGGGGTTCTACGACGACCCGTATGCCAAGTTCGGCCAGCTCACTTACGAGATGTGGCGCGCCGTGCGCCTGGTCGTGGACACCGGCCTGCACCACAAGCGCTGGAGCCGCGAACAGGCGATCGAGTTCTTCAAGGCCAACGCGGCCAAGACCGAACTCGACATCGTGAACGAGATCGACCGCTACATCTCCTGGCCCGGGCAGGCGCTCGCCTACAAGATCGGCGAGCTGCGCATCAAGGAACTGCGGGGGAAGGCGACCGCGGCGCTCGGGCCGAAGTTCGACCTGCGCGAATTCCACGACGTGGTGCTCGGCAGCGGCGCCGTGCCGCTCGACGTGCTCGAGGCCAACGTGACCGCGTGGCAGGCGCGGAAAGCCGCCGCCCCCTGACTTACAATGACCCGCCTTCGCACCGGTTTTCGACCATGACGCACCCGACCCGTCGCCCGACCGTTCCCGTCCGCATCGGCCCCGTCACCGTGGGCGGCGGCCACCCGGTGGTCGTGCAGTCCATGACCAATACCGATACGGCGGACATCGAGGCCACGGCGCTGCAGGTGCGTGCGCTCGCGCTGGCCGGCTCCGAGTTGGTGCGGGTGACCGTCAACACCGAGGAAGCCGCTGCGGCCGTGCCGGCGATCGTCGAGCGGCTGGCGCAGTTCGGCGTGAGCGTGCCGATCGTGGGCGACTTCCACTTCAACGGGCACAAGCTGTTGCGCGAGCACCCGGCGTGCGCCGAGGCGCTCGCGAAGTACCGCATCAACCCGGGCAACGTGGGCCGCGGCAGCAAGCGCGACCCGCAGTTCGCCGAGATGATCGAGATCGCCTGCCGCCACGGCAAACCCGTGCGCATCGGGGTGAACTGGGGCAGCCTCGACCAGGACCTGCTCACCCGACTGATGGACGAGAACTCGAGCCGTGCGCAGCCGCTCGACGCGAACGACGTGATGCGCGAGGCCATCGTGGTCTCGGCACTCGAGAGCGCGCGCCGCGCCGAGGAACTCGGCCTGCCGCACGACCGCATCGTGATCTCCTGCAAGGTGAGCGGCGTGCAGGATCTCATCTCGGTCTATCGCAACATCGCCGCGCGCTGCGATTACCCGCTGCACCTCGGCCTCACCGAGGCCGGCATGGGCTCGAAGGGCATCGTGGCGTCCACCGCGGCGATGGCGGTGCTGCTGCAGGAAGGCATCGGCGACACCATCCGTGTGTCGCTCACGCCTGAACCGGGCGGCGACCGCACGCGCGAGGTGATCGTTGCGCAGGAAATCCTGCAGACCATGGGCCTGCGCTCGTTCACGCCGATGGTGGTGGCTTGCCCGGGCTGCGGCCGCACCACCTCCACCTATTTCCAGGAACTCGCGCAGAAGATCCAGACGCACCTGCGCGAGCGCATGCCGGAATGGCGCAAGCGGCATCCCGGCGTCGAGCAGATGACGGTGGCGGTGATGGGCTGCGTGGTGAACGGGCCCGGCGAAAGCAAGCACGCCAACATCGGCATCAGCCTGCCCGGCACCGGCGAACGACCGGTGGCCCCGGTCTACATCGACGGCGGGAAGGGACCGACCCTCAAGGGCGAGCGCATCGCCGAGGAGTTCCAGCAGCTCGTCGAGCAGTACGTCGAGCGGACCTACGGTGCCGGAGCACGCCCATGACCGAATTGCGCGATCGCAAGTGCGTCCCCTACCCCGCCGGCACGCCGCCCATCACGCCGGCGCGCATCAGCGAGCTGCAACCGGCACTCGCACCGCACTGGCACATCGATGTCGGTCGGCAGGTGCTGACGCGCGACTTCAAGTTCGATAACTTTCACGCCACGATGGCGTTCGTGAACGCCGTGGCGTGGATCGCGCACGTCGAGGACCACCATCCGGACCTCGAGGTGGGTTACGGCCACTGCCGCGTGACGTTCAGCACGCACTCGGTCGGCGGCCTGTCGGAGAACGACTTCATCTGCGCCGCGAAGATCGACGCGTTGTAGAGGATTGACCGGACGAGAACACGGCCCGCCCACGGGCCGGTAGGGAGAGACCGCATTGAGCGAGCAAGCGAGCCCGCCCGCAGAGGCGTTGCCGTTCGTCGCGCCGTGCCGCCAGGTCGCGGCCACGGCGCCCTTTGCCTGGCTCACCCGCGGCTGGAACGACATGTGGTCCGCGCCGCGGCAGAGCCTCACTTACGGCACGATCGTGATCCTGCTCAGCTTCGTGCTCGCGTGGGTAGCGGTCGAGTTCGGCGGCTACTGGGAATTGCTGTCGCTGGTGTCGGGCTTCATCCTCATCGCGCCGATCCTCGCGGTCGGCACCTACGCGATCAGCCGCCAGCTCGAGCGCGGCAAGGTGCCGTCGCTGCGCCGCTGCATGCGCGAGGAGCAGCGCGCCTTCGGCAACCTGATGGTGTTCGCACTGATGCTGATGGTGGTGTTCCTGGTGTGGGCCCGCGCCGGCTCGGCCGTGCACGTGTTCTTTCCCATCGGCGAGCAGCCCGGCTGGCGCGACTATGTCACGTTCTTCGGCATCGGCAGCGCCATCGGCTCGATCTTCGCGTTGATCGTATTCTCCGCCGCAGCCTTCTCGCTGCCGATGATGGTGGACCGCCGGGTGGACGCGGTGACCGCAGTCGTCACGAGCATCAATGCCGTGCTGCGCAACCGGCTCGCGATGGCGGTGTGGGCCGCGTGCATCGTCGTCGCCGTGGCGCCCGGCTTCGCCCTGCTGTTCATCGGCCGCGACCGCGGTGCCGGCCTCGTATGGATCATGGCGGCGCTCGGCATCACGCTGCCCCTCATCGGGCACGCGACGTGGCACGCCTACCGGGACACGATCGATGCGGGGCAGTGGCCGGAGCAGCCGGACTGCTGATCCCGGACGTTCATCACACCGGGGGCTGATCCGTGCACCGCACCTGCGGCAGCGGTGGCGCGCGGGTGTGCTGCATGCGGCGCCTCGGGAGGGCAACCTCGATACGAATCAGTCTGATTCGGCTTGCCATCCGCGGCCTGCGGGACTAACGTCCCGACGGGGAGCAACGAAAAGCCACCACCGACACGAGTCGGTCACGGAAAGCCACGGGTCCGACGGCGGCCGGGAGCTCCGTTCCCGGTGCCACGCCGGCGCGATCGCCGGGTTGCCGATGTGCTCGTCGACACATCCGCACCGTGGAGGGTCCGTCATGGCTACCCAGAACCGTTACCGGTTGCCGTCGCTCGTTGCCATCCTCGCCTCGTTCGGGATCGCACCTGCCGCCAGCGCGGCCCCAGGTGGCAACAATCCAAAAGCCCCCTGGAATGAAGTCCTCGATCGACTCACAACGATGCAGAGCGACATCGACGCCCTGCGAGAGGATGTCGCTGGCGTCCAGCGTGAAGTCATCACGTGCACACTGCGCGCCAAGCGAGCCGGGTTGTGCGACCGGGTGCGCGAGACCAAGGCCAGTGCCTGCTTCGAACTGGATGTCATGGAGGCGAAGCTCCTCGCCAAATGGATCGCCGAAATAAAAGCCAAGGCCGAGGGGGGCGTGGGCTGGACCTCGGGTCCGGACGGGAAGGTCGTCGCCGAAGCCAAGACACCGGTCGGACCGATCCCGTCGAACTTCGGCATCGAGATGGCGCCGAAGCTCGCCATGAAGGGTGAACTCTGCGTCGAGTTCCCTCTGGAGGTATTGCCGGCGACCAGCGCTCGCACAGCAGGGACCCTGACGGCCGCCAACCGTGCCGCGGCCAGCGAAGCCGACTTCGAGGCGCTGGCGGCGCGCTTCGAGGATATCGGCGCGACAGTCGTCCCCCTGGTCATGGAACGCGTGGACTCGCGCATGCCGACGGGTGATCGCATCGCCGCCGGCGTCATGGCATTCGACCGGCTCGGCGACGGCGACTTGACGTTCCTCAGCGGCGACCTGCTGTCCGATCCCATGCTGCTCGAGCTGACCGACATAATGCCGACGCCCGCTACTCTCCGTACCGCCATCCAGAACCCTGGGGCGCTGAGCAACAGGCTGCCGCCGCTCAACGGCAACGTGCGTCAGCGGGTGACGGCGCTGTGCAACCCGCAGACCGGACTGCCCGTCGTGCGGTCTCCGCTGTTCTCCGGCGCCGCCGGCCAGATCTGCGGGCACCTCGACTCGGTGCCGAATTTCGACGGCATCGCCGGGCAGTTGCTCGACATCCCCGAGGCGACCGCCGCCATCGTGGACGGGTTGCTCGACAAGACGCAGCAGATCACCAGGAACACGTCGAACTGGTTCTGCAGCAGGCCGATGTTTGCCGGCACGAAGCTGTGCAAGTAGCTCGCAGGCTCACCAGCCTGCAATGGTGAGCCACGGCGTTCGGGGACGACCCGCGTTGCGGCCGTCCCCGTCGCCGATCACGGACTTTGCGACAGCAGCACGGCGTCGAGCGCCGGGTCGACTTCGTGCATCAGGTCCACGGGCAGGCGCGCGAAGCGCAGCGCAGCGGCATAGCCGCGACGGTCACCGCCGTGGTCGAGCAGCCACTGGGCGTGCTCGCAGAGCAATGCGAGCTGCAGGGCGCGCGCGAGCGTGAGGGCGAGCCGGCGCGCGCTGGCCTGCAGCACGTCACGATCGTGTCCTGATTCGATCCACAGGGCCGCGCGCTCGAGCGCGCCGACGGCCTGCTTGCCCGCGGCAATCAGTCGCGGCTCCTGCAGCGCGCGCACGCACACCGATGCGCGACCCATCAGCGCGGCCAGGCCCGCGTGCAGGTCGCTGCGCAGCAGCGCGTCGAGCGACAGCACGTTGGTGGTGCCTTCCCAGATCGGCAGCACCTGCGTGTCACGCAGCAACTGCGGCAGGCCCGTGTCCTCGACGTAACCGGCGCCGCCGAAGCTCTCGATCACCTCGCTCACGACGTTGACCGCCTGCTTGCCGGTGACCAGCTTGGTGAGCGGCGTGACGAGGCGCAGCAGCGCGCGCTGCTGGTCGTCGACCTGGCCACTCTCGGCGCGGCCGGCGAGTTCCACCAGCAGGAACGTCATCAGGAACGCGCCCCAGGTCTCGGCCTCGAGCGCTGCGAGCGTGTCGGCGTGCAACGGTTGCTTCTCGAGCGGCGCGCCGAACGCAACGCGCCTGGCGGCGTACGAGCGCGCCAGCGCCAGGCCGCGGCGCATGAACGACACGGCGCAGACGCTGTTCCACATGCGCGTCACGCCGAGCATCGGCTCGATCGCGCGCGTGCCGTTCACCGGCTGGCCGACGAGCTCGGCGCGGGTGCCGTCCAGCAGCAGTTCGGCCGTCGGCACCTTGCGCGTGCCGAGCTTGTCCTTGAGCCGGTCGACGCGGATGCCGTTCAGGCGCCCCTCGGCGTCGCGCACCTCGACGTAGAACATCGCCAGGCCCTTGCCGCCCGCAGGGTTGCCCTCGGGCCGGGCGAGCGTGAGTGCCATCTGCGACGTGACGGCCGACGTGAACCACTTGCGCCCGTAAAGCCGCCACACGCCGTCCTGCTCGACCGCACGCGTCTGCGATCGGCCGACGTCGGAGCCGCCGGTGGTCTCGGTCATCCACTGCCCGCTGGTCCAGAACGTGGCCGGTTCGCGCGCGACGAGGTGCGGCACGGCGTGCGCGACGAGGCGCGCATTGCCGGACTCGATCAGCGTGCGCGCCGCACCATCGGTCATGGCGAGCGGGCACGTGTAGACGTCGGTCGACGGGTGGAACAGGAACACCTTGGCGAATTGCGCGATGCGGGCATGCCGCCCGAGCGCCGTGTCGTAGGCCGTGGCGACGATGCCGTGCTTGACCGTGAGCCGTTCGGCCTCGCGCCACAGCGGCGTCACCTCGAGCACATCGACCCGGTTACCCCACGGGTCCCACTGCGTGAGCGCAGGCTCGTTGAGTCGATCAGCCAGCTGCATCCGGTACAGGTCGCCACCCGCAAGTCGGCCGAGTTCGTCGAGCTCCGGCTCGAGGGACTGCAGCACGCTGGCCGGCAAGGCACGTCGCAACCAGCCGCCGAGCAGCGGATCGTCGCGATACTGGTTGCCAAGCTCCGGCGGTGCCTGGGTGAACAGGGCTTGCTGCCAGTTCTGGTCGGTCATGTCGATTACCCGGGACGAGTGACGAGGGCGGGCAGGTCGCCCGCGAGGCCGAGCGCGCGCTGCACCAGGGCGCGGCGCGCCAGCGGCTGCCCGGCGACGAGCGCCAGCCCGAGGCGGCGAGCCCCGGCCACGGCGACGTTCTTCTCCCCGAACACGCGATTGATCGTGTCGCAGACGCCGAGCATCAGGGCATTCTCGCTGCGCCGCCAGCGCTCGTAGCGGCGCAGCGTGCGCAACGCGAACGGGTCGTTGCCCGCGGCGACGGCGTCACCGAGCGTCTCGACCAGTGCGGCGGCGTCGAGGAAGCCGAGGTTGACGCCCTGCCCGGCCAGCGGGTGGATCGTATGGGCGGCATCACCGACCAGTGCGAGACCGGCGCGAACGTATTCACGCGAGTGCCACAGCGCGAGCGGCAGCCCCGCCCGGCCGCTGTCGAGCTCAACGGACCCGAGCACGCGGCCGCTCGCCTCGGTCACGCGACGACCGAACTCCGCCGGGTCCATCGCCTGCAGTGCCGCAGCATCTTCGGGCGTCGTGGTCCACACCAGCGAGACGCGCCCGTCGCGCAAAGGCAGGAACGCCAGCGGGCCGTCCGGCAGGAAACGCTGGTACGCGGTCCCGCGATGCGGCTCAGCGGTGCGCAGGTGCGCCACTACCGCCGTCTGTCCGTAGGTCCACCCAGCGCGGCCGATGCCGCAGAGCTCGCGGACGCGCGACTTGCCGCCGTCGGCACCCACGACGAGCGCGCAGGTATAGCGGCGCCCGTCCGACAGCGTGACGCGCGGCGACTCGGTGTCGAATTCGAGGCCCTCGAGCCCCGCGCGCAGCTGTGTGACGTCGCGGACGTGCGGCGACTGGTGCAGCGCCCACTGCACGGCGACGTTCTCCGCGATGCAGCCGAGGTTCGGCTCGCCGGTCTCCGCGGCCGAGAAGCGCAACACGTCGCGCCCGTCGCGCCGGCCGGCTGCATCCCACACGACCATGTCGGTGTATGCACAGGCCTGCGGCTCGATCAGCGGCCACGCTCCGGCGTGACGCAGCACCCGCTCCGAGGCCCGCGACAAGGCCGAGACGCGCAGATCCACACTCCCCGCGGCCGGCGCGCTCGGCGCCGTCGGCTCGACCACGGCGATGCGCCAGCCGGTGAGTCGCTCGTCACGTGCGAGCAGCGCGGCGACGCAAGCGCCGACCATGCCGCCACCCACGATGACCACGTCAAAGTCGGTGCGTCGGGTGGCCATGTCAGTGTCCGGTGGCGAGCGGCACGCCGCGCGCGAGGCGCGGCACCCGGCCTGCGGCACCCACGCTCAGGCGCGCCATCGCGCTCTTGGCGGGCGGGAAGGCATCGAAGGCCAGCAGTCCGGCACTGCGCAGGCCGCGCGCAAGCCCGAGCGGCGAACTGAACAGTCGCACCAGGCCGTCGGTGAACGCGACGATGCGGCGCTGGTCTTCCTCGCGCCACGCGGCGTAGGCCGCGAGCGTGTCCGCGGCGCCCGGATCGTTCGTGCCGGTTGCGCGCGCGTCGGCGATCACCTCGGCGAGGCAGGCGGCATCGCGCAGGCCGAGGTTGAATCCCTGGCCGGCGATCGGGTGCATCGACTGCGCCGCATTGCCGACCACGGCAAGACGCTCGGCCACGTGGCGTGCCGTGCGCGCCAAGCCCAGTTCATAGGAGTGGCGGTGCCCGACCTGCAGCACGCGCCCCAGCCTGAAACCGAAAGCCCGCTGGAATTCAGCGAGGAAATCGGCGTCGGGCAACGTCAACAGCCGCGCCGCCTCCTCCGGTCGGCGCGTCCAGACGATGCCGCAACGGCCTTCGACCAGCGGCAGCACCGCGATCGGTCCCTCCGGGGTGAAGCGCTCGTACGCGACGTGGTCGTGGAAGCGCTGCGTGGTGACCGTGGCGATGATGGCGGTCTGCCCGTAGGCCCAATGGTCGGACTCGATGCCGGCCTGCTCGCGGATCAGCGACTTCGCGCCGTCCGCGGCGACGACGAGGCGCGCAGCGATGCGCTGCTCGGCGCCGTCGCGCTCGAAAGAGAGCACCCGCACATCACCCGCGAGTTCACTGCCGAGGGCTCGCGCGGGAGCGATCAACTCGACGCCGCGACAGGTACGCAGCCCTTCCCACAGGCCGGCGCCGATCACGCGGTTCGGCAGCACGTAGCCGAGCGCTTCGAGGCCTTGCTCGGCCGCGTCGATGCGCGCCGTGCCGAAGCGCCCCTGCTCTGAGACGTGGATGCGCCTGATTGCCGTCGCCTCGCGCTCCATGTGACGCCAGACGTCGAGACTGCGGAACACGCGCACCGTGCCATTGGCCAGCGCAGTGGTGCGCTCGTCGAAACTCGGGTGCTGTTCGCCGCTGCCCGGGGCCACTCCCTCGACCAGTGCGATCTTCAATCCGAGCGGCGCCAGCGCTAGGGCGAGCGAGGCGCCCACGAGGCCGCCGCCGGCGATGGCGAGGTCGAAAGGGGTCGAGGACGCCGGTGCGTTCATGGCGGGATCAGCCGCGCATCACGCGCTCGATCTCCGCCGGCGTCCGCGGCAGCCCGTCCGTGAGCAGCTCGAACCCGCCGGCGGTGACGGCGACGTCGTCCTCGATGCGGACGCCGATGTTCCACCAGCGGCGCGGCACGCCCGGCGTGCCGGCAGGGATGTAGATGCCTGGCTCCACCGTCATGCACATGCCGGGCTCGAGCACGCGCCACTCGTCGCCGACCTTGTAGTCGCCGACGTCGTGCACGTCCATGCCGAGCCAGTGGCCGGTGCGATGCATGAAGAACTTCTTGTAGGCCTCTTCCTTGATCAGCGTCGGCAGCCGGCCCTTGAGCAGGCCGAGGCGCACCAGTCCCTGGGTGGTCGCGCGCACCGCGGCATCGTGAGGGTCGTTCCAGTGGTTGCCCGGGCGGATGGCCGCGAAGGCCGCCTCCTGCGCCTGGAGCACCACCTCATAGACCGCCCGCTGCTCGGGCGTGAAGCGACCGTTTACCGGGAAAGTGCGCGTGATGTCCGAGGCGTAGTAGTCGTACTCGCAGCCGGCGTCGATCAGCAGCAGGTCGCCGTCGCGCAGTTCCGCGTCGTTCGCGTGATAGTGCAGCGTGCAGGCATTCGCCCCGCCGCCCACGATCGGGTGGTAGGAGATGTCGGCCTTGTGGCGGTGGAACTCGTGCAGCAGCTCCGCCATCACCTCGTACTCGTGCACGCCCGGCCGGGTGGCCCGCATCGCGCGGATGTGCGCGCCGACGGCGATCTGCGCCGAGCGACGCATCACCGCCAGTTCGCCCCGGCTCTTGTACAGGCGCATGTCGTGCAGCAGGTGGTCGAGCGCGACGAACTCCTGCGGGGTGTGGATGCCCTGCTTGGCCTTGCCGCGCAGGGTGTTCACCCAGTGGATGACGTGCTGGTCGAACTCAGGGTGCAGGCCCATCGTGTAGTAGACGCGGCTGCACTGCTCCATCAGCCCGGGCAGGATGTCGTCGATGTCACCGATCGGGAACGCGTCGTCGGCGCCGAACTCGGCGGTGGCACCCTCGGGACCAGCACGCTTGCCGTCCCAGGTCTCGCGCGCCGGATCGCGGTCGCGCAGGAACAGGATGTACTCGGCCTGCGCGCGGCCCGGCACCAGGACCGCGATCGCCTCCGGCTCGTCGAAACCGGTGAGGTAGTGGAAGTCGCTGTCGGGACGGAAGTGATAGTGAACGTCGCCGTTGCGCTGCTTCTCGGTCGCGGTGGGGAGGATGGCGATGCCGCCCTTGCCCATCATGCGCATCAGCTGCCGGCGCCGCCGGGCGAACTCGTCTTTGCGAACGGTCATGGTCTCGTCAGTGTCCGGACTGGGGTGCGGGCAGGCTGGCGCGCGCGGCGCCGAGCTCTTCGTAAGCGATCTGCACGGCCGCACGCAGGAACTCGACGAGTTCCACGTAGGCCTCTTCCTCCACCTCGACGTCCTCCGCACCGACGGCGCCGGCATGGGAGAGCTGCGCGAGGTCGCCGAGCACCTCGGTGACGGTGTCGGGCACGTTCGCCTGCGCAGCCGTGCCGGATGCACCGAAGCCATAGAGGAATCCCTGGCACCAGGCGGCCAGTGCCGTGACGCGTTCGGCGAGGGGCGCGTCCTCGTCGGGCAGCAGCGGCTCGAACTCCATGTCGGTCCCGGCCAGGACCCCGACGCTCTCCTCGAACAGCGTCGCAAACGGTTCGTTCGACGCGGCATCGGCGGCCGGCTCGGCGAGGATCTCGTCGAGCCACTCGGCCAGGGAGTAGTCGGGGCGCAGGCACAGCGCGCCGCAGAGGCAGCCATGCGCCTCGGCGGCGTGCACGGTGGACGCGCCAGCGGCGAGGGCCCGAGCGACGTCGGCAAAGGCCACGGAGGACTGCATCGAACATATCGTAGCACCGTGCACCGCGGCGCCGCCGGTTCAATTGATTCCCTGCAGGGCCGGCCCTATAGTTCCTCGCATGAGCGAACCCAGCGCCCGTACCGCGGTCGACGCCGAGCTGAAGCGCCTCGAGCGGCGCATCGACGAGCTCGTCGCCACCGTCGGCCAGCTCAAGGAAGAGAACCGCGCCCTGCGCCAGCGGCAGGAGTCGCTCATGACGGAACGCGCCAGCCTGCTGCAGAAGAACGAGCAGGTGCGGGCGCGTGTCGAGGCCATGATCGGCCGCCTGAAGGCGATGGAGCACGGCTCGTGAGCGAAGACCGCGTTGCACGCGTGAGCGTCCGCCTGCTCGACCGCGAGTACCAGGTGTCGTGCCCGGCGGAAGAACGCTCCGACCTGCTCGACTCCGCCGAGTACCTCGATGCGAAGATGCGGGAAGTGCGCGACTCGGGCAAGGTCGTGGGGCTCGACCGCATTGCGGTCATCTCGGCCTTGAACCTCGCCAACGAATTGATCAAGCTCCGCCGCAACGGCTCGAGCGTCGACGCCGAACTCGGCGCGAAGCTGCAGCGATTGCGGGAGCGCGTGGAATCGGCCCTCGAGAAGGGCCAGCAACTGGAACTTTAGGAGGCTCGGGCCCAAGCCCGCGCCCCCGACGATTTGGCGCCGCCTGCGGTGTTCGACACGGTCCGGGTTACCTCTCGACCTTAAGTCCAACACCCTGGGGAGTTGGTCTGTCGGCACCATTGTGCAAGTCCGCCTCGAGCGGGAAGCCTTAGGTGCTGCGGCCTTCCCCT
>Ga0105090_10001036_pt1 | contig 14693 bp, 19 predicted proteins | sample PPLLak3March2015_FD_79110 | JGI IMG/M metagenome (GOLD analysis project Ga0105090, IMG submission 79110) | Freshwater sediment microbial communities from Prairie Pothole Lake near Jamestown, North Dakota, USA - PPLs Lake P7 Core (1) Depth... | ecosystem: Environmental > Aquatic > Freshwater >... | reverse complement strand
CCGCGCTGGGCTGGGCCAGCGGGCTGCGCCTGTATGCGGTGGTGTTCCTCACCGGCCTGGCCGGCCAGCTCGGCTGGGTGACGCTGCCCGAGGGCCTGCGCGTGCTGCAGCAGCCGCTGCTGCTGGGCGCCAGCGGCCTGATGTTGTGCGTGGAGTTCTTCGCCGACAAGGTGCCCGGGCTCGATTCGTTCTGGGACATGGTGCAGACCGTCATCCGCATCCCGGCCGGCGCGCTGCTGGCGGCCGGCGTGTTCGGCGGCGACCAGGCCAGCTGGGCACTGATCGCCGCGCTGATGGGCGGCACGCTTGCCGCCACGAGCCATGTCGCCAAGGCCAGCACGCGCGCGGCGGTGAACACCTCGCCCGAGCCCTTCTCGAACATCGGCCTGTCGCTGCTGGGCGATGCCGCCGTGCCGACCATGCTGTGGCTGGCCTGGGAGCACCCGCTGTGGTTCTTTGCCGCGCTGGCCGTGGCACTGGTGCTGATGATCGGCTTGATCGTGCTGACGCTGAAGTTCGTGCGCCGGCTGCTGCAGCGCTGGCGCGGCACCGCGCCGGCGGCCTAGCGGGCGAACCAGGTCGACGGCGTCAGCCAGCGACGCGCCGGCTGGCGCGTGTCGGGCAGCGAATCGGCGAAATCGTCGAAACCGGGGTAGCTGCTGGCCGCAGCCGGCTTGGAAAGGCCGAAGCCGCTGCTGTTGCGCAGCCAGCCGCTGGGACGCGCGGCGCGGCTGGCAATCAACGCGGCCGTGGCCTGGCGGAACTGCTCGCCCAGGCGCTGCAACTCGGTGCCGGGGTAGGCCTGGCAGACGAGCAGCACGTCGCGGGCGTACAGCGCGCTGCCCAGCATCTGCTTGACGTCGATGCCCTGGCCCAGCTCGCGCATCAGTCCGAGGTGGATGCGGTTGGCAAGCTGCAGGCGGTGATGAGGGTCCATGGCGGTGATGAGTCGGTGTGTAGTTCTTCTTGTTCGCCCGATTGTGGCGCTGCGCCTGTGAATGCCCACCCCCCTAAACGATGGGTTGATCGGTCAGAATCGGCAACTCTTTGTTTCAGCTCAATGCCCCGCTGCACCGCGCATGTCGACGACTGTCCCGCCCCTGCCGACCCAGCCCGATGCCGCCGCGCGGGCCGAAGGGTTCCAGCGTGTGGCTGGCTCGCTGCTGCAGCAGGGCCATGGCGATGCGCCACGCTGGCTCGATGTCGCGGCGCGCACCTCGCAGGAAGCCGCCGACGCCCTGGGCGTGGCGCTGGGCCAGATCGCCAAGAGCGTGGTCTTCCGCCGCCGCGACGACGACCAGGCGGTGCTGGTCATCGCCTCGGGCGACCGGCGCGTCGACGAACAGCGGCTGGCCGCCATCGTCGGGCCGGTGGGCCGCGCCGATGCGCAGTACGTCAAGTCGCGCACCGGCTTTGCCATCGGCGGCGTGTCGCCGGTCGCTCTGCTGGGCCAGCCGACGCTGCTGCTCGATCGCGATCTGCAGCGCTTCGACGAGATCTGGGCCGCGGCCGGGCACCCCAACGGCGTGTTCCGCCTGACGCCGCAGGACCTGCGGCGCCTGACCGGCGCGCCCTGGGCCGACGTGGTGTGCCCATGACGCCCAGTCCCTGCATCAACGTGTGCCGCATGGACGCCGCCAGTGGCTGGTGCGAAGGCTGCCAGCGCACGCTGAAGGAGATCGGCACGTGGAGCGGCCTGACCGATGCCGACAAGCGCGCAGTCTGGCAGGCCTTGCCGGCGCGCCGAGAAGCCTGGCTGCGCCTGCACCCGGAGTTGCGCGTCGAGGCGGCACAGACGGCCGCGCCCGGCCCGTTGAAGGGAGACCCCGCATGAAGACGCTGAACTTCTGGTTCGACCCGATCTCGCCCTATGCCTACCTGGCTTTCGAGCACCTGCCGCAGGCGCTGGAAGGCTGCTCCTACGTGGTCGACTATCACCCGGTGCTGTTTGCCGGGCTGCTGGGCCACTGGGGCCAGCTCGGCCCAGCCGAGATCGAGCCCAAGCGCGCCTGGACCTTCCGCCAGGTGGCCTGGCAGGCGCATCGGCTTGGCATCGACATCGACACGCCGGCGCAACACCCCTTCAACCCGCTGGCGCTGCTGCGCCTGGGCCTGGCCAGCGCGCCGTCGGGCGGGTTGCCCAACCGCCGCGTGGTGGAGTTGCTGATGCGCCACGTCTGGCGCGGCGGTGCCGATGCCAACGACGCCGAGCGGCTTCGCGCGCTGCACGCGGCGGTGGCGCCGCAGCGCGACCCGGCCAGCGAGGCGGTCAAGGCCGAACTGCGCGCTCATACCGAGGTGGCCATCGAACGCGGCGTGTTCGGCGTGCCGACCATCGAGCTCGACGGCCGCCTGTTCTGGGGCCTGGACGCGTTGCCGATGGTGCGCGCCGCGCTGCAGGGCGACCCCTGGTTCGATGGCCCGGCGTGGGACGCTGCAGCCGAGCCGCGGCCGGGCGTGGTGCGCGCCGACTGAGGCCGGCAGGCGCGGCGCTCAGCCGTGCTTGTCGTGGCCCTTGCCCTTGTTCTTGCCCTTGCCGTTGCCAGGCTCACCGGCATAGTGCTTCTGGTACCAGTCTTCCTGCACGAAGTACACCGGCTGGCCGCAGGCGTCGTATTGGGCGCAATGCTTGCGCCATTTCTTGGCATGTCCCGGCGGCACGCGCAGGTACACCGGCCTTTGCACCACTGCCGCGCGCGGTGCGGAAATGATCACCGGCTGCGCATAGATCAGCACCGGCGCCACGCCGACGCTGCCGATGTCGATGCGGCCATAGAAGCCCGGCTGGCTGATGCCGACGGACACGCCGATGTCGGTGCCGGCCAGCACCGGTGTTGCCAGAGCGGCCGCGGCCAGGACAATGCAGAGTGATTTCATCGTGGGCATGTTCGTGGTGGACATGCCGGTTCTAACGCCGTGCCGGCGGCGCAGGTGTACCGCCTTGGCGCTCAAGTGTGAGCAGCGGTAAGCGCGCTTACTTCCAGGCGAAGTGCGGCTGCTCATAATGCGCCACGCGCGTCGGCCGGCCCCAGATGCACAGCTCGCGGAACTGGTACAGCACAGCGGCCGTCGGCGCGGCGATCCAGCTGTCGCCCACCGGCATGCGCAGCACCGGGTGTTCGCTGTCGTCGCGCGTTTCCAGCATCGGCGCATCGGCACGTAGGAACTCGCTCACCGGGATGCGGTGGATGCTCTGCACCTCCTGCGGGTTCGGCACCATCTCGCGCGCCGCCCCCGCCCACACCAGCACCGGCGTAATGACATAGCCCGAGCGCGTGACGAAGTCGTCGAGCCGGCCGATCAGGCTGTCGCTGCCCAGCTGCAGTCCCACCTCTTCGTGCAGCTCGCGCAATGCGGCCTGTTCTGGCGTTTCGCCTTCGTCGATGCGCCCGCCCGGCAGGGCCCATTGGCCGGCATGCGCGCGCAGGCTGCCGGCGCGGCGCGTCAGCACCAGCGCGGCGGCGTTGCTCCAGCCCTGCGGCTCGTGAATGCCGGTCAGGTCGGCGCCATGCCCTTCGTCGGTGATGGCCACCGCCACCGCCGCAGCGCGGTGGCCGACCGCATCGGCGCGGTGCACGTCGAAGGCCTGCAGGTGCGCGGCGATGCGCTGGCGCAGCTGGTCGTCACGCTGCATGAAGCACCTTGCAGCGGCTCACCACTTGTTGCGCAGTTCGCGCAGCTTGATGAACACCGTCTTCGCATCCGGTTGTTCGGGCAGCTCGGGGAAGCTCTGGCGCAGCGTGGCGATCAGGCTGGCGCTGCCCAGGCGGAAGAAGGTATTGAACTGCTTCTCCTCGGCCAGCGTGGTGACCCGTGATGTCGCCGGGTCCTGGCCGGCCACCTGGGGCAGCAGCGCCTGTGCGGCGGCGTTGTCCGGCTCGCGCGACAGCGTGAACTTCAGGTTGTTCTCGATGTAGTCGTGCCCCGGATACACCTGCGTGTTCTCGGGCAGCCTGGCCAGCTGCTCGACAAAGGTGGCATACAGCGTGGCCGGGTCGCCGCCGTTGTGGCAGTTGCCGGCGCCGGCGTTGAACAGCGTGTCGCCGGAGAACAGCGCAGGCTGGTCCGTATGTGAACGCAGGCAGATGTGGCACATGGTGTGGCCCGGTGTGTCCAGGCATTCCAGCTCCACGCGCTTGCCCACCTTGATCACGTCGCCGGCCTTCAGTCCGCGGTCCACGCCGCGGATGCTGCTGCCGCTGCGGTGGTGCGCCAGCAGCTTGGCGCCGGTGGCTGCGATCACTGCCTCGTTGCCGCCGGTGTGGTCATGGTGCTCGTGGGTGTTCAGCACCTGCGTGATCTGCCAGCCGCGCACCTTGGCCGCGTTGAGGCACTTCTCGTGGTCGAGAGGGTCGATGGCCAACGCCTCGCCGGTTTCGGGGCAGGCCACCAGGTAGTTGAAGTTGCGGTACGCGTTGCCGGTCCAGATGCGTTCGACGATCACGTGAGACTCCTCGGGTGTCGGGCCATCCTACCGCGGCGGCAGGTAGCGGCGGTCCGACCAGGTCAGCAGCCATTCGGGCCGGTAGGCCACGAAGATGGCCGTCAGCATGCCGGTGGCCACGGCGTCGCCCCACGCGATGAGCCAGCGCCCCAGCATCAGCGAGCCGGCCTCGGCACCCGCTGGCAGAGGTTGTGTCGCCACCCACAGCGCACCGGTGGCCGCCATCGCCATCAACGTGGCGCCGAAGCCTCGCGCCAGGATGTAGACCATCGGGTGCGCCGGCAGCCAGCGCCGCGTCGCCAGCCCGAGGGCCAGCGCCAGCGTGCCCGGCAGCACGCCGTTCCAGAAGGCCAGTTCGCCGGCCAGTTGCGCCCAGGCCAGCGCTTCGGCGGCCACTGCCGGCCGGGCCAGCCAGGCCGCCGCGACCGCGGCCAGCAGCCAGCTCCAGCAGGCCAGCGGCCAGCCCAGCATCAGCACGGTCAGCGCCGCCATCGACAGCTGTACCGGCAGCGCCCCGGGCAGGTGAGCGGCGGTGCTCCACAGCCAGGGCAGCAGCACCAGCGTGGCCAGCCAGGGGTGGCGCAGCTCACCGCGGCGCAGTGCCTGCCAGGGCTTGAAGGCGCTGGCCAGCGCCGCGGCGGCCAGCGCCAGCACGGCCGACCCGGCGATCATCGTGTCTGCGGGTCGCGCTGCGCGCTGCGGTGCCATGCGCCCGCGATCAGCGTGCCCACCACCGCCAGCGTGCCGCCCAGGGCCACGTCGTACAGGCGGCCCAGCACCAGCTGCGCCGGCCCGGCGCTGAACACGCGCAGCAGGTCCACCGCCAGCACCATGAACGTGGTCATGCAGGCGAAGCCCAGGGCCGGGTTCAGCGCCATGCCCAGCCGGCTGCTAGCAGCGGCCAACGTGGCCAGCAGCGCGATCAGCCATTGCGTGCCGCCGGCCGCATGCCACAGCAGCGTGGCCAGCGGGATGCCGATCAACGTGCCCGCCAGGTACTGCAGCGTCAGCTTCAAACTGACCATGCCCTCGCGCCGCATCACCATGATCACCGTCAGCGCGGCCCAGTAGGCGCGTGTCACGCCCAGGTGCGTGGCGGCAAACAGCGCCAGCGCCGCCGTCAGCGCGACGACGATGGCAAAGCGCGGCCCGGCATCGGCACCGGCCAGCGCGCGCCGCAGGCCGGCGCGCCAGTCCATGTTGGCCTGCGCTGCCGGCAGGCCGGCCAGCCAGCCGACCATCAGGCCCACGCCCAACGACCACAGCCCACCGGCGACGAGCGCGCCCGCGGCCAGCGGGTTGGTGATCTGCATGCCCCCGCCTGCGGCGGTGGCCACCGCGCCGTAGCGCGCCACCACCGCCAGGCCGGGCTGCGAATTGCTCACCCACGCGGCCACGAAGGCCGAGGCGATGACCAGCACTTCGTCGATGCCGGTGCTGCCGCCGAACTTGTCGCCGGCCATGCCGCCCAGCGCGATGGCGGTGGCGCCCAGCAGCATCATGCCGGCGCGGCTGGGCGTGCTGCGGCCCACGTCGCACAGCGTGACGAACATCGCCGTCGCGCCCGAGGCCACCGCCGACAGCGGCTGCCCGGCCAGCGTGAAGCCGATCATCGGCACGCCTACCGCCACCGCCACGCGCACGAACATCAGCACCGGCACCGGGCCGGGGGCCAGCTTGAACACCTCGTTCAGCGGCGGCGGCGTCATGCCTATGCTTGGGCCAGAAAGTCCAGCAGCAGTTGATTGACCTGGGCCGGCTGCTCCTGCTGCACCCAGTGGCCGGCGTCCGCGATCAGGTGCAGGCCGCGGAACTGGGTGCACACCGTCTGCTGCATGCGCTGCAGCGCGCCGGGCACCTGGTGCACGCCCCAGTCGTCGGCGCCTCCGATGAAGGCCGCCGGCACGTCGATGCTGCGGCCGGCAAACATCTGCAGCTCGGCCACGCAGGGTGGGTGGGTGCTGCAGCGGTACCACTGCAGGCCGCCCTGGAAGCCGTTGCGTTGGTACTCGGCGGCATACACCGCCAGCTCGGCATCGCTGAGCCAGGTGTTGGCCGCCACCTGCGCGGCGCTCGGCAGGTGCGGCGCCACGGTCTCCGCCATGCCCTTGTCGCGCTGCATGACGTAGTACTCGGGCATCTGCGCCAGCTCATCGCCGCGCCAGGCCTGCAGCGCGAAGGGCCGGTTGTCGGCCCAGTCGGCGCTCTTCATGTGGTAGTAGGCGCGCAGGAAAGCGTGCACGCCCTGCGGGCAGTGCCACATCTCGGCATTGGCACCGCGGGTGCCGTAGTGCTGCTGGTAGTGCTTGCGCGGCCGGGGCAGTGCGGCCAGCTCGGCATCGATGTCCGGCGCCACGACGCCTGCGCTGGGCCATGGCGGCGGGCCGGCGAAAGGCGCGCTCATCAGCACCACGTGGCGGAACACGTCCGGCCGCAGCAGCGCACACCAGGCGGCCACCGGCGCGCCGAAGTCGTGGCCCACCACCGCGGCCACCTCGCGGTGGCCAGCGGCGGCCACCAGGCCGAGCGCATCGCGCGCCAGGTTGAACAGGCCGAAGGGGCGCAGGTCGGCGTCGTAGTCGGCCGGCCAGCCGGTGCTGCGGCCATAGCCGCGCTGGTCGGGCGCCAGCACGTGGAAGCCGGCTTCGGCCAGTGCCGGCATCTGCTTGCGCCAGCTGTAGGCCAGCTCGGGAAAGCCGTGCAGCAGCAGCACGCAGGGGGCGGCGGGGTCGCCGGCTTCCAGCACGTGCAGGTCCAGCCCGTTGATGCCATCGAAGCGCCGCGAGCGCACGCCCGCCGGCAGCGGGAGCGCGGGCAGGGCAGTGAGGTCGGTGTAGGTCATGCAGCCTTCGACACGGCAGGCCACAGCTCGGCCGCGGCCAGCGCGGGTGCCACAACCGCCTGCAGCTCCTGGCGCAGCCACTGGTGCATCGGGTCGGCCTGGTGGCGCAGGTGCCAGACCATGTACATCGGCATCGGCGGGCAGTCGAAAGGCGGCGGCGTCACCGCCAGGCCGCGCAGCAGGCTGGCGCGCAGCAGTCCGGGCAGCGTGGCCAGCCGCGTGCTGCCGCGCAGAAAGGGGCCGATGCCGGCGAAGCCTGGCACGGTGACGGCAAAGCGCCGCCGGTGGCCCTGCGCGGCGATCCATTCGTCGATGTCCAGCGTGCGCCGAGCCTCGTAGTGCACGCTGCAGTGCTCGCTGGCCAGATAGTCGTCCAGGCCGTGCGGCGCATCGCGCTGGCTGGCATCGAAGTAGACGCAGTAGCGGTCTTCGAACAGACGCTTCTGCAGGATATCGCCGGCCTCCGGCGGGCGCGGCGTGATGACCAGCTGGCATTGGCCGCCGCGCAGCATCTCGGCACTGGGCACGCCCGAGGGGATGATGCGCAGCGCCAGCCCCGGCGCAAGCACGCGCGCGGTGCGCAGCAGCAGCGGCAGCAGCAGGTCACGCTGCAGGTCGTTGGCGGCGATGGTCACCGTGCCGTCGAACGTGCCCGGGTCGAAGCTGCCGGCCGCGGCAAAGCGGCGCAGGCCGTCGAGCAGCACGCGCGCGTGGGCCGCCAGCGCCTCGGCGCGCGCGGTGGCCACGATGCCGCGGCCCGACTTGACGAACAGCGGGTCGCCGACGATGTCGCGCAGCTTGTCCAGCAGGTGGCTCACGGCCGACTGCGTCACGTCCAGCCGGGCGGCGGCGCGCGTGACCGATTGCTCCTCGAACACGGCCAGCAGCACCTGCAGCAGCCGGCCGTCGATGTCGGAATGATCGAACTTGCTCATCGCAGGCATGAGTATCCAGCCATTTATTCATGGCAGTCGCTTTGCAACACTGCGCGCAACCCCAACACACCAGGAGACCGGCCATGAATGCCAGCGTGCGGCGACGCGAGATCCCCGGCACCACGCTCTTCGACGGCGAGCAGGCCCGCAAGGGCTATGCGCTGAACAAGATGTGCTTTTCGTTCAACGACGCGGCCAACCGCGCGGCCTTCCAGGCAGACGAGGCGGCCTACTGTGCGAAGTTCGGACTGAACGAGACGCAGCGTGCGGCCGTCGCGGCGCGCAACGTGCTGCAGCTCATCGCCGCCGGCGGGAACGTGTACTACCTGGCCAAGTTTGCCGGCATCTTCGGCCTGGACGTGCAGGACCTGGGTGCGCAGCAGACCGGCATGACCAAGGACGAGTTCAAGGCCAAGCTGCTGGCCGCGGGGAGGAACTGAACATGGCCACGCTCATCGGCGGCATCACCACATCGCACGTGCCGGCCATCGGCCGCGCCATCGCCCGCAACCTGCAGGGCGACGCCTACTTCAAGCCCTTCTTCGACGGCTTTCCGCCCATCCACGACTGGCTGGCCACCGCCAAGCCCGACGTGGCCGTGGTGATCTACAACGACCACGGGTTGAACTTCTTCCTCGACAAGATGCCCACCTTTGCCGTGGGCGCCGCACCCGAATACCGCAATGCCGACGAAGGCTGGGGCATCCCGGTGGTGCCGCCCTTCCAGGGCGAGCAGGGCTTGAGCTGGCATTTGATCGACGCGCTGGTGGGCCAGGACTTCGACCTGACCACGTGCCAGGAGATGCTGGTGGACCATGCCTTCACGCTGCCGATGGCGCTGCTGTGGCCGGGCAGCGAAGCGTGGCCGGTGAAGGTGGTGCCGGTGTGCATCAACACCGTGCAGTTCCCGCTGCCGTCGGCGGCGCGCGTCTACAAACTGGGCGAAGCCATCGGCCGCGCGATCCGCAGCTGGGAAACCGACCAGCGCGTGGTGGTCATCGGCACGGGCGGGTTGTCGCACCAGCTGGACGGCGAACGTGCCGGCTTCATCAACAAGGACTTCGACCTGAAGTTCATGGACAGCTTGATCAGCGACCCGACCTGGGCAACCAAATACTCGATCCCCGACCTGGTGGAACTGACCGGCACGCAGGGTGTGGAACTGCTGATGTGGCTGGCCGCGCGCGGAGCGCTGGGCGACAAGGTGCGGCAGGTGCATCGGAACTATCACATTCCGATTTCGAACACGGCGGCGGGGACCTTGGCGCTGGAGTGCCGCTGAGGCTCTCGGGTCGCAACGACGAGGAGGGGGCGCCTGGGCGGCCCCTCTTTTGCAGCGGAGCTTCGAATCGTCGAGTGCCGGACGGAGTGAAGCTTCGCGAATATGCGCCCCGATCAACGGACACGGCGCAGATTGCGCCGTCAAGGCTGCATGTGCTGCAATCTGGCGGGTGAAAACACGTCAGGTGGCGCATTCACCTACGCACTCCGATGAAGGTCGACCTCGCAACCGTACTGCCGTGTAAGCTTGAAGAAGCGGCTGCGCAAGTCATGTCCACGCGTCTACTTCAGTACGTGGCACATCCACTGGTCTCCTTCTCAGCAGTCACGGGCACCAGCTTCCCCGAGACTTGGACGGAAGGAACACACTGGGTCGCGTTGAAGCTGTTTGGCTTCCTGCCCTTTGGTCGTCAGGCGATAGTGATCTCCAAGCCATCGCTCCCTGGAGGCTTCGCGATACGGGACGCTGGCCATAGCGCACTGATCCCGGTTTGGGACCACCTCATCACGATTGAGCCGAACCAAGATGGTGTGCTCTATCGTGATCGGGTTGAAGTTTCTGCTCGGTTCCTCACGCCGCTGATCTGGATATTCGCGCAGATCTTCTATCGTCACCGGCAGCGTCGCTGGCTGCGTCTGGCAGCCAATGGCTTCGACTACGGCGCCGCCTGACCCCTCAAGTTGACCCGCTACGGCAGGCACTGTAAGCCCGGGCTGAGGCGCACTGTGCATCATCTCAGCCCGGGCTTACAGTGCCCGCCTCCGCGCGCAGCTTAGGTCGTTGGCCTCGCAATTGCTCGCGTTGGCGCTCTCCCCCAACCCAAGATCCAGGTGAACCGAATGTCAACGTGTACAGGTGGCTGCCTTTGCGGCAAAGTCAGATTCACAGCGCATCAGCCGCCGATCCGGACCTTTGCCTGTCACTGCACCTTCTGCCAGCGCGTCACAGGGTCGTCGTTCTATGCCGAGTCCATCTTTCCGCTTGACTCTGTTGAGTTCAACCAAGGAGAACTTGGGCAGTACGAGCACGTTTCCGATAACAGCAAGAAGAAAGTCTTCGTACACTTTTGTCCTTCGTGCGGAACCACCGTCGGCCTCACGTTCGAGCGCTGGCCAGACATGCGTGCCATCTCTCGCGGTTGCTACGACGATCCAAACGCCGTGGAGATCTCCAGCCACATCTGGACTCGTTCTGCCCAAACAGGTGTAGCGCTCCCGGCGCTCGTAGATTGCTTCGCCGAGGCGAGAGCATCACTTGACGGACAACCTGCCAAAGCAACGCGATATGAAACACCAGTCATGGCAAGGCCCAGCGAGACCTAACCCCTCTACCCCGACCCGCTAGGGCACGGCGCCTTGCCCGCGCGGCGCACCAGGCTCATGATGCGCCGCACGGGCAAGTCGTCCTGCCTCCGCGGTCGGGGTTCGCTCGAACGCTGGCGTCACAAATCAGCATGACCAGCGGTCAAGAGATGCCAACCCCTTAGGCGGACCCTGCACAGCGCGCCGGTACTGGGCCGTCATTTCAGACCGTGCCGAGTACTGCGGCCGCTGATCCGGGCCGGCTGGCTCGACGCTGCGCGCGGCTCAGCTCGCAGCCAGGCGTCCCTGGTCTCATCCGATTGGGCTCACAGGACAATCGGCGGATGCACGAAGACACCACCCAACGCCAGCGGATGCTGGCCGGCGAGCACTACATGGCCGACGATGCCGAGCTGAACGCGGCGCGCCAGCGCGCGCGGGGCCTGCTGGCGCGCTTCAACGCGTCCGGGCCTGAGGCCTTCGCCGAACGCCGGGCCTTGCTGCAGGATCTGTTCGCTCGTTTCGGCAAGGGCTCGGTCGTCAACCCAAGTTTCAGGTGCGACTACGGCTTCAACATCTCCGTCGGCAGCAACTCGTTCTTCAACTTCGACTGCGTGCTGCTCGACTGCAACCGCATCGACATCGGCGACGACGTGCAGTTCGGCCCGGGCGTGCATATCTACACCGCCGCGCACCCGCTCGATGCGCAGGCCCGCCGCTCGGGGGCGGAGTTCGCGCTGCCGGTGTCCATCGGCTCCGGCGCTTGGCTCGGGGGCCGCGCCGTGGTGTGCCCGGGCGTCAGCATCGGCGAGAACACGGTGGTCGGCGCCGGCAGCGTCGTCGTGCGCGACTTGCCGCCCAACGTGCTGGCCCTGGGCAACCCCTGCAAGGTGGTGCGGTCGCTGCTGAAGTGACGCCTGGCAGGCTGTTGGACTTCGCCCGCAGCTGAACGTGCTTTTCCACGCCTTGTAGCCAATCAGCCGGCTGCCTTCCAGCGTTTCGCCGGGGAACGAAAGTTGAGTGGACTCAATCGAGGCGCTCGCGACGATGCCGTCGAGGGCCTGCCTTGCAGCAATTTCTCCTATCGTTCTGCGGTCGGCTGCGGTGTCCGCACTCGACGCGCTTGAGGGAGATCGAAATGGCTGAAGTGTCGAAGTATCACGTGCTCGTCTATGGCGGGCCGGATGGTTACCAGACGAACAGGGCGCAGATTGCCCTGTACGGGACATCGGGCTCCACCATCGCCTATGTCCGCTTCAACGACCCCGGCATGGTGTTCGAAGCCGACTCCAATGCCGACGGCATCATCAAGATGCATCTGCCTTCCACGATGTTCCAGAGCGTTCTGGACATTCTTCGAAACGAGAAGCCTGTGCAGGTCTATTTCGCCATGGGCAGGGGCTTCTTTGGAACGGGCAGCACCGAGGCGGTCGGCGAAGGCGAAGCCTAGCGGGCGTCAAAAGCGTTGCAGCCTTGGTTCGACGGACCGGGCTGTCGTGAAACGAGCATCCAACAGCAGAAGTTGAACTTGAGAGCATCGCGCATCCGCTTCGTATCGGTACTGTCGCTGGGCATGTTGGCTACCACGTCGGTCTTTGCGCAGCAGGCTTCGGCGCCCACCGCGCCGCTGTTCGTGTCCAAGCCGCTCATCGCCAGCCCGGTCAGCGGCGACGACAAGAAAGAGATCGTGCTGATGTCGGTGGCCATCCAGCCCGCCGGCGCGGTGCCGCTGCACACCCACCCGGGCGACTGCGTGGGCTCGGTGCTCGAAGGCACGGTGGAGTTGCTGGTCGATGGCCAGCCGCCGCGCCGCGTGGCCGCGGGCGATACCTATGTCAACCCGCGCGGCACGCCGCATGGCTTCCGCAACGTGGGCGATGCGCCGGCCCGGCTGCTCAACAGCCTGCTGGTCGACAAGGGGGCGCCGCGCGTGCAGCCGGTGGCCGCGGCGGCCAAGCCGTAGCGTCGGCTTTGCGCCTGGCCGGGGCGGTGCCCGGGCTGCGGCGGACAATGGCGGCTGCTTCGTGGCGGCGCATGTGTCGCCGTCTTGCCCCAACCTTGCACCCCGCACGCGATGAAGTATTGCTTTGCCCTCGCCTTGGCGGCCGCGCTGTCACTGCCTGCCGTACCGGCCGCCGCCCAGCCCGACATCCGTCAGGTGCAGTTGCAGTTTCCCAAGGGCCAGAGCGGCGGCACCGTCAAGGGCACGATCACCGGCCACGAGACGGTGGACTACAAGCTGCGCGCGAGCGCTGGGCAAACGCTCAACGTCAAGATGGGTGGCAGGAAGACGCCGCCTTACTTCAACGTGCTGCCGCCAGGCAGCACCGGCGAGGCGCTGTTCATCGGCTCTCGCGACGGCGACGTGGCCACGCTCACGCTGCCGGCCAGCGGTGACTACGCCATCCGCCTGTACCAGATGGGCGCAGCCAAGAGCAGCGGCCGGCGCACGCCCTTCACGATGGAGGTGTCGATCACCGGCACCGCGGCGGCGTCTTCGTCGGGCGCGGCTGCGCAGGCCGAGGACCCGATGGTCGCGGCTGCCGCCCGCGCAGGCGAGGGCAAGTTCAACGCCACCGGCAAGATCCCCTGCGCACAGCACACGGGCCAGCCCATGGGCCAGTGTGACTTTGGCGTGGCGCGTGCCGGCGGTGGCACGGCGGTGGTGGTCGTTACGCTGTTCGACGGCCGCAAGCGCATGCTGATGTTCAGCAAGGGCAAGGCCATCGCTGCCGACCTGAGCCAGGCCGACGGCGACATCAGCTTCCGCGCGACGAAGGAAGCCGACCTGTTCATGATCCGCGCCGGCAAAGAGCGCTACGAGTTGCCCGAGGCGGTGATCTTCGGCGGCTGAGCGTCAGATCCACAGCCAGGGCGCGACGCGCTGCGCCAGCGCGCGTGCCAGCCACTTGTGGCGCATGGCCTGGTAGACGCCGTTGTCGAAGCCGCGCACGCCTTCGACATGCGGCACCTGCCTGAAGCGGCGCACGATGTGCAGCCCGCCGGCATGGCTGTCGATCAGCGCGCGGAAATGCTGCTCGGCGCTGGTGGGGGTGTCGTCCTGCCTTAGCCGGCGGTACACGCCGTGGATCAGCGCGTCGTAGGCGCGGCGGTTCCAGCGCATCAGGTACATGTCCATCCACGGTATCGGGAAATTGCGGCAGTGGCAGTACAGGTCGGCATGCTGCGGCTGGCTGGCAACCAGGCGCGGCAGGTTGTGCACCTGGTAGCGGCCCGTCACCTTCCACAGCCGCAGATGCGCGCCCTGGGTGGCGATCAGCGCCGAGTGCTGCATCGCATGGTCGACCAGCTTGAACTCGCCATAGCCACGCCCGTAGCGGGCGGGATGGTCGAGCCCGAAGTGGCTGATCAACTCCACCCGGTCCTGCAGACCGGCCTGCCGCGCCTTGGCGGCAAAGGGCGCCAGGTCGAAGCCCGAGTTCTCGCAAAGCACCAGCGCGCCGAAGCTGCCCTTGGCCAGCAGTCCCAGGTAGAAGTCGAAGGCGTGCAGGTAGTCCTGCAGGCGCAGCGCGGTATCGCGGCGGGCGAGGTTGCGCGCGTCGTCGGGCACCACCACGGTGGCGGTGAGCAAGACGACATCGGGGCGGCTTGGCGACATGGCCTGCGGATTCTGGCCGAGCGCCGAAGGCCGTGACGTAGCGCGGCGCAGGGCCTAAGATGAAGCGATGAAGTTCAAGGATTACTACCAGACACTCGGCGTGCCGCGCGAGGCCAGCGCCGACGACATCAAGCACGCCTACCGGCGGCTGGCGCGCAAGTACCACCCCGACCTGAACAAGGAGCCCGAGGCCGAAGCTCGCTTCAAGGAACTGGGCGAGGCCTACGAGGTGCTGAAGGACCCGGAAAAGCGCGCCGCCTACGACGACGT
>Ga0105090_10001032_pt1 | contig 14712 bp, 11 predicted proteins | sample PPLLak3March2015_FD_79110 | JGI IMG/M metagenome (GOLD analysis project Ga0105090, IMG submission 79110) | Freshwater sediment microbial communities from Prairie Pothole Lake near Jamestown, North Dakota, USA - PPLs Lake P7 Core (1) Depth... | ecosystem: Environmental > Aquatic > Freshwater >... | reverse complement strand
CACCGGAAAGCCGCTGATGTAGGTTTGAACGCCGATCGCGTAGGCGAGGTTCTCGTCCTGGGCCGGCTCGGTTGCGCCTGCCGGCGTCTGCCATGCAGATGCGCACGCCAGCGCCAGCGTGATAACAGTCGCGGAGTTTCGAACGATTTGCCCGGGTGTCTTCCTCATGTCCTTCTCCTCCAAATGTCAAATGTCATCTGTGCAGCTGCCGGATTGTCCGGCCCGGCAGAGACTGTCCGCCTAGTGCTCGAAATCGTTGGTGGCCTTCATTCCCTTCATCACGGACTCCACGGCGCCGGGGGGCATCAGGTGGCTGCGATCGAGGACCCGGTCGAGTTCGACCAGCGCGTCGGCCGTCGAGGTCGGCCGCGTGCCGAGCACGAAGGCGGCGAGCTCCTGCCGCGTGAGTGCGAGGTGCGTCGGCGCCGCGGCGTCCGCCTCGGTGATCACGAGCACGCCGTTGCGCAGCTCGAGCCGCCGGATGCGCGGGTCGCCTTCGACGGCGAGCGTGAGCGTCTGGCGCAGCCCCTCGGCCTTGCGCGGATCGACGAGGTAGCGCACGAACTGCAGGTTTTCGTCCACGGATGCCGCGACGAGTGCCTCCGCGGTGGGGGTACCCAGGAAGCGCCGGATCGCCTCGAGAGTCACCGGCTGGTCCTTGACCCGCATGTTGCCTTCAATCTGCAGGGCCTCGGTGAGGTAGAAGCCGCGCGCGTTGGCCGATGAGGTGCGCTGTCCCAGCTGCCGCGCCGCCGCGGCCCGGAGCGTGCGCGCCTCGGCGTCGGCCGGATCGAGCTCCAGCAGCAGCGACGTCAGCTTGAGGGTCCACCGCCAGTTCGCGAGACCGCCCTGCTCGTTGGCACTGGCGGCGGCTTGCTGCACGGCGGCGGGGCCGCCCATCAGCTGGATGGTCCGCGCCGCTTCCTCGTTCCCGGACAGGGGGTTGATGTCGTACACGTCGCCGCCGAACCAGCCCAGGGTGCCGTTGAAGACCTGCCGCACGTGGCTCTCGACCTGGCCGTAGTTCTCCCTGTCGCCACGCAGGTGGCCCGGCATGTAGACCTGCTCGGCCGCCTGTCGTCCGTCCAGGCCGTGCGCGATCAGGCGCAGCGTCTGGTCGTGGATCAGCTGCACCCCGTCGACAGCGCGCTGCACGGCGTCGCGCACCGCTTCTTCGCCCTTGACGGTGGGGCCGTGGAGGTCGAGAAGGATCTCCGCGTTCTTCGACTCCATCCAGCGCGCGTCCTGGATGAACACCGACGGATTGCGAAACGGTCCGCCGCGCAGCGTGTACACGTTGAAGATGCCGCCCGGCACCATGAAGTTGATCACGATCATGCGCTTTCGGGGGAAGTAGAAGCCGACGCTGTCGCTCGTGTCCGAGCGGGCTGGTGCGACCTGCACCGGCTCGCCGGCGACGACGATGTCGACGACGCGTCCGTCCGGGAAGAACCGAGTCGGCGGCTGGTAGCTGGACCCGGCCAACAGTTTCTCCGGCGGGAAGCCGAGCTTGTTGGGAAATGCGTCCGGCCCGCTCAGCGGATGGAACACGCCGAACTGCGCGCTGGCGCGGGCCTGGTAGATGCCGCTGAGAACGCTGATGCCGCTCGAGGTATTGCGGTTGCGGTCGAGATACTCGTGTCCCCAGACCTCGGCGCCCTCGTCGAGCCACGCACCGGTACCGTTGCCGTAGTGCCAGTGGGTCAGGAGGATGGCCGCGACCTTCACCTTGCTGCCGAGCGTCTGCTCGAGCATGGCGCGCATCTCGGCGGCCGCCTGCGTGTAGTCGCCGGTGTCGATGATGATCCATCCGTCCGCGGCTTCGACCGCGAAGCTGCTGCCGAGCCCCCAGCCGCGCATGGCATACACGCCGTCGGTGACCTGCTCGACGCGCTTCGTGTTGCCGATGCCCCACTTGTCGTTGGCGAGCAGCGCGGCCTGCGTCGTCACCGCGCCGTTCGGCCCGACGGCGGTTTCGCTGCGCAGCGACGGGCTGTGCCAGGACGACTCCGTCAGCGCCGCGCTTTTCTCGACGTCTGCGTCTGCCGCGTGGGCAAGGGAGCACACTCCAAGTACCAATGTGGCGATGACACCAACGAGCTTCAGGGCCGCATGTTTCATGATTTGGTTTCTCCTACCGTCAAGTGGTCTGCAGGGTGACGTGCACACGCCGCCGAACGCCAACGAGGCGCGGTCAGTGCTCCAGGCCGCTGTTGTACTTTTGCTCGCCATGCGCGTCGATCACCGCCGGGACGGCCGCCGACGGCGGCAGCATCCGGCTCCGATCCAGCACGCGATCCAGCTCGGCCAGCGCTTCGCCGCCCTTCGCCGGCGCACCCTTGCCGAGCACGAAATCCGCCAGCTCGCTCCGCGTCACGTCGACGTGACGCTCGCCGCGCGAGGCGACCGGGGAGATCACGAGCACGCCATTGCGAAGCTGGACCTGCCTGATCTGCGGCTCGCCTTCCGCCGCGATGGTGAAGACCAGCCGCCGGCCCTCGGCCTTGCGCGGATCGATCAGGTAGCGGACGAACTGCAGGTTCCGGTCGACGGAGGCGCTCGCCAACCGATCGGCGCGCGGGGTATTGAGGAAGGTCCGGATCGCGTCCTGGGTCACCGGTTGGCCCTGCATCAGGAGCTTGCCCTCGATCTGCAGCGCCTCGGTGATGTAGAAACCTCGGGCGTTGGCCGAGTCGGTGCGCTGACCCATGGCGCGCGCGGCTGTCGCACGAGCCTGCCGTGCGGCCGGGTCGGCGGGATCGAGCCTCAGCAGCAGGGAGGTGAGCTTGAGTCCCCAACGCCAGTTCGCGAGCCCGCCGTCGGCCACCGCCTGCGCGGCCATTTCCTGCACCGCCGCACGGCCGCCCATCGCCTGCACCGTGCGTTCCGATTCTTCCAGGACCGACAGCGGATTGATCTCGTACACGTCGCCGTCGAACCAGCCGATGTTGCCGTTGTAGACCTGCCGGACATGACTCTCGACCTGCCCGTAGCCCTCGCGCGCCTCGCGCAGGTTGCCGGGCACGTACACCGTCTCGGCGGCCTCGCGCGGACCCAGGCCGCTGGCGATCAGGCGCAGGGTCTGGTCGTGGATAAGTTGCACGGTGTCGATCGAGCGTTCGACCGCCTCCCGCACCACCTTCTCGCCCCGGAGCGTCGGGGCGTGGATTTCTAGCAGAATCTCAGCGTTTTTGGATTCGACCCAGCGGGCGTCGTCGACCAGGATCTCGGGATTCCGGAAGGAGCCGCCGCGTAGCGTGTAGATGTTGAAGATGGTATCGACGACCAGGAAATTCGTGACAACCAGGCGGCGCTGAGGGAAATAGAACCCCACGCTGTCCATCACGTCGGTACGAAGCGGCGCGACCTGGATCGGCTCGCCGGCGATCACGAGGTCGACGACCTTGCCGTCCGGGAACAGCTTCGTCGGCGGCTGGTAGCTGGATACCGCCAGGAATTTTTCGGGCGTGAAGCTCAGCAGGTTTGGGAACGCGTCGGGGCCGTTCGCCGGATGGAACACGCCGAACTGCGCCGTCGCCCGCGACTGCAAGACACCGCCCAGCACGTTGATCCCGCCCGAGGCGGCGCGGTTGCGGTCCAGGTGCTCGTGCCCCCAGATGTCCGTCCCCTCGTCCAGCCACGCGGCGGTGCCGTCGGCGTAATGCCAGTGCGTGAGCAGGATGGCGGCGACCCGGATCTTTCTGCCGACCGCGCGTTCGAGCGTCTCGCGCATTTCCGTGGCGGCGCGGGTGGAGTCGCCGGTATCGACGACGATCCACCCGTCCGGCGCCTCGATGGCGAAGCTGTGTGCGATGCCCCAGCCGCGCAGGGCATATACGCCGTCGGCAACCCGCTCGGCGACTTTCGCATCCGTCACGCCGAGCCGCGGGTCGACGCTGAGCGCCGTAGGTGTGGTGATGGCGCCGTTGGGCCCTTCAACGGTCTCAGTGGTCAGCGACTGGCTGTGCCAGGAACGCTCGCCCTCGGGCGGCGCCCCGGCAGGTGGTTCCTCGGCGTGTCCCAAAGAGCACCCGGCGACCGCAAGCACGGCGACTGCGCAGGCAATTCTGGTGGTCCGATGGCGCATGACGTTGTGTCCTCCTTTGTGGACGGGGTTTCAGTGTCGCCACTTCCACCCGGGCGAACGCGTCACATGCCCCTCCGACGGGGGACGGATTCTCACGGGCGAACGGTGGCTCGCGGCATCAGAACCGCCACTGGAGGTTGCCGGCGATGCCGAGGTAGGCGTTGGTCGAGTAGCTGCCGACCAGGTTGCCCAGGACCCCGCTGCTGTCGATCGCGCCGTCACCGAGGTCGGCCCACAGCAGCTGCGCACCCCAGCTGAACCGTTCTGTGCGCTGGTTCTGGACCCCGGCGGCGACACGGAGCTGGCGGTCGATCGGAAGATCCGCCGTCCGGTCCCCGGCGTCGGTGGGCGACGTGTCGTAGGTGGCGCCGAAGCGAAGGAGCCAGGGGTCGCTGGGCCGGTAGTGGACGCCGGCGCCGAAGCGGTAGGTGTCCTCCCAGTTGCGGGGCAGGGTCGCGGTGCCGATCTGGCCGATCGAGACGTACTGGTTCTCCAGCGCGCTCCAGTTCTCCCAGTCGACCGTGCCGACGATCGCCACCGTGTCCGAGATGCCGTGATGGAGACCGACCCGGACAACGTCCGCCAACGTCAGCTTCGTGTTGACCGACGACGTCAAGTCACGAGGCGTCCGCGTCACATCCCCGGCGTAGTCGAACTCGGTTGCCGAGACGTAGGAGATCCCGATCCGCGAGCGCTCGCTGAGCTCGAACATCGCCGAAGCGTTGAAGGACACCTGAGTGTCGTTCCCGTCCATGGCGATCCGCGACCCGGGGATGATTCCCTGCACCTGGAAATCGAGATTCGACGTCACGATGTTGAGGCCGCCCCCGATCGACAACCAGTCGTTGATCCTATAGGCGACCGTCGGTGACACCGAGAACGCCAGGATCTCCGAGGTCTGCGCCTGCCGTCGGCCGACCCAGTCGAGGTCGTACTCGAGCGCCGCGCCCGCCGCACCGAAGAGCGCGATGCCGAGTCGGAAGCGCTCGCCGAAGCTGTGGACATACGCGGCGGTGAGGATCGGCACCGGATTTCCGGCCTGACCGCCGTCGCCGCCACTGAAGGTCGTGGCCGGGTCGACCGCGAACTGGATGTCCGGCAGGAGTGCACCGGCGGCGAACAGGAGCTGGCTTCCCTCGAGGAGGGTCATGCCCGCCGGGTTGTTGAACGGGATCGCGGTGCTGGCGTCGAGCGCCGACGCCTCGGCGCCCGCCCCCGCCGTCCCCATTTCCGGCGCCCCGTACTCGTTGGCGTAGAGCCCCCCCGCTCGAGCCGGGAAGGCCGCCAGGACGGATCCCACCACCAGGAACACCAGTCGGAGTGTTTTTCTCCCACGCGCCCGCATATCGACCTTATTCATGGATGCAACGTAGCGATCGGGCGGTGCCGTGTATTCAAGAGACCTTCAAAAAGTCCTCAAGCTTGGTTCCGGTCAGCACGGCCCGCCGCCACTGCCGTGCGCACCGGGTGCGCGACGAGGAGGGCCGGCTGGTGTGCGGCGGGAAGCGGTGCGGGCGGTCGGCCGAGTACCCGAGCGCAGGTTCCGGATCATCGCCGGTTCGAGCTGGCCTTCTCGGTGCCGAAGTGGATCTCGACCGCGAGCCAGATCTCCGGCGAGGCATCCCGTTGGAGCTCGTCCTCGTCCTGCGGCCAGAAGTAGCCGGGTCCGATCTCGCCGAACAGCCACTCGCGGTGGAGCCGCTGCCGGTAGGTCACCCGCGCCCCGTACTCCCGCAGCGGGACCGGCGAGTCGGTCTCGCCGTTGGCCCGCAGCTGCCACGCCAGAGCGCTGCTGCCGCCGAGGCCCTGGAACAGGGTCAGCGAGCTCCGCCACTCGACCCCGACGCTGACCTCCGAGATCGTCCCCGATCCCGAGAGCCGCGCGAGCAGGTTGTCGGACACTCGGTGCTCGAGGTCGAGCCCGGTGGTGGTTCCGAATCGATCCTCGCCTGTCCAGAACACCGTCTGCCGCCACCGGACCAGCCAGTCCTCGGCCAGCTCCCGGTGCCACCGGTACTGGGCCTTGACGTATGGGTCCGGCGGCCAGGTCACTCTGACCCCGGCGCTGAGGTTGAGGCGCCGCGTGCCACGGTCGAAGGGGGTGTATCCGAAGCCGAGCAACCAGTCGAGATCCTGCCCCTCGGTGATCGAATGGCCGGTGTCGACGTACTCCTCGGTGTCCGAGAGAAAGGCGCCCTGATCGACCCGACCGATGAAGGCGTGGATCCTGCGCTCGATGTTCGGCAGATCGACGTGGATCCGGCTCCGGAGACGGGGGTCGACACCGTCACGGTCGGTCCACAGCACCCCGAGGTTGACGTGCCCGAAGGTGCGGAGGCTCTCGTCGTACGCTCGGTCGTCACCGAAGAAGCCGTCGAACCACCGCGAGGTCCCGCACACCGTGTGGTAGAGGCGCCGGTTGATGCGGTCGACGAAGGTGTCGTAGGTGAGCTCGGGCGGGGGGCAGGGATCGACGGCCTCGTCGTCCGAGGCGGTGGTTTCCTGCTCGGGCTCCGCCGTGTCCGCGGGTGCCTCGTCGACGACCGGCTCCGACTGCTGCGCCCACGCGGCGGGCATGGCGCAGGCGCAGACCAGCAGGGCAGCGGCTGCTCGGTTCACCGGATCAACACCGCTCGCCGTTCACCACGATCTCGAGCCTCAAGTGAATCGTACGCCAGTGAGCACGTGAAGAAAGCGGGGCCGGTGGCGAGTGCCACCGACCCCGGGTCTTCCAAGCTCCATGCGTGAGGACGATCCGGCGATGGGCCGACCCCGCAACCGTCAGCGCGGCGGGAAGTTCCGGAAGGCCCGCTCCACCGCCCGGTTGATGGCGGCGGTGTTGCGCTCCGGGTTCTGCCTCAGGGTGTCGGTGGCGATGGCACGCCAGACGAGCGTGTTGGTCGAGGCGTCCCAGATATCGATCACGAGGGTGCCCTGGGTGATGGTGGTGGCTCGGGTGCTCGACGAGGTCACGCCCATGCCCGAATGCCAGCCGGGACGGTGCCAGTTGCTCATGGACATGTAGGTCGTGTCGAACCGGAGCTGCTGGGACGTGGAGCCGTGGTAGGTGACGTAGACATCCGGGTTGCTGTCCACCTCCTGGAGCCCCGCGTTGGACACCCCCTGCTGGATGGCGGAGACGATCCGCTGGTGGACGAGCGGGGACGCTGCCTCGACGTCATTGTCGGAGTTCTGGTACTGGAAGGTCCGGAACTGCGAGAAGTCGGCGTCGACCGAGTAATCGGTGTTGACGGACATGGTCGAGCAGCCGGCTGCGAACGCGATCATCACCGTGACAAGAAGGGCTCGTTTCATTTCAGTCTCCTTTCGGTACTCAGTGGGATTGTACAGTCGTCCTCGTTCACTTTGAGAGGCTACGCGGCAGAGCCGAAGTACCACTTCAGCAGCACGAGCCAGCCGGCCAACAGTACCAGTGAGACCAGCAGCTGCGGCCACATCACCGCGAGAAAGCCGCGTTCCTTGATCTGCTTCTGCTTCTCGACATGGGCGTCTCGTCGGGCCCCCTGCCACGCGACGAGCCACGTGTCGCCTGCGGTCACGACGCCATCGCTCTCCACGTGGAGAAAGACCGTCGACCGTGATGTCGCCAGGTGAAAGACCAGGTACAGCACCCCGCCGAACACCGGAAAGACGAAGATCACGAACAGGAACAGCCACCAGTTGAACGGCCGCCGGCCAACCAACGCCGCCGTCGTTTCGGTTGTCGCGATGGGTTCCCAGCCCAACTCCACGAGCTCGTGAACGCGCGCGCCCAGATTTGCTTCCATTGTCTGTTGCCTCCCTGGCTATTTCGTCGGCGTATATCAGCTCGGCGACGTGTACGCCCGATCCTGCACGGTCGCCGGAACATTGTCGGGCGGTTCGATTCCGAATCGAACCGCGTCGAAGGTGGACCACCGCGGGGTCGGGATCTCGAGCACCCGGACGTAGCGGAAGGCCGACTCGTTCGGGTCGAAGTCCGGGTCCACCAAATGGGCCGCGAGCAGCGGTGCCGCCGATCGGCCAGACGGTGCCGGCTCGACCTGTTCGATCGCGAACATCACTCGACCCGCTGCAGTTCGGGCATCTCGTACGCCTTGAACTCCTCCACCCGAGGCCGATAGGCTCGCAGCAGGAAGCTCCAGCCGTCTTCGGGGGTGTAGGCCCAGTTCGGCGCTTTCTCGCGGCACTCCTCTCCGCCGAATACGACGGTGAAAGAACCGTTGGGCTCGAGGATCGCGCCACGCGTCGAGCTGACGATATTGTTCTCGTTCGTCATCAAGAACTTGTCCGGGCCGTACACCGTGATCGAGAAGAACTCCTCCGCCGGCACCGGCGGGAAGGTACCGATCCAGCACTCGCCGCCGATCGCGCCTTCGGGTGAGTAGAGGATGTACATCGCGTGCTTGTCCATCGACAGTCCCCAGGCACCCGCCGTCGCGTACGTGAAGATCTCCCAGTTCTCGACATCGGCGGGGTCGGCCTGCATGACACCGAAGGTGTTGGGCAGCATGGCGTACTGCTCGATCATCGCGGCGCGGACGGTGAGCATCGTGTCGCGATCCGGCCGCGGCATCGAATCCTCGTCCTTCGCTCCCTCGATCGACATTGTCGGAGTCAAGTTCTCGTTGATCTCGGCGATGTCCTCCGCGGTGCCGTCGGTGCCGATACGGAGGCCGATCCCGACGTAGTCCGTCCGAAACTGGTCGGCGGAGAACTCGCGGTCGCCGCCGCCGTACAGGTGGAACGGTGTCAGATGGTCCTCATCGATGATCTGGATGGACAGGAACCGCTCACCGACGTCGGGGAGCCGCAAAGTGAACCCCTGGGTCGTGTTCACCACCGCGATCGAGTACAGGGTGTCGTTGTTCGGGGAGACGACCCATGTGTCCTTTGCGGTCGCGAGCGACGCGAAGTGGTGGAAGTTGGCGAGGCCCGCGCGGCCGACGAAGTCGGCGAAAAATGAATGGGTCTCGGCGCGGATGTACTCCCGTGCCGTCATCCCGTAGTCCTCGGGGTTGGCGGCCCACCCCGAGCTGTCGAGATCCGGAATGGCGCTCCTGCCCGTGGATGCGGAATGTGCCGCATCCGGCGACGTTTGAGGCTCCTCGGGCGAGCCACATCCCAGGGCGATGAGGAGAACGGCGGTCACGGCGACCGCCGACGCGGGGGAGTGCGAAGACACCCGGTGCGATTTCATGGCAACCTCCATCACTTATCACTCGGTTCGTCGAGATGCGAAGCAAGCACAGGATGGCCCCCCGCCGCTGCAGAGTCAGGAAAGTGGTATGAAAAAACCTTGAAAAACGAGGCCGCCCGACGGTTCACCTGCGTTCGGCGCGGCTCGTTCGGCGACCGGCACGGCTGCAGCCTGATTCGCCCGCCCGAGCGCTCACCGGCGTCCTCGCCGTGATTTCTACTCGCTGAACGGGATGGCCCACAGCGCCCGCTCACCGTCGGCGCGATGGATGTCCAGCATTCCCCGCACGATATCCCAGGTCGCAGCGCTCGCGAGTGCCGCGAGGAACTGCTGCTCCTGCACCATCGACTCGCCGTCACAGGCCATGCGGGTGGTCGCCAGCGGGCCGATGGTGAGGGCGTTCCCTGCCACCGCGAACGAGCCGTGGAAGCGATTGCAGCCGCTGTCGCCAGATACCTTCCCATCCTCGAACTCCAGGGTCAGCCGGGTGCCGGCCATCGGGCTGACCACTGCCTGGCGCCCGTTGTTGTATCCGGTGACCTCCCACCGAACGCCCTCGATCCGCGGTGGTGCCCCGCGCTCGAACCGCAGTGCGTCGCCCCCCGACTCCGGCATCAGCATCAGGTGGTCGCCTTCGACCAGGACCTGCATCGTTCCGGAGAACGCTCTCAGGAACTGCTCCTCGGTCGACCGTGCCGGCTCGGGACACGCCATCATGGTTCCACCCAGCTGGCCGAGGACGAGCGTCCCGCCGTCGAGGGTGTACGACCCCACGAGCTGATTGCAGCCCGAGAAGCCGGTGATGCGGCCGTCCGCAAGACGCACCGTCACGGCCTCTCGATCACCGACCCCCGGGAGCTCCCGGCCCGGCAGCCCCGTCAGCCGCCAGGTCGCGTTCTCCAGGGCCGCGGAACCTGCGGCCGGCACACGGCAGCAACCGCCGAGGTGACGTCCATCCGGCAGCGAGACGTTGACCGAGTAGGGATGGGCGGTCTCGGACATCCCGTCGCTGCAGGGGCCCTCGCGGAGAAAGGCGACCAGCTCACCGCCGTCGGCGGCGGTCGGCCGGCCACGCCACACGGTTTCCATTCGCGGCGCCAGCGTGCTCACGGCGCCGAGATACTCGGTGGAGGGGGAGTCCGGCGTCGAGAAGCGCGCCGTCCCCGGTTCGGTGAGCTCGAGGCTCCAGAACGGCTCGTTTCCGAAGCAGATCAATGGCGGCTCCTCGGCCCACGACACGGTCAACGACCCGAGCAGGAAAACGGACGCCAGCGACAAGAGGTATCGGTTCATGTTGAATACTCCTTCACGTGGGATCGCACTTCGCTCCCGGTGCGCGCTGCCGCTGAACCCCGTTCCCGTTCCCTGTCCACACCAGTGCTCACCGCGGGAACAGCAGCGTCGTGGTGAGACGAAAGCCCCATCCCTCCGGCGCCAGATCGGAGCTCTCCGCCCAGTAGCGCGCGCCGACGCCCACCTGCAGCAGCTGGCCGCCGACTCTCAGGAGCTGGGCCACGGTGAGGTTGAGCGGCACCGTCCACTGGTCGTTGTTCCAGTCGTAGGTGGTCTCCGTGTTGACGGCGAAGGTGGTGAACGTCGAAGTGACGTAGGTGACGAAGGGCTGGAGAAAGGTGGCGTTGACGCTCGCCCGCTCGCTGTCGCCCGCGACCGACCACAGATGATTGGCGAGTGCGCCGACGGTCCAGGGGCCCTGCTGCCTGAGGACGACGCCCGTCGGCCCCACGGCCCACTGCTCGGTGCCGAGCCGCCAGTCGGTGGCGGTCGGCAGCAGGAGGGCGGGACCCACGCCGTAGATGAGCCCGCCGGCCGACGGCTTCGCCGGTGAGAAGAACAGGCTCTGCACGGTGTCGCCGAGCCCGAACTGGCTGCCGCCCCCGGGCACGACATCCTGCTGGTCGATGACCGGCACGATCGTGCGCGAGATGAGGTTCCACTTCGGCGTCAGGGAGAAAGGCACCACCGGCTGGATGTTCACCTGGAGCCGCTGGCCGTCATCGGAGGGACCCATGCCCCGGTCGAAGTTGAACTGGAGCGGCAGGCTGATCAGCGCAGCCACCGGGTTACTGAGCTGTTGGGCGAGGTTGTACTCGTCGGCCTCCTCCGCCGTGGTCTCGTCCTGGGCCAACGCCGGCGTGCTGCCGAGCGCGCAGCAGGCAAGCGCGATCAGCGCGCACCGGCTCCACCACATTTTGCGCTTGCGATCCTGGATCACGACACTTCTTCCTTCCCGGGGTCTGTTCGGAACTCGCCGGTGGACGAGTCGCTCCGGTCCCGGCCCGACTCGCGTCGGGCCGGCCGGACAAGGTCGCTATTACTCCGCAATCTGTGCTCCGAACTGCACTTCGTATGGATTGGGCTCCGGATTTTCCGGTCCACGCAGGCGGGTGCCGGGCATGATCGGGAAACGCGAATCGAAAGTGACCATGGTCGCTCCGAGTCTGGCCATGATCGTCGGATCACCCTCTATCTTCGCGGTCCCGTCCTGAACCATCGCCATCAGCGTCTTCGCGCCCATCATCACCTGCTCCAGATCCGATCGGTTGATGGTCAGGGTGAGGTCCGGGTTCGGGACCTCGTGACCCTCGATATTGGTCAGCGTTTCGTTGCTTAGCTCGATCGCATACTTCTCGCCGTTGTCGGGCGTGATCAGGTTGATCGCGAACCGCATCCCACGGGTCTGGCGACCGTCCATGCGGATCGCGAGGAAGTCGAGAAACTGGCCGGTGGTCATGGTGCGGATGACATCAGGGGTGCTGCTGGACGGCAGGGGCGCGGTGGGAATGCCATTGCGCAACTCATAGGCCCCCACGAGGAAGCTGTTGCGCAGGCCCGGGTTTTCCTTCTGGTAACCGATCTGCTCAAATGCATCGGCGAGCAGGTCTTTGGCCGCCTGATTGGCCGGCTCGGCCTGGACGAGCCGGTTCAGGATTTCGCTGGCGTGGAGATACTTGCCCTCATCAATCAGGTCCTTTCCCCGGGCCATGATCTTGGCCGCTCCGCCCATCATCTCCACGTAGAGCGGCCCCGAGTCTTCCGGCGACAGCGGAATCAGGTTGGCGGGGTTCCCGTCCCAGTAGCCCAGGAAGCGCTGGATCACCCCGCGCGAGTTGTTCTGATGGGAGCCGTGGTAATCGCGGGTGTACCAGGTCTGCTGCAGGGTATGCGGCACCTCGTAGACATTGTGGATCTGGTTGATGGTCACGCCCTGGTTGGCGTGGTGGAGGACCTGGTTGTTGAGGTGGGCGTAGGCATCACGCGTGGCGCGCAGCACTTCCTGAATGCGCTGATTGCCCCAGCGCGGCCAGTGGTGCGAGGCGAACATCACCTCGGCCTCATGGCCGAACAGGTACAGGGCTTCGTTGATGTATTTCGACCATCTCAGCGCATCGCGCACCGGCGCGCCGCGCAGGGTGTAGATGTTGTGCATGCCATGTTGGACGTTCTCGGCCATCCACAGCACCTTCAGGTCCGGGAGATAGGTGTTCATCTCCACCGGCGCCTCGGTATCCGGCGTGTTTTGAAAGATCATCCGGACCCCGTCGACCATCAGTTCCTCGATCGGCTCCCTGATCAGCCGTGTGGGTGCGATCAGGCCAACTGATCCTAACGAAACCGCCTGACCCAGGCCCTGGGACACGTAGCCATGCGGGCTGCGCGGCAGCAGCATGCCGTACTGGTACCAATAGCGCCGGTTCATCGCGTTGCCTGCGAACACGTTTTCGGACACCAGGTGGCCCATGAACCCGTCGGGGGCTATCACTTGGATCCGACCCGAAGCCACGTCCTCGTCGGTGATCAGGCCGCGCACGCCGCCCCAGTGGTCGCCGTGAGTGTGGGAGTAGATGACCGCCGTGATCGGCAGGCCCTTGCCGATGTGCTTCTGAAACAGTTCCCAGGAGGCCCGCGCGGTCTCCGCGCTGACAAGCACGTCGTAGGCGATCCAACCGGTCTTGCCGCGGATGAAGGTGATCTGCGCCAGGTCGACGCCGCGAACCTGGTAGATTCCCGGCACGACCTCGTACAGGCCGTAATTCTGGTTCAGCTTCGCGATGCGGAGCAGCGACGGATGAACGCTGTCGAAGTGGTCTTGTTCATCGATGAAGTTGAACTGATCCATGTCCCAGGCGGTGTGGCCCGCAGCCGCCGGGATCTGCCGCTGCGTCATGGGCGCGATGAAACCCTTCCGGTTCTCGTCGAAATCGCGGGTGTCCGCGAACGGCAGACTCTTCCGTGCCTCGTCGAGGACCTCGATCGTGGCCTTCGACGGAGGTTTGCCCTTCGGATCGAAGTGCTCCTGGGCAGTGGCGACGGTCGCCGCGGCGGCAAGGCTGAACCCCGCCATCAGACCCACTACGCACATGTGAACTCGTGACGCGCTTTGGTTGCTCATCTTTGCTCCTTATTGTGACGAGGCCCCCGCGGGGACGTTGCGCTGCTCGAATGCAGGCGAAATCGACCCACCTTGCCGGTCACGCATGTCGATCACAGTAGGGCGCCGCCCCGACCGGGTCATCAAGAAGGCGTGAAAAACCTGTGAATTTCGAACGGTCCCGAGACCGTTCGAGGCGACTGCGGGGCCGGCGCCCTCCTTCAGTCGGTGCGGTGGGCGCACCCCCGCGCGGTTCCTCGACCATTCTCAGGGCGAGAGTAAGCCGGACGCACGCCTCCCCGCCCGACAGGTCCTCGATCGAGATCTATCCCGGCACACCGGGCCCGGTGCAGACGATCCCGCTGATGGACCTCTACCGGACACTCTGGGGGAAAAAGACCCTGGTCGGTCTGGTCAATTGGTATGTCTCGGGATGGACCTCGGATACACTTCTGTGCCAGGATTCGCGGATTGATATCAAGCTCAAGGTGACTGCCGCGGGCGACGCCCGATTCCGAGGAAGGCTCCCATGATGGACGCAGAAGCAAGCCCGAAGCCAGCGCCGGGCACCGTGGCCTGGCACGCCTTGCCGGTCGATGAGGTGCTGACACGGCTCGTTACCAGTATCGGCCAAGGCCTCGATGCCGGTGAGGCCTCAACCCGCCTGGATCAGTACGGCCCGAACCGTTTGCCGGAGGGCAAGAAGCGAGGCTCGTTCCTGCGATTCCTGACCCAGTTGAACAACATCCTCGTTTACGTTCTGCTTGCAGCCGGCTTCACCAAGCTCATGATGGATCTTTGGGTGGACGCGGGGATCATCCTCGGCGTGGTCCTCTTGAATGCGCTGCTCGGGTTCGTCCAGGAAGGGAGGGCGGAAAAGGCACTGGATTCGATTCGCAACATGCTCTCCGCCGAGGCGAGAACCTTGCGCGGCGGCCAGACGCGCCTGATTCCCGCGGACCAGCTCGTCCCGGGAGACATTGTGCTCCTCGAGTCGGGCGACAAGATTCCCGCGGACCTCCGGCTCGCCGATGT
>Ga0105090_10001031_pt1 | contig 14719 bp, 12 predicted proteins | sample PPLLak3March2015_FD_79110 | JGI IMG/M metagenome (GOLD analysis project Ga0105090, IMG submission 79110) | Freshwater sediment microbial communities from Prairie Pothole Lake near Jamestown, North Dakota, USA - PPLs Lake P7 Core (1) Depth... | ecosystem: Environmental > Aquatic > Freshwater >... | reverse complement strand
GTCGCCGCAATAGGCATCGGGCAGCAGCGCCGGGGCGTGCAGGTTGATCTCGGTGGTGGCCGCCAGCGGGCTCAGCAGGTCGGGCTCGCGTCCGGCCTTCAGCGAACGCACGGCCTCGGCCAGCATGTCGTTGTAGAGCTGGAAGCCGACCTCCATCATGTTGCCGCTCTGGTTCTCGCCCAGCACCTCGCCGGCGCCGCGGATCTCCAGGTCGTGCATCGCCAGGTAGAAGCCGCTGCCCAGTTCCTCCATCTGCTGGATCGCTTCCAGCCGCTGGGCCGCGGCCTTGGTCAGGCCCTGCACGTCGGGCACCATCAGGTAAGCGTAGGCCTGGTGGTGGCTGCGGCCGACACGCCCGCGCAGCTGGTGCAGCTGCGCCAGGCCGAACTTGTCGGCGCGGCTGATGACGATGGTGTTGGCGGTGGGCACGTCGATGCCGGTCTCGATGATCGTGCTGCACAGCAGCAGGTTGTGGCGTTGCGCCACGAAGTCGCGCATCACGTGTTCCAGCTCGCGCTCCGGCATCTGGCCGTGGGCGACGGCGATGCGTGCCTCGGGCAGCAGTTCTTCCAGCTTGTGGCGCCGGTTCTGGATCGTCTCGACCTCGTTGTGCAGGAAGTAGACCTGGCCGCCACGCTTGAGCTCGCGCAGCACGGCCTCGCGGATGACGCCCGTGCCCTCGTTGCGCACGAAGGTCTTGATCGCGAGCCGGCGTTGGGGCGCGGTGGCGATCACGGACAGGTCGCGCAGGCCCTCCAGCGCCATGCCCAGCGTGCGCGGGATCGGCGTCGCGGTGAGCGTGAGCACGTCGACCTCGGCGCGCAGCGCCTTCATGGCTTCCTTGTGGCGCACGCCGAAGCGGTGCTCCTCGTCGATGACGAGCAGGCCCAGGCGCGCGAACTTCACGTCGGACGACAGCAGCTTGTGGGTGCCGACGACGATGTCCACCGTGCCGTCGGCGATGCCTTCCAGCGCCGCCTTCACTTCCTTGGTGGTGCGGAAGCGCGACAGCTCGGCCACCTTCACCGGCCACTTGCCGAAGCGGTCGACCAGGGTCTGGTAATGCTGCTCGGCGAGCAGCGTGGTCGGCGCCAGGATGGCCACCTGCTTGCCGCCGTGCACGGCCACGAAAGCAGCGCGCAGCGCGACCTCGGTCTTGCCGAAGCCGACGTCGCCGCACACCAGGCGGTCCATCGGCCGCGGGCTGATCATGTCCTGGATCACGGCGTGGATGGCGGCGCGCTGGTCGGCCGTCTCCTCGAAGCCGAAACTGGTGGCGAAGGCCTCGTAGTCGTGGCCGCTGAAGCGGTGTGCGAAGCCTTCGCGCGCGGCACGGCGCGCGTAGAGGTTCAGCAGTTCGGCGGCGGTGTCGCGCACCTGCTCGGCAGCCTTGCGGCGCGCCTTCTCCCACTGCCCGCTGCCCAGGCGGTGCAGCGGCGCCTCCTCGGCGCTGACGCCGGTGTAGCGGCTGATCAGGTGCAGCTGCGCCACCGGCACGTACAGCGTGGCCTTGTCGGCGTACTCGAGGTGCAGGAATTCGCTCGCGCCTTCGCCGAGGTCGATGTGCACCAGCCCCTGGTAGCGGCCGATGCCGTGGTTCAGGTGCACCACCGGATCGCCGATCTTCAGCTCCGACAAGTCCTTGATCAGCGCCTCGACGCTGCTGACCTGTTCCTGCTTGCGCCGGCGCCGCGCCTGCGGCGTGGTTGCGAACAGTTCGGTCTCGGTGATGAACTGGATCGACACCGGGGCATCGGCTTCGTGCCAGTGGAAGCCCTCTGCCAACGGCGCGGCGGCGATCGCCACCTTTTCGTCGCCGGCCAGGAATTCGGCCAGGGTGTCGACCGCCGGCACGTCGATGCGGTGGTCGCGCAGCAGTTCCAGCAGGCTTTCGCGGCGGCCGTCGCTCTCGGCCAGCAGCAGCACGCGGTGCGGGGTCTGCTTCAGGTGTCGCTCGAGCCGGCCCAGCGGCTCGGTGGCGCCGCGCTCCATGCCGACTTCCGGCAGCGGCCGCGCCCAGGCGACCGCGGTCACGGGCTCCGCGGCGCCCTTCAGCGGGTCGCCGCCGCGCAGTGCCAGCACGGCGTGCGGCTGCGTGCGGGTGTAGAACTCCTCGGCCGGCATGAAGATCTCGGCCGGCGCCAGCAGCGGCCGCTCGGGGTCGTGCTGCAGGAAGCGGTGGCGCTCGCGCGTGTCGGTCCAGAAGTGCTCGAAGGCGCCGTCCACCGCACCGTGCAGCACCAGCGCCGCAGCGCTGCCCAGATAGTCGAAGATCGTGCCGGTCTGCTCGAAGAACAGCGGCAGGTAGTACTCGATGCCGCCGCCGGCAAGACCCGCGCCCATGTCCTTGTAGAGGCGCGCCTTGGTCGGGTCGCCTTCGAGCTTTTCGCGCCAGCGGGCGCGGAAAGCGGTGCGTGAGCCCTCGTCGAGCGGAAATTCACGCCCCGGCAGCAGCCTCACCTCGGGCACCGGGTACAGGCTGCGCTGAGTATCGGGATCGAAGGTGCGGATCGAATCGACCTCGTCGCCGAACAGGTCGACCCGGTAAGGCACCGGCGAGCCCATCGGGAAGAGATCGATGAGGCCGCCGCGCACCGCGTACTCGCCTGGCGATACGACCTGGCTGACGTGCTGGTAGCCGGCCAGTGTGAGCTGCGCCTTCAGCCCCGCTTCGTCGAGCCGCGACTTCTGCTTGAAGTGGAAGGTGGTGCCGGCCATGAACGACGGTGGCGCCAGCCTTGTGAGCGCCGTGGTCGCTGGCAGCAGCACGACGTCGACCTCGCTGCTCTTCACGCGCCACAACGTGGCCAGTCGCTCGGAGACCAGATCCTGGTGCGGGCTGAAGGTGTCGTAGGGCAGCGTTTCCCAGTCGGGAAAGACCGCGATGCGCAGGCCGGGCTCGAAGAAGGGCAGCTCCTCGGCCAGCCGGGTGGTGTCGGAAGGCTCGGCGGTGAAGACGGCGAGCAGGCGCCTCGCATCGGCATGTTGGCGGGCCAGCCGTGCCAGCAGCAGGGCATCGGCCGAGCCGACGGGCCGCGGCAGCGCGAAGCGCTTGCCCGGCGCGATGGTGGGGAGTTGCATCGGGACCCGGAATGGAAGACCGCCCCGGCGCGTTCACGGCGGGGCGTCGAGGCTTGGATTCTAGAATCGGCCGCCATGGAAGACGTCCCGCGCCGATATGCCCTCGTGCCCTGCGCCGGTGTAGGTGCCAGGGCCGGTACCGGCGTGCCCAAGCAGTATGCGCTGGTGGCTGGCTGTGCGGTGGTCGCGCACACGCTGGCGGCATTGGCGGCGGTGCCGCGAATCGCCGCCACGCTGGTCGTGCTGGCGCCCGACGACGAGGCCTTCGAGCGCGCCGTGCCCGGCTTCGGCGGCGCGCGCGCCTGGGTGGCGCGCCGAGGCGGCGCCACGCGCGCGGCCTCGGTGGCGGGCGGCCTGGCCGTGCTCCGCGAGCGCGGCGCGCGTGACGACGACTGGGTGCTGGTGCACGACGCCGCGCGCTGCCTGCTGCGGCCAGCCTGGGTCGAACGGCTCATCGACGCCTGCGACGACGACGCCGTCGGCGGCCTGCTCGCGCTGCCTCTGGCCGACACCTTGAAGGCGGGCCGCGATGGTCGCGTCACGGCCACGCTCGACCGCGGCGGCAAGTGGCTGGCGCAGACGCCACAGATGTTCCGCCTCGGGCTGCTGCAGCGGGCGCTGGCCCGCACCGGCGGTCAGGCCGAGGCGGCCATCACCGACGAATCCAGCGCCGTCGAAGCGCTGGGGCTGGCACCGCGGCTGGTGCCGGGCGAGATCGAGAATTTCAAGCTCACCTGGCCAGCCGACTTCGCGTTCGCCGCCCGGCTCCTGGAGAAGGCATGAACGCATCCACTGCAGGGCCCGCGCTGCGCATCGGCGAAGGCTGGGACACCCATCAACTCGTGGCCGGCCGGCCGCTGGTGCTGGGCGGTGTGACCATCCCGCACAGCCACGGCCTGCTCGGGCACTCCGATGCCGACGCACTGCTGCACGCCATCACCGACGCCTTGCTGGGCGCGGCGGCACTGGGCGACATCGGGCGCCACTTCCCCGACAACGACCCGGCCTTCCGCGGCGCGGATTCGATCGTGCTGCTGCAGGCGGTGGCAGCGCGCGTGCGCAGTGCCGGCTGGGCGATCGTCAATGTCGACAGCACGGTCGTGGCGCAGGCGCCGAAGCTGGCGCCTCACATCCCGGCCATGTGCGAGCGCATCGCCGCCGCGCTGGGGCTGGCGACGGATGCTGTCAGCGTCAAGGCCAAGACGGCGGAGCGGATGGGCCCGGTCGGCGAGGGCCGGGCCATCGAGGCGCGCGCCGTCTGCCTGCTGCACCGGGCCTGAAGCCGCTGCCGCAGGCCCGGCGCCCGTTCACGGTCAACGCACCTGCACGCTGATCCTGCGCGGCTGCGCGTGCTCCGCCTTGGGGATGCGCAGGCGCAGCACGCCGTGGGCGAGCTCGGCGCTGACCTTTTCGGCGTCGAGCTCCTTGCTCAGCGTGAAGGCACGGCGGTAACGCGCGCGGCCGACCTCGGCGTGGCTGGGCGTCATGCGCTGCGGCAGCGGCAGCGCGAGTTCGGCCTCGATATTGAGCTGGTCACCGTCGACGCGCACGTCGAGCTTGTCGCGCGGCACGCCCGGCAGGTCGGCGTAGAGCGTGATGCCGGTGCTGTCCTCGACCACGTCGACGGGCGGCAGCAGGGCCGCTTCCTGGCGTGCCGGGGCGTTTTCCTCGCGGCTGGCCGCGGAGGTGGGGGTGGGGGTCGTGATCTGGGTCATGGTCGTCCTCCTTGCGTCATTGCGTCACTGCACTTCGATGCGGCGCGGCTGCGCCGACTCGCGGCGCTTGACGCTGACATGCAACACGCCGTCGCGATAGTCGGCGGTGACGCCATTCGGGTCGATGTCGTCGGGCAGGCTGACGACGCGGCGGAAGCGTCCGGCGAAGCGCTCGCTCAGATGCACGGAGGTCTTCTCGTCGCCCGACGGCAGCGTGGGCTGGCGCTCGCCGTCGATGGTGAGCACGCCGCGGTCGAGGTTGATCTCGACCTTCGCGGGGTCGATGCCGGGGGCGAAGGCGTAGATCTCCACCGAGCTCGGGGTGCTGCCGACGTTCAGCGCCGGATAGCCACCGCGCCCGATGCCACGGATGCTGGGCGAATAGTCGAACAGGCTGCTCATGTCGCGCTGCAGGCGGTCCAGCTCGGAAAACACGTCGCGCGGAAACAGGCTACGGTACATGGTGCGTCCTCCTTGGGTTGCTTCGGGTCCGGCCCGGCACTCCGGTGGACCACGAAGCCACAATTAGGGTCGGCAGGACGCGCTTTCAAGATGGCGGCTTGAACGGCCGGCAACTTGCCACCATGTCCTAACCGGAAGGGTGACGTACCGTGCAGTTCAAGGACTACTACCAGGTGCTCGGGGTGGCGCGCGACGCCACCGCCGATGCCATCAAGAAGGCCTACCGCCAGCTCGCGCGCAAATTCCATCCCGACGTCAGCAAGGAAGCCGACGCGGCGGCGCGCATGAGCGAGGTCAACGAAGCCTATGCCGTGCTGTCCGATGCCGAGCGCCGCGCCGCCTACGACGCGGTAGGCCAGGGCCGGCGGCAGGGCGAACCGTTCACGCCGCCGCCGGACTGGGACGCCGGCTTCGAGTATTCCGGGCGCGGCTTCGAGCACGTGGACGGCGGCGATTACAGCGACTTCTTCGCCGAACTGTTCGGCCGCGGCCGGCCCGGTGCAGCGCGGCACGCCGGCGCGGGCGCGGCCTTCGAGATGCGCGGCCAGGACCACCACGCCAAGATCGTGCTCGATCTGGAGGACGCCTGGCATGGCGCCACGCGGCAGGTGACGTTGCGCAGCCCGCAGGCCGATGCGCAAGGCCGCGTCTCGTTGCAGGCGCGCACGCTGGACGTGAAGATCCCCGCCGGCGTCAGGCCCGGCCAGCTGATCCGTCTGGCCGGGCAGGGTGGCGCGGGCCACGGCGGCGCGGCCGCGGGCGACCTGTTCCTGGAGGTTCACTTCAAGCCGCATCCGCGTTTTCGCGTCGATGGCGCGCATCTCGTGGCCGACCTGCCGGTGGCGCCCTGGGAGGCGGCTCTCGGTGCCGTCGTGCCGGTGGCGCTGCCCGATGGTTCTACGCTCAAGGTGCGGGTGCCCGCCGGTGCCCAGAGCGGTCGCTCGCTCAGCGTGCGCGGCAAGGGCCTGCCCGGCGCCACGCCGGGCGATCTGGAGCTGTCGGTGCGCGTCGTCCTGCCCAGCGGCCTGGACCCGCGGGCACGCAGGCTGTACGAGCAGATGGCGGCCGAGTTGATCGATTTCGATGCACGCAAAGTGGCGGCCGCCGAGGCCGCGCGCGGGGAGTGAGCGCATGGCAAGGAACGACGACGTGCTGGTGGCCATGGTCGACGAGGCACTGCTGACACTGGACGACCTGTGCCGCGCCGGCGCGGTGGCGCCGCAATGGGTGGCCGAACGCGTGCAGGCCGGGTTGCTGGTGGCACGGCCAGGCGACGCGGCGGCTTGGCGCTTCGATGCCGTCACGCTGCGCAGGGTGCGCTGCATGGTCCGGCTGGAGCGCGACTTCGACGCCGTGCCTGAACTTGCCGCGCTGGTGGCCGACCTGCAGGACGAGATCGAGCACCTGCGCCAGCGGCTGGCACGCGCCGGCCTGCGCTGAGCGCGCCGCGCGGGCTCAGCCGCGGTCCGCCGGGCGCGCCGGCGGCGACTCCGCCCGCTTCAGCCGCAGGTGGGCGACCAGCCCGCCTTCGGGTGCGTTGGCCAGCTCGAGCGTGCCGCCCATGCGGTGCATGGCCTTCTCGACGATGGCCAGCCCGAGCCCGGCGCCGCTGGCCGCCGTGCGCGCCGCGTCGCCGCGGAAGAACGGTGTCGTCAGGTGTGCCAGCTTGCCCGGCGCCACGCCCGGGCCCTGGTCGCGAACGCTGACGATGACCCAGGGCCCGGTCTGCACCGCCGACACCGTGACCTCGGTGAGGCCGCTGTCGACGCTGCGGCCGTAGCGGCGTGCGTTCTCGAACAGGTTCTGGAAGACGCGGCCGAGCTCGGTCTCGTCGGCCATCACGGCGAGGTGCTCCGGCAGGCGCGACTGGATGCGGATCTGCACCGGGTCGCGCACCGCCGCCACCTCGCGGTCGACCAGCGGCGCGACCGGCACCGCCATCAGCTGGCTCTCGCCCGGGCGGGCGTAGTCCATGAACTTGTCGATGATGGCGTCGAGCTGGTCGATGTCCTGGGCCATGTTCTGCTTGGCCTCCTCGTCGTAGACGCTCATCTCGGTTTCCAGCCGCAACCGCGCCAGCGGCGTGCGCAGGTCATGGCTGATGCCGGCCAGCATCACGGCGCGGTCCTCCTCGACGCGCGCCAGCTCGCGCGCCATGCGGTTGAAGCCACGGTTGACCTCGCGGATCTCGCTCGTGAGCGTGTTCTCGTCGAGCCGCGAATCGAGGTCGCCGTCGCGGATGCGGCTGGCGGCGAACGACAGCTGCTTCAGTGGCCGGTTGATGAGCCCCGCGATGCCGATCGAGCCCAGCAGCGTCGCCAGCGCCGCGATGCCGATCCAGATCAGCCAGGTGCTGCTGCCCAGCGGCCCCGCCTGCGCCGGTTCGGCCTGCAGCCAGTAGCGGTCGCGCTCGATCGAGAACGCCACCCACAGCCCGGGCTCGCCGTTGACGCTGCGCGCCACCACGGCATCGGGGCCGAGCGACGTGCGCAGCTCCTCGCTGACGCGGCGCGTGAACCGGTCCACCTCGAACGGCTCCCAGCGGTCACCAGGCTCGAGCGGGCGGATGCGCGTGACCTGCCGCGTGTCCAGGCTCTTGATCAGGGTGATGCGGTTGATGCCGTCGGCCTCGCCGAGCGCGGCGCGCGAGAGGTTGACCAGCCGCGCGGTCTGTTGCGCCGAGCGCACCGCGCTCGGCTCGAACTCGAGCGCCCGCAGCGTCTGCACCCAGGCGAAGACGCCGCCCGCCAGCAGGATCGCGAGCAGGAAGAAGGTGCGCCAGAAGAGGCTCAGGCCCAGCGGGCGTTGCGGCACGTTCGAGGGTCAGTTCGCGCCGTCGGGGACGAAGACGTAGCCCACGCCCCAGACGGTCTGGATGTAGCGAGGCTGCGCCGGGTCGGGCTCGAGCATCTTGCGCAGGCGCGAGATCTGCACGTCCAGGCTGCGATCGAAGGGCTCGAATTCGCGCCCGCGCGCCAGTTGCGCCAGCTTGTCGCGGCTGAGCGGCTGCCGCGGGTGGCGCACCAGCGCCTTCAGCATCGAGAATTCGCCGGTGGTGAGTGCGATCTGTTCGCCGTCCTTCGTCAGCCGGCGCAGCGAGAGGTCGAACTCGAAGGGCCCGAAATTCACCACCTGCGCCTCCTTGGACGGCGCGCCGGGCGCCTCGAGCGGCGGGCGGCGGCGCAGCACGGCGTGGATGCGGGCCAGCAGTTCGCGCGGGTTGAAGGGTTTGGGCAGGTAGTCGTCGGCGCCGACCTCCAGGCCGACGATGCGGTCGACGTCCTCGACCTTGGCGGTGAGCATGATGATCGGCGTGGCATCGCTGGCCGCACGCAGCCGGCGGCAGATCGACAGCCCGTCCTCGCCCGGCAGCATGAGGTCGAGCACGATGAGGTCGACCGTCTCGCGCGTCAGCACGCGGTTCAGCGCCTTGGCGTCCTCGGCCAGCAAGACGTCGAAGCCCTCCTGCGACAGGTAGCGGCGCAGCAGGTCGCGGATGCGGGCATCATCGTCGACGACGACGATACGGTCGGCGCGCGGGGTGGCGGGGGCGTTCATCGACGGCTCCGAATTTGTAACAGGCGCATTGTGCGTTGCGTCAGGCCTGCTTTTTTCGACCCCGAGACCGTCTGTTACATGTATTTCGCACCCGCGTCCGGGCCCTCGGCGTCGTCCCGTGACGGATGCCACGGGACGGGCGCATGGGCGCCAGTCGCCGTCCATGACCACCGAACCCCATCGAAGGAGACCCATGTCGCTATCCGCCGTTCACCGCTTCACGATCCTGCTGGCCGCCAGTGCCGCCGCGGCTTGCGCCGGTGCGCAGACACTGCCGCCGCCGGAGAACGTCGTCTCGCTGAGTGCCAGCGCCTCGGTCGACGTGGCCCGGGATTGGCTGACCGTCGTCTTCTCGACCACCCGCGAGGGCACGGACGCCGCCGCCGTGCAGTCGGCACTGCGCCAGGCGCTGGACACCGCACTGGCCGAGGCGCGAAAGTCGGCGCGCCCCGGCCAGGTCGAGGTGCGCACCGGCGGCTTCTCGCTGCAGCCGCGCTATGCGCCGGCGGCGAAGGCGCCGCCGGCGCCGGCCGGCATCGTCGGCTGGACAGGCAGCACCGAGCTGGTGGTCGAAGGCCGCGACACCCAGGCGATCGCGCAGCTCACCGGCCGCATCGGGACGCTGTCGATCGGCCGCGTCGGCTTCTCGCTCTCGCGCGAGGCGCACGAGCAGGCCGAGGGCGAAGTCGCGGCGCAGGCGATCGCGCGCTTCCGGGCCCGCGCCGACACGGTGTCGCGCCAGTTCGGCTTCACAGGCTACACGGTGCGCGAGGTCAACCTGTCATCCGACCAGCCGCCGGGCGTGCCGATGCCGATGATGCGCAGCCAGGCCGCGATGGCGATGGCCGACGAAGCGCTGCCGGTGCAGGCCGGCAAGGCCACGGTCACCGCCGTCATCAGCGGCAGCGTGCAGATGAGGAAATAGCCGCGCCGCTGCGCGGCTATTGCGCCGTCCAGCCGCCGTCCATCGTCCAGGCCTGGCCCATCACGTTGCGCGCCGCGTCGGAGCACAGGAAGAGGCACATTTCGGCCAGCTGTTCCGGCGTCGTGAACTGCAGCGAGGGCTGCTTGTCCAGCAGCAGGCGGCGCTTGGCCTCGTCGTCATCGACCGCGTCGGCGGCGGCGCGCGCGTCGACCTGCTTCTGCACCAGCGGCGTCAGCACCCAGCCCGGGCAGATGGCGTTGACGGTGATGCCGCTCGTAGCGCACTCCAGCGCCGCGGCCTTGGTCAGGCCGACGAGCCCGTGCTTGGCGGCGACGTAGGCGCTCTTCTGCACCGACGCCACCAGACCGTGCACCGAGGCGACGTTGACGATGCGCCCCCAGCCGCGGCGCTTCATGCCGGGCAGCGCCGCGCGCATGGCGTGGAAGGCCGAGCTGAGGTTGATGGCGATGATGGCGTCCCAGCGCTCGAGCGGAAAGTCCTCGATCAGCGCCACGTGCTGGATGCCGGCGTTGTTGACGAGGATGTCGCAGCTGCCGAACTCGGCCTCGCAGCACTGCACCAGGTCGGCCACCTGCTCGGGCCGGCTCATGTCGGCGCCGTGGTGGATGACCCGCACACCCAGCGCGCGCAGTTCGGCAAGCGGGCCGACGGTGTCGCCGAAGCCGTTGATCATCAGCTGCACCCCCTGGGCGGCCAGGCCGCGCGCGATGCCCAGGCCGATGCCGCTGGTGGAGCCGGTGACGAGGGCGGTCTTGCCTTTGAGCATGGCGGGCTCTCCCGATGGGGGTTGATACGATGCGGCCATTATTCCAGCGCCCGCCGCACCGAAGATGACCGCACCGCCCGTCGAACCGACCCTGCGCACCGTGCAGTGCCTGGACAGTCGCGGCCTGCACCGCATGGCTTACTGGGAGTGGGGCGACGAGGCCAATCCGCACGTCGTGGTCTGCGTGCACGGCCTGGCCCGACAGGGCCGCGACTTCGACACGCTGGCGCGCGACCTCGCCGCCGACTGCCGCGTGATCTGCCCCGACGTCGTCGGCCGCGGCCGCAGCGACCGCCTCGCCGACCCCATGGGCTACGCGATCCCGAACTACGTCGCCGACATGGTGACGCTGGTGGCGCGGATCGGCGTCGAACAGGTCGACTGGGTCGGCACTTCGATGGGCGGCCTCATCGGCCTCGGCCTGGCCAGCCTGCCGGGCACGCCGTTGCGGCGGCTGGTGCTCAACGACGTCGGCCCGACGATCGAGGCCGAGGCGCTGCGCCGCATCGGCGGCTATCTCGGCCAGCCGGTGCACTGGCGCACGCTGGACGAGGCAGCCGACGCGCTGTGGGCGATCTCGCGCGGCTTCGGACCGCACACACGTGAGCAATGGCTGGCGCTGACGCGGCCGCAGCTCGTGGCGGACACCACGCACCCTGAAGGCGGCTTCAAGCCGCATTACGACCCGGCCATCGCCGTGCCCTTCCGCGCCATCACGCCCGAACTGGCAGCCGCCGGCGAGGCCATGCTGTGGCAAAGCTGGGACCGCCTGACCTGCCCGACACTGCTGCTGCGCGGCGCCGAGTCCGACCTGCTCTCGCACGACACCGCGCTGGCGATGACGCGGCGCGGCCCACGCGCGCGGCTGCACGAGTTCGCCGGCATCGGCCACGCACCGATGCTGGTGCAGCCGGAGCAGCGTGCCGTCGTGCGCGATTTCCTCCTCGGTCCATGAAGAGTGGCGTCGCCGGTGCGCCGCCCGGCGCGGCCGGCGCGGCGGACGTGCACGCGGCCGCGGCCATCGTCCATCTGGCCGGAGAGAGCGGACTGCCGGGCGATGGCAGCGACCCCGCCGCGCGTGCGCGCGCCTTCGCCGAGCCGCTGCTCGCCGGGCAGTTGCTCGACACCGGCGAGGACGCGCTCGCCCACGCCGACGGCGTGGCGGCGCTGCTGCGTGGCATCGGCGGCGCGCCCTCGCTGTGCGCGGCGTCGTACCTGGTCTACGCCGGCGACTACCTGCAGCGCCCCGAGGAGGTGGTGCGCAAGGCCTTCGGCGACAGCTACGCCAGTCTGGTGACGCTGACGCGCAAGCTGGTGCAGATCCAGCGCGCGGCGCGCGAGGCGCAGCGCGGGCAGGCGCCGGGCGGCAGCGAGCAGGCGCTGCAGACCGAGCGCGTGCGCAAGATGCTGCTGGCGTTTTCGCGCGACCTGCGCGTCGTGCTCTTGCGGCTGGCGTCGCGGTTGCAGACGCTGCGCTGGTTCGCCGCCAGCAAGCGCGCCTGCCCGGCGCCGATCGCCACCGAGGCGCTGCAGGTGTTTGCGCCGCTGGCCAACCGGCTCGGCATCTGGCAGATCAAGTGGGAGCTCGAGGACCTGTCGTTCCGCTTCCTGCAGCCGGCCGAATACAGGCGCATGGCGCGCCAGGTCGACGAGACGCGGGCCGAGCGCGAGCGCAGCGTCGACGACGCGCGCCGCCAGCTCGCCGCGCTGCTGGCAGGCGCCGGGCTGCGCGCCGACGTGCAGGGCCGGCCCAAGCATCTCTACAGCATCTGGAAGAAGATGCAGGGCAAGGGCCTGTCCTTCGCGCGTGTCTTCGATGCCCGGGCGCTGCGCGTCGTCGTCGACGACGTGCCGGCGTGCTACGCCGCGCTGGCCCGCGTGCACGAGGCCTGGCGGCCGGTGGAAGGCGAGTTCGACGACTACATCGCGCGCCCCAAGCCCAACGGCTACCAGAGCCTGCACACCGTCGTGCTGGGCGGCGACGGCCGGCCGCTGGAGGTGCAGATCCGCACCCGCGCCATGCACGAGCACGCCGAGCACGGCGTCGCCGCGCACTGGATGTACAAGGAGGCGGGCGCGCGCGGTTACGCCGGCTTGAGCGGCATGCGCCCGGGGGGCGGCAGCGGCGACTTCGAGGAGCGCATCGCCGAGGCGCGCAAGGCGGTGCTGCGCGAACTGCTGGCCTGGGAGCGCGACACCCTGCAAGGCGGTGCGCGCGCCGGCGCGGCGGCCTTCGACGACCGCATCTACGTCTTCACGCCGCAGGCCACGATCATCGACCTGCCGGCCGGCGGCACCGCGGTGGACTTTGCCTACACGCTGCACACCGACCTGGGCCACCGCTGCCGCGGTGCGCGGGTCGACGGAGCGATGGTGCCGCTCAACAAGCCGCTGGCCTCGGGGCAGACGGTGGAGATCGTGGCCGCACGGGAGGGCGGCCCGTCGCTGGACTGGCTGAACCCGGAGCTGGGATACCTGGCGAGCCCGCGATCGCGCGCCAAGGTGCGCGCCTGGTTCAACGCCCAGGCCCAGAGCGAGACCATCGCGCGCGGCCGCGAGGCGGTGGAGAGGCTGCTGCAACGTGAAGGCCGCACCGCGCTCAAGCTGGACACGCTGGCCGACCAGCTCGGCTTCAAGAGCGCCGACGCGCTGTTCGAGGTCGTCGGCAAGGACGAGTTCTCGCTGCGCAACATCGAGGCCGTGCTACGCCCCGCCGAGGCGGCGCCGGCGGAGGACCGCGTCGCGCTGCACCGGCCGCGCGGCGAGGCCGGCCGCGGCGGCGTGCTGGTGGTCGGCATCGATTCGCTGATGACGACGCTGGCGCGCTGCTGCCGGCCGGCGCCGCCCGACGCCATCGCCGGTTTCGTGACGCGCGGCCGTGGCGTCGCCGTGCACCGCACCGATTGCACCAACCTGCGCCACATGGCGCAGACGGCGCCGGGCCGCGTCATCGACGTCGCCTGGGGCCGGCCCGGCGGCGACAAGGACGCGGTCTATCCGCTGGACGTGCTGATCGAGGCCGCCGACCGGCCGGGGCTGCTGCGCGACATCTCCGAGGTCTTCGCCAAGGACAAGATGAACGTCATCGGCGTACACACGCAGTCGGCCAAGGACCGGAGCGCCGCGTGGATGACCTTCACGGTCGAACTCGGCGACGCTTCGCGGCTAGCGCCGGTGCTGGCGCAGATCGCCCGCGTGCCGGGTGTGCGTCACGCGCGGCGCAAGTAGGCGGCCGCAGTCCGTATATACTCCCCGGCTGCCCCAGGCGCGTAGCTCAGCTGGTTAGAGCACCACCTTGACATGGTGGGGGTCGTTGGTTCGAGTCCAATCGCGCCTACCAAATTCGGTAGAAGAATCAAGCACTTGGCGGTGACGCCGGGTGCTTTGTTCTTGGCAGAGCGGGTTGCGCACGACGAGACCGAACGCCGAAACTTGAGCGCTGTCCTCGTCTTGACCCGTCCGCCAGCCGTCGTGACCGCGTCGCGCCTCGTGCCTCCTCGGCTTGGCGCTCGTCACTTCGGGTGTCAGTCCAGATCGATGCGCCGGATGTCGAGCGCGAAAGCACCGGCCTGGCGTGCACCGATCAACAGCCCGAGCTGGCGGATCCGGGCGGGGTCGAGCGCGGGCGCGCCGGGGACTTCGCGTCCGCGGAAACTGGCGCGGAAGGCCGCGAGCGGCAGGCGCAAGGTCTGCCAGTGGCTCCCGCCGGACGCGAAACCCGCCTGGTAGCTCGGGCTGTCGAAGCCGTCGTCGGCGAAGAGGCCGAGCTTGAACTGCTTGTCGCCGCCGCCGCGCACCTCGATCAGGCACGACCGTGCCCCGGGCTGACCCCACGCGCCGCGGCCGGACCTGACAGACGCGAAGCCGCCGTTCCTGTCCAGCGAGACCTCGCCCTCGAACACGGCATGGCCCGCGGGGTCGTGTCGAAGCCTGCTGCGCGAGACGCCGCCCATCACGCGGTCGTCGATGGCGGTCCAGCCCTCCACGGCGCGGGCGTCGGCGAAGTCGAAGACGGGTCTGAGCACGGCCGGATTCTGGCTGCAGAGCCTTGCGTGCCGCTTCGAGCCATCGACCTGGGCCGGCCGTTCGTCCCCGGCTTGCGGCCAACCGTCGAATCCCTGACCTGCCAAACGCGGCGACGCCCGGGCCAGCCCTCCGCCGGATAAGGCCGGATCCGGCACAACGCCAGCC
>Ga0105090_10001030_pt1 | contig 14723 bp, 15 predicted proteins | sample PPLLak3March2015_FD_79110 | JGI IMG/M metagenome (GOLD analysis project Ga0105090, IMG submission 79110) | Freshwater sediment microbial communities from Prairie Pothole Lake near Jamestown, North Dakota, USA - PPLs Lake P7 Core (1) Depth... | ecosystem: Environmental > Aquatic > Freshwater >... | reverse complement strand
GACTTCACGTAGGCGCCGATCCCGGCGACCAGCCCGCCGCCGCCGATCGCGACGAAGATCGCGTCGGGCGGGTCGGACAGCTGGCGCAGGATCTCCATGCCGACCGTGCCCTGGCCGGCGATCACGTCCGGGTCGTCGAACGGGTGGATGAACGTGAGCCCGCGCTCGCGCGCCACCTCGACCGCGTGCTGGTAGGCGTGGTCGAAATCGTCGCCATGGAGGATCACTTCCCCGCCCAGGTCGAGCACGGCCTGCACCTTGATGGGCGGCGTGGTCTGCGGCATGACGATCACGGCCGGGATACCGCGGCGCCGCGCCGCAAGCGCGACGCCCTGCGCGTGGTTGCCGGCGGAGGCGCAGATCACGCCGCGCTTCGCCACGGTTTCGGACAGGTGCGCGATCTTGTTGTAGGCGCCGCGCAGCTTGAAGGAGAAGACCGGCTGCAGGTCCTCGCGCTTGAACAGGATGCGGTTGCCAAGCCGCCGCGACAGGCGCGGGGCGGCCTCGAGGGGCGACTCGATGGCGACGTCGTAGACGCGCGCCTTGAGGATGCGTTCGATGTAGCGCTCTTGCATGGGAAGCCAGCGTGCCGGGATGCACCGCCTACGTTACCATCGCCGCCTCATGCCGCGCATAGAACTCTGGACCACCCTATTTGCAGGCCTCGCAGGCGGACTCGCCGGCGTGCTGTGGAGCGGCCTGGTCACGACTCCCTGGCTGGCGCGTGACGGCGTCGTCGCAAACGGTTCGCAGGTGGAGACCGCCGCCCGTCTCTTCGCAGGTGCGGCACTGCGCGCCACGGCGGGCGCCGCCCTCGGCTTCCTGTTCTGGCTCGGCTGGGGACTGATCGCGATCGTCGGGCGGCCCTGGTACGAGATCGGGCTGCTCTACGGCGCACTCGCCTGGGCGGCCAGCGCGGCGCCGGCGCTCGGCACGCTGCTGCTGCGCGGACACGGTCCAGCCCGGCCGGTGGCCGCGCACGCGGTGGAGTGGCTGTTCACCTGCGTCGCGATCGGGCTGCTCTGCGCGCTCTCCTGGCATCGCTACGCCTGAGCGGCGATGCGCAACGTCGTGGTGCTCTCGATCGCGCAGGCCCTGTCGGCGGCCGGCATGATGACGGTGTTCCTGCTGGGCGGCATCCTCGGCAGCCAGTTCGCGCCCATGCCGCAGCTCGCCACGCTGCCCGTCTCGCTGACCGTGGTCGGTCTCGCCGCCACGGCGATTCCGGCCGCGCTGCTCATGGAGCGCGTCGGGCGCCGCAATGCGTTCGTCGCGAGCGCGTCGCTCGCTGCCGTCGCGGCGCTGGCCGTCGCGTGGGCCGTGGTGCAGGAGAGCTTCCTCATGCTCTGCGGCTCGACGCTGGTCCTCGGTGCCAACCTGGCGTTCCAGCAACAGCACCGTTTCGCGGCCGCCGAGAGCGTGCCGCCGGGCCGCGTGAGCACCGCCGTTTCGATCGTGATGATCGGCACGCTCGTCGCCGCGGCCGTCGGCCCGCAGATTGCGCTGGCGCTCAAGGACCTGGTGCCCGGCCATGAATATGCCGGTTCGTTCGTGGGCGTGGCGGTCTTGCTGCTCGCGGCGGCATTGGTGCTGACGCGCTGCTCGCCGGGCTTGCCGCAGGAGCACCACGCGGCGACCGGCGAGCCGCGCCCGCTCGCGGCGGTGGTGCGCCAGCCGATGTTCGTGATCGCGGTCGCCGCGGCCGTCGTGTCCTATGCGGTGATGAGCTTCATCATGACCGCGACCCCGATCAGCATGCACGTGCACGACCATCACTCCGACACCGACACCGCGTGGGTCATCCAGAGCCACCTGCTCGCGATGTACGGGCCGTCACTGTTCAGCGGCCGGTTGATCGCGCGCATCGGCGTCCGCGCGGGCATGGCGGCGGGCCTGGCGCTGATGTTCGCCTGCGTCGCGATCGACAGCGCCGGTCGCGACGTGATGCATTACTGGTGGGGGCTGGTGCTGCTCGGCATCGGCTGGAACCTGCTGTTCGTCGCCGGCACCGCGCTGCTCACCACGACCTATCGGCCTGCCGAGCGCTTCCGCGCGCAGGCGGTCAACGAGTTCTCGGTGTTCGGCACACAGGCGCTGGCGTCGCTCATGGCCGGGCCCGCGATCCACGCGCTCGGCTGGCAGGCGCTCAACATGGCGACCCTGGTGCCGCTCGCGCTGTTCGCGGCGGCACTGGTCGTCTGGCCGGGTCAGCGGTCGAAGAATTCCCGCGCGTAACGGGTCACGTCGGCAGCCCCCGTGTCGAACAGGCCGCCGTTGTGGCCCTCGAGGTCCACGCGACGCGCTTCGCGCAGCAGCGAGTCGGCGCGTGCCGTCATGTCCCAGAACTCGTCCTTGGCGCGCAGCACCAGCGCCGGCTGGCGCAACAGCGGCAGACGCTCCCCGGCGGCGTAGTTCGCCGCCGCGGCGGGCAACCACGACGCGGCATCACCCGCACGCAGCGCGGCGGCCAGGTCCTCACCGAGCCGGCCAAGCGATGCGGACACACCGCGCGAGCGGCGCACGCGCTGCCACTCCTCGACGAGGTGCGCGCCGTCTTCGCGCGCCTTGCCCGGCCACGGACGCGCGTTGTAGGTCTCGCGCTCCCTGGCATCGAACACCGGCACGCCGGCGAAAATCGCACGGCGCACCTGGTCGGGACGCGCGAGCGCGAGCTCGGCGGCCACGAGCGAACCGGTCTGGTAGCCGAGCAGGTCGACCTGCCGCAGGCGCAGCGTGTCGAGCAGGTCGCCGACGGCGGCCGCGAAATCCGCCACGGAAGGCGCCGACTCCGGTGCGTCGGACTCGCCGTAACCCGGCAGGTCGGGCGCGTAGACGCTGCGATCCTGGCCGAGGTCGGCGAGCAGCGCGCGGAACACCTTGCCGGAGAGCGGGCCCGGGTGTATGCACACGAGCGGCGTGCGCTCGTCGAAGCCGCCGTTCGACGGGAAGGCGGTGTGCAGGTGCAGCTGCCCGTAACGGCAGTCCACGTACATCTTGCGGAGGTGAACGGTCACGGGCGGGGACTTCCTGCTAGAAATACTGGCGTTGCGCGCGGCGCTGCGGCTCAGGGTGCGTGTCACGGTGTGAGGACCTCAGGGTCGGTGTGCGGCATGTGGGTGCATTGTCCGCACGCTGCCCCGGCGTCACGTTGATTCAGCTCTCACAAACGCAGCCATTCACCTGACTTAATGCGCCGCGACGAATTATGTCGCACCGCCTCAGGCGGTATCGAGGTACCACTCGTAGTCGCGATTCGTCACCAGCGCGCCGAACTTCTCGCACTCGCGGCGCTTCACCGCGAGGAACACCTCGAGAAAGTCCGCGCCCAGCGCGTCCGCGAGGAATTCGGAGTTCGCCGCGCGCTCCAGCGCCACGGGCCATTGTGTCGGCAGCTCGCCGGCGCGCACCTGCTCGTAACCGTTGCCCTCGACCGGAGGGCCCGGGTCGATGCCGCGCTCGATGCCCCGCAGCATGCCCGCGAGCACCAGGGCCGCGACGAGATACGGATTGGCATCCGCGCCGGCGACGCGGTGCTCGACATGGCGGCTCGCGGGCGGGCCGGCCGGCACGCGCAGGCTCACCGAGCGGTTGTTGACGCCCCAGGTCACCGCCACGGGCGCGTAGCTCATGGCACGGAAGCGGCGATACGAATTCGCATGGGGCGCGAACACGGCCATGCCGTCGCCAAGGGTTTCTTTCAGCCCGCCGATCGCGTGCCGCAGCACCGGTGACCCGGCCGGCGCCTCGTCTGCGCAGGCGTTGCGCCCGGCGTGATCGGCCAGGCTCGCGTGCAGGTGCATACCCGTACCGGCGAGCTCCGCGAACGGCTTCGCCATGAAGCACGCGATCTTGCCGTGTTGCGCGGCCACGCCACGGACCGCACGCTTGAACATGATCGCTTCGTCCACCGCACGCAGTGCGTCGGCGCGGTGCTCGAGCGTGATCTCGAACTGGCCGGGCGCGTACTCCGACATCAGCGTGCGCACCGGCAGGCCGAGCGCTCGAGCCGCCGCATAGAGATCGTCGAACAGCGGCGACATGTCGTCGAGGCGGCCGAGGCCGTAGGCCTCGATGCGTTCGCTGCCCTTGCCCGACAGCAGCCCGCGCGCCGGGCGCACGCCACCCTCGGCATCGCGCTCGAGCAGGTAGAACTCGAGTTCCACGGCGACGACCGGCGTGTAGCCGCGCTCCTGCAGCCGGGCCACCACGCGCGCGAGCGCGTGACGCGGATCGGCCTTGGCGGGGCGCCCGTCGAGCTCGTACAGGGTGCCGAGCACCTGTGCGGTGGGGCGCTTCAACCAGCTCGCGCGCGTCAGCGTGCCGGCGACCGGACGGCAGCACTGGTCGGCATCGCCGACCGACCAGACCAGCCCGGTCTCCTCGACGTCCTCGCCGGTGACGTCGAGACCCAGGATCGAACCGGCCACGTTGCGGCCGGGGCCGTACAACGCGTCGAGTTCCTCGCGGGCGATGTTCTTGCCGCGGCCGACGCCGTTCAGGTCGGTGATGACGAGTTGCGCCGCCTCGATGTCGGGATTTCCCGCGAGGAAGGCGCGCGCTTCTTCCGGACTGGCAAGGCCGGCCGGGGTGGGGTGGGATCCGGTCATGGAAGTGGGCTCCGTGGCCGCGACATGGTGACGGAACCCCGTCGGCAGTGGCAAGCTCGCGGACCTTCCATCGCCCGGAGCCTCGCATGAAGTTGTATGGTGGTCTCGCCTCGCCTTACGTGGCGCGCGTCGTGCTGTTCGCCCGCCTGAAAGGCCTCACGCTGGTGCCGGAGATGCCGGCCGGCGGCATCAAGACGCCCGAGTACCTCGCGAAGAACCCGATGGGCAAGATGCCGATGCTCGAGGTGGACGGCACTGCGATCCCGGAGTCGGAGATCATCTGCGAGTATCTCGAGGACCTGCATCCGGGCACCGGTGGCCTGCCGGGCACGCCGGCGGAGCGCGCCCGCGCACGCCTGCTGTCACGCATCCACGACGTGTATCTCTCGCCGGCGTCGGGCACGCTGTTCCGCAACCTGAACCCCGCCAAGCGCGACGAGGCGGCGGTGGCCGGCGCGAAGGCGGCGGCAGCCACGGGCTTCGGCTACCTCGAGCATTTCGTCGCGGCTGCACCGTTCGCGGCGGGTGGCCAGCTGTCGCTTGCCGACTGCACGCTGCTGCCCACGTTCCTGATCCTGCGCAAGACCGCATTTCCGGCGCTCGGGCTGGCCGATCCGACGGCGGGCCAGGGTCCGCTCGGCCGCTGGTTCGCTGCCTGCGAGACCGATCCGGTGACCGGCCCGTTCATGAAGGAATACAACGCCTCGGTGGATACATTCCTGAAGATGCTGGCGGGCAGGTAGGCCTGGGGAGAGCGCCGTTCAGTCTGCGACGATGCCGCGGGCCTGCAGCCGCGCGATCGTGTCGCGCTGCGTGTCGACGAAGTAGCTGCGCTCCGGCACCACCGCCTTGCCATCGCGCCACAGGCCGTTCTTGCGGCGGAAATCCGCTGTGGCGTAGCTCGCCTCGAACAGGCCGAAAGCCTGGCGCGACAAAAGGTTCGGCATGCCCGGCCGGCGGCGATACTCGCGCAGTCCGGCGAGGTCGAGACGCGCGTAGGCGGTGATGGTCTCGCCCATGCCTGCGGCGACCACCACGTTGCCGAGATAGTCGATGACGTCCGAGCCACCGTTCGCCGAGTCGACGGGCACGTTGACGCCGCGCACGCCCGCGCTGTTTGCCGACACGAGGTACGCGAGGTTCTCGAGCGCACGTGCCTGGCGGGCAATCTTCTTCTGCGGCATGGTGACCGTGTAAGCCTCGCTCGAACTGTGCAGGAAGATCTCCGCGCCGCGCATGACGTGGCAGCGCGCGATCTCGGGATAGAGGATCTCCTCCGACGCGATGGCCGCGAGGTGGCCGATCTCGGTACGCGCCACCGGGAACACGCCGTCGAGGCCGTAGATCTCGAGGTAGCGGTCCCAGACGTCGTGGGGCGTCGGCGCGAACAGCGACACGAGTCGCCGGTAGCGCAGCACCACGTCGCCCGACGGCGCCACGACGAACGATGCCTGGAAGTACAGGCCGGGGAAGTGCCGGTCAGTCTCGTAGGCATTGCCGGCCAGGAACAGCTTGTGCTTCTGTGCCATGGCGCCGAGTGCGGCGTATTCAGGTCCATCGGCGGCGATCGCCGCTTTGTCGGCCCAGGCGGCAATGCTCTCGCCCCACGGGAAGCCGGTCATGAAGTACTCGGGCAGGACGACGAGCCTGAGGTCGGGGCCGACCCAGCGGCGCGTGCCGTCGAGCATGTCGTCCACGCGCTGTAGCGTCGCCTGCATGCGGGCGCGCGCGGCATCACGTGACGAGTCGGGATTCACCGCGTCCACGGCGAGTTGCATGGCGCAGGCGTAGTAGCCCCGCGCACCAGCCGTGGCGGGGGGCGACGGCGCACTGGCCGACGACCCCGCAGACGCAGCTGCCGAACTGCCGGCGGCGCCGGACGCGGCAGCGGTCAATAGCGCCCCGCCGGCAATACCTTGCAGCAGCCGACGCCGGCCGGGTTGATCAGGATCGCGGTCTGCCATAGCGTTCCCCCTGTTGCAGCGGTGCGAGAATAGCCGACCGTCCGGTCTACCCACCAACGCACCGGGAGAACACCCAAGTGAACCGCCCAGCCCTGGCCGCCGTACTGCTCGGCTCGCTGCTCATCGCGGGTCCCATCCGCAGCGAGCCGGCGACGGAATCACCCGAGGTGGCGCTGAAGCGCGTCAACCTGCTGGTGCGCGACATGCAGCGCTCGCTCGCGATCTACCGCGACATCCTCGGTTTCCGCATTTTCCAGTGCTCCGACTCGAGCCCGCAGTCTTACTCGTATCCGGTGTTCCGCATCCCGCCGCAGGCGAAGCTGCACTTCTGCACGCTCGACAGCGCCACCGAGGTGCGGGCACTCGCGCTCACGCAGGTGACCGGCGTCGAGTTGCCTCCCCACCCGGCACTGCACCTCTCGGCGCCGGTGATCCGCGTCGAGCGTTTCGACGAGGTGCACACGAAGCTCAAGGCTGCGGGCCTCGAGGTGGTCGAGCCGCGCCGTTCGAAGACCTCGGAAGGCCGTGACTTCCGCGAGCTGGCCTTCACCGATCCCGACGGGCACCTCATCGTGCTCTACCAGCTCGACTGACGCACGATCGCGCCGACCCGATGCCAGAAGCCTACACGCTGGTCGAGAACGCCTCGCTCGAGCCGCTCAATACGCTGCGCGTCGCCGCTACTGCGCGCTGGCTCGCCGAATTGCGTGACGCGGACGCACTGCCCGCGCTGCTGGCCTCACCTGCGGCGCGCGAACCGGTGCTCGTGCTCGGCGAAGGCAGCAACGTGCTGTTTGCCGGCGATTTTCCCGGCCTGCTGCTGCGCCCACGGTTTGCGGGCCTGCAGGTCCGCGATGACGACGGCGAGACGGCGACGGTGCGCGCCGAAGCGGGCGTCGGCTGGGACGCGTTCGTCGCCTGGACGCTCGCTCGCGGACTCGCCGGACTGGAGAACCTCGCGCTGATTCCGGGGCTGGTCGGTGCTGCGCCGATCCAGAACATCGGGGCCTATGGCGTCGAGGTCGCGGACTCGATTGCGGGCGTCGAAGCGTGGGACCGGCTCGCCAGCCAGCGAGTGCGCCTCGAGCGCGGCCAATGCGCGTTCGGGTACCGTGAGAGCATCTTCAAGCGCGAGCCCGAGCGCTGGATCGTCACCGCGGTCGAATTCAGCCTGTCGCGCTCTGCCCCGTTGCGGCTCGACTACTCCGGTGTGCGCGAGGAACTCGCTGCCATGGGCAGCACGGTACCGACGGCACCCGAGGTGGCCGACGCGGTCAGGCGGTTGCGGCGACGCAAGCTTCCCGACCCGGCGGTGATCGGCAATGCCGGGAGCTTCTTCAAGAACCCGGTCGTGACGGCGGCATTCGCAGCGCGTCTGCGCGACGCACACCCCGACGCGCCCGTCCATCCCGCGGGGCCCGACCACCGCAAACTGTCGGCCGCCTGGCTGATCGAGCGCTGCGGCTGGCGCGGACACCGCGACGGCGATGCGGGAATTGCTGCACAACACGCGCTGGTGCTGGTGAACCACGGGCACGCGACCGGCGCTGAGCTCGTGGCGCTCGCGCGGCGTGTAGCGCAATCCGTCCAGGAACGCTTCGGCGTCCGTCTCGAGCCCGAGCCACGCATCGTCGGCGCGCAGTGGTAACCGGGCTGCGCCGGCCTCACCAGGCACCGGTGTTCGGCATGCTAGTCCAGGGCTCCTCGGGCGGACGGGCGCCGCCTTTCTGCAGGAGCTCGACCGAGATGCTGTCCGGCGAGCGCACGAAGGCCATGCGTCCGTCGCGCGGCGGGCGGTTGATCGTCACGCCGTGGTCCATCAGGCGCTGGCACGCCGCGTAGATGTCGTCCACCTCGTAGGCAAGGTGACCGAACGCACGGCCGATGCCGTATGGCTCGGGATCCCAGTTGTAGGTGAGTTCGACCTGCGCCGACTCATCGCCGGGCGCCGCCAGGAAGACCAGCGTGTAGCGCCCCTGCTCGCTGTCGTAGCGACGGAGTTCGCGCAGGCCAAGGGCGTCGCAGTAGAAACGCAGGGACTGGTCGAGGTCGGTCACGCGGACCATCGTGTGCAGGTACTTCATCGCAGTCACCGGTCGGCTGGGCAGGCCTCCATGTTAGCGAGGTGAATCGCAGTTTGCGGCACTTCGGAGGCGCTGGCCTTGTGCGCTGCGAGTCGCCACGGCAGTCTGTGCTCGCCCCACCCCCGTGCGAGTGCCCCATGCATCGACTGATTCCGGCTGCGCTGGCTGCCACGATCCTGCTGCTGGCCGGCTGCGCCGGCGCTCCCGCGCAGCCCGCGACCGAAGAGCCGCCGGCGCCGGGAACGGCGCCGTTCAACGTGATGGGCCGCGAGGACGCGCCCGTCACGATCATCGAATTCACCGACCTGCAGTGCCCCTACTGCGCCCGCCATGCGCTGCAGACGTTTCCGCGCCTGAAGGCCGAGTACATCGACTCAGGCAAGCTGCGCTACACGTCGCGGGACCTGCCGCTGCCGTTTCACAGTTTCGCGCTCCCGGCGGCGGTGGCCTCGCACTGCGCCGGCGAGCAGGGGCGTTTCTGGGAATATCGCGAGGCACTGTTCGCGTCGCAAACGACGCTCGGCACCGAGCCGTACGGCCGGATCGCAGGCGCGATGGGTCTCGACGTCGAGCGCCTGGAGGCATGCCGCAGCGACGGCCGCGCAGAGGCGAGCGTGCGCGCGGATCTCGCGCTCGCCGGTTCGTACGGCATCCGCTCGACGCCGACGTTCGTGATCGGCCGAGTGGTGAACGGCGAGTTCCAGGGCGAAGTGTTCTCGGGCGCGCAACCGTACGAGGTCTTCAAGGCGAAGCTCGACGCGCTGCTGGCGGCGCCCCGCTGACCCCGGGGCGGATCAGCTCCAGCCGATTGCCTGGGTGGTGAGGCCGGCCAGCGCGGCCGCGAGCAGGACCCATTGCAGCTCGAACTGCTTGCGCTCGAGCAGCCACCACACCCCGACGGCGATCGCGAGCGCCGTCCAACCGACGCCGCCCGACAGCCCGTCCGGCAGGATCACCACCCTGGCCAGCAACAGCGCCAGCGTGGCGATGATGCCCACGACGGCCGCGGTGATCGCCGCGAGCGCCGCCGAAATGCGCGGGGCGCGCGTCACGCGATCGACGTACGGTGCGCCTAGGAAGATGAACACGAACGACGGCAGGAACGTCGCCCAGGACGCGAGCAGCGCGGCGAGGATCGCGGCGGCGGTTGGGTCGAGCGGGCCGGGCTGATTCCAGCCGGCCATGAATCCCATGAACTGCAGCACGATGACGAGCGGCCCCGGCGTCGTCTCCGCCAGCGCGAGACCCGCGACGGACTGGTTGGCCGTTAGCCAGCCGAGGTCCTGCACGAGGTGCTGCGTGACGTAACCCAGCACGGCGTAGGCGCCGCCGAACGTCACCAGCGCAGCCTGTGTGAAGAAGAGGTACAGCCGGCTCCAGAGCGACTGCGGGCCGAGCGTGGCCGCGACGATCAGCAGCGGCAGGAGCCAAAGCGCGAGCCCGGCGACGGCCACGCGAACCGGCGCACCAGGCCGGCTCCGACCCCGAGGTCCCGCATCGGTTCGCGGCGCACGCCATGCAGCCGCCAATCCCACGGCACCCGCCGCGAACACGATCAGCGGAAACGGCACGCCGGCGAATTCGAGCGCAACAAAAGCGGCGATCGCCAGCGCCACGTGCAGCGGCGTACCGAGCGCGCGCCGCCCGATGCGCAGCAAGGCCTGCAGCACGAGCGCGAGGACAGCGGCCTTCAGCCCGAGCAGCAGGCCGGCTGCCATCGGCAGTTGGCCGAAACGCGCGTACAGCCACGACAGGCCGAGCAGCAGCACGACGGCCGGGCCGATGAAGCCGAGGCCCGCCACGAGCCCGCCGCGCAGGCCGTGCAGCTTCCAGCCGAGATAGATCGCGAGTTGCAGCGCCTCGGGCCCGGGCAGCAGCATGCAGAAATTGAGTGCGCCCGTGAATTCGCGCTCGTCGAGCCAGCGCCGCCGCTCGACGACCTCGCGGTGCATGATCGCGATCTGTCCCGCCGGGCCGCCGAACGAAATGAAGCCCAGCTTAAGCCAGAAGCGCGCGGCTGCGGCGAAGGTCGGCGGAAAAATGGGGACATTCACCGATTTTTCAGGCATTCGGAAAAATCGGTGAATGTCCCCATTTTTCCATTTTTCTAGAACATCTCGGAGGCGTCGGCTTCCTTCGAGCCCTGCGGATTGCGCGCCGGGATGAAGTCGCCGGTGATCATCTCGTCGTAGGCCTGGCCCGGGCCCACCATCGGGTACACGCCCGCCTCGGTGTCGATGATCACCTCGAGGAACGCCGGGCCCTTGAACTCGATGAACTCCTTCACTACGCGCGGCACGTCCTCCTTGCGGTCGAGGCGCACGGCGAACGGGAAGCCATCGGCCTGCGCGGCCTTAACGAAGTCCTTCTTGTGCAGCGACTTGTCGCTGGCGGCGTGGCGGCCCTTGAAGAACAGCTTCTGCCACTGCCTGACCATGCCGTCGCCGAAGTTGTTCAGCACCACGACCTTGATGGGCAGGTCGTACGTGGTGACGGTCTCGAGCTCGCCGAGGTTCATGCGGATGCTGGCGTCGCCGTCGATGTCGATCACCAGCTTGTCGCGGTGGGCGAACTGCGCGCCGATCGCGGCCGGCAGCCCGAAACCCATCGTGCCCATGCTGCCCGAGGTCAACCACAGGCGCGGCTCGCGGAAGTCGAAGTACTGCGCGGCCCACATCTGGTGCTGGCCGACGCCGGTCGCGATGAGCGCCTTGCCCTGCGTGTGGCGATTGATCTCCTCGATCACGTAGTAGGGCTGGATCAGCGGGCTGTCGCGGTCGTACGCCATCGCGTGGCGCGTCCTGAGCTCGTCGAGGTGCCGGTGCCACGCGGACCAGTCGCGCTTGAACGCGATGCGCCGCGCGTGCGCGCCGAGCGCCGCGAGCGCCGGCGGCAGCAGGCCCACGTGGCTCCACTGCACGCGCTTCACCTTGTTGATTTCGGACGCATCGACATCGATGTGCGCGATGCACTTGGCGTTTCTGGCGAAGCGCGCCGGCACGCCGGCCACGCGGTCATCGAACCGCGCGCCGAGCGCGATCAGGAAATCGCAGTCGTCCACCGCGTAGTTGGCGAACGCCGTGCCGTGCATGCCGAGCATGCGCATCGCCAGCGGGTGCGTGGTGTCGAACGCGCCGATGCCCATCAGCGTCGTGACCACCGGTATGCCGAGGTCGGATGCGAACTTGCGCAGCGCCTCGGACGCCTCGGCGTGGATCACTCCGCCGCCGGCATAGATCAGCGGCTTCTCGGCCTCGGCCAGCCGCGCGAAGAACGCGCCGCACTCGTCTTCGGTGAGGGCATTGCTGCGCAGCTGGTTCATGCGCTGGCGGTAGCCACGCACGTCGAGGTGGCCCTCGCCCTTGAACTCGCCCTGCCAGTTCTGCACGTCCTTCGGGACGTCGATCACCACCGGGCCCGGCCGCCCCGTGCGCGCGATCTCGAACGCAGTGCGCACCGTCGCCTCGAGGCGAGTCGGGTCGGTGACCAGGAAGCAGTGCTTCGCCACCGCGCCCATGATGTTGGGCACCGGCGCTTCCTGGAACGCGTCGCTGCCGATCGCCGCCGTGGGCACCTGGCCGCAGATCACGACGATCGGCACGGAGTCGGCCGCGCAGTCGCGCACCGGCGTCACCGTGTTCGTGGCGCCTGGGCCCGAGGTGACCATGCAGACGCCGACCCGGCCACTGGCACGGGCGTAACCCGCCGCCATGAAGCCCGCGCCCTGCTCGTTGGCGGGCACGATCAGCGGCATCGGCTTGCCGTCCGGACCGGACTGCTCCTGGTTCCAGCGGAAGACCGCGTCGTAGGTCGGCAGGATCGCCCCGCCGCTGTAGCCGAAGATGGTGTCGACGCCCTCGTCGGCGAGGACCTGCACGATGATCTCGGCGCCGGTCATGGCCTGGCCGGCTTTCGGGTGCGGGGCGGATCCCGCGGCGGCTTGGGCGTGTTTCACGACGAAATCCTGCCGGACGACGGCTCTTGCGTTTATGTTGCGCTGCAAACGAGACTAGCAGCAGCCTTGGGTAGCGTCCATCCAGTCGGCCTGCGGTGCTTCACTTACGCCGGGGTCGCCACAGGAACGGCCCGGCAAGCTGAAAAGATCTTTCTGTTCAATAGGTTAATGGCACACGGCGGCATCGGTCCGCAGGCAGGCTCACCGTGCGAGGCAAGCGACACATCATTTCCGTCACGCTGCAGAACGAAGTCGGCGCCCTGACCCGGGTAGCGGGCCTGTTCTCCACACGCGGTTACAACATCGAGTCCCTGAGCGTCGCCCCGACGGACGACCCGGCGGTCTCGCGCCTGACGCTGGTCACGACCGGCAACGAAGCGGTCATCCAGCAGATCTCCAACCAGCTGCTGAAGCTGGTCGACGTGGTGGACGTCGAGGACATCACCCGCGAGGAGCATTTCGAGCGCGAACTGCTGCTGGTGAAGGTCAAGGCCAAGGCGACCCAGGTGGGCCGGCTCTGGTCGGCGACGCAGAAGGCCGGCGGCCGCGTGCTGTGGGACGCCGCCGACAGCTTCACCGTCGAGCTGACCAGCAACGAGGCCGAGATCAACCGCTTCATCGCCGAGATCTCCAATTTCGGCGAGGTGCTCGAGGTGGTGCGCAGCGGCGCGCTGGCGATCCAGAAGGGCAAGGAGATCCTCGAGTCGTGACCTACCGGCTCTACGAATACCTGCCCTCCGGCAACGGCTACAAGGTGCGGCTGGTGCTGCGCCACCTCGGCCTGCCCTACGAGCTCGTCGAGCTGGACATCAAGCGCGGCGAGTCACGCACGCCCGAATTCCTCGCGAAGAACCCGAACGGCCGCATCCCGCTACTCGAGATTCCCGGGCAGGGCTTCCTCGCCGAGAGTCACGCGATCATCAGCTACCTGGCGGAAGGCTCGGCACTGGTGCCCGCCGACCGCCTCGAGCGCGCGCGGATGTGGCAGTGGCTGTGCTTCGAGCAGTACAACCTCGAGCCGAACATCGGCACGGCACGGTTCTGGCTGGCGTCGCTCAAGAAGACCGAGGCGGAACTCGGCGAAAAACTCGCCGAGAAGCGCCGCAACGGCCATGCCGCGCTTGCCGTGCTCGAGCAGGGCCTCGACGGACGCGACTTCCTGGTCGGCCACCGCTACTCGCTCGCCGACATCGCGCTCTACGCCTACACGCACGTCGCGCCCGAGGGTGGATTCTCGCTGGATCCCTACCCCGCCATCCGCGGGTGGTGCGCCCGGGTGGCCGCGCAGCCCGGATACGTTCCGATCACTTCACGGTAACGCTCCAAACCCGACATAGCCTTCCTGTAGCGCCGTGAGGGCCGCGCGGACCTGCGGCGGCACCGGCACCGGGCGGCGTGTCTTTGCGTCCACGTACACGTGCACGAAGCGGCCGATTGCCGCAGGCTCGGTCTCTTCGTTGCGGAACAGCCCGATGCGGTAGATGACGCTCGAGTTGCCGAGCTTCTCGACCGCAAGTCCAGCCCACACCGTGTCCGGGAACGACAGCTCGCGCATGAAGCGACAACTCGTCTCCGCCACGATGCCGATCGCCGGCAGGTCGCGGATGTCGGTGCCGCTCGCCTCGATGAGGAAACCGTTCACGGCCGTGTCGAAGTACGCGTAGTACACGACGTTGTTCACGTGGCCGTAGTGGTCGTTGTCGTGCCAGCGGGTGGTGATGGCACGCAGCACGCGGAAATCGCCGCGCTTCGTCGGCAGGTCGCCCGGGGTGGTGTCGTTCATGGGCTGCACGGTAGCGGGCGCCGCCCCGTGGCGGAAGAGGTTGCGCGACGGGCCGTCGTGCTGCACCGCAGCTGACGCATTGCGCAGCGACGCTTCCCAAATCCCGAATTGAGCCACCCCAGCCACCGGCGCACGCTGGTCGCATGGAGCCGGGCCCCGGCGCCCGACCCCCTTGTGCGCACCATTCACGAGTTACGGACCATCGGGGGATGACATGGAACGCTTCTGGTTGAAGGGTTACCCGGCGGGCGTGCCCGCCGACGTCGACGTCACGCAGTACCGGTCGCTGCCCGCACTCCTGGAGGAAGCGTTCAGGAAGTACGCGGACCG
>Ga0105090_10001029_pt1 | contig 14730 bp, 10 predicted proteins | sample PPLLak3March2015_FD_79110 | JGI IMG/M metagenome (GOLD analysis project Ga0105090, IMG submission 79110) | Freshwater sediment microbial communities from Prairie Pothole Lake near Jamestown, North Dakota, USA - PPLs Lake P7 Core (1) Depth... | ecosystem: Environmental > Aquatic > Freshwater >... | reverse complement strand
CAGGCGATCGCACGCCCGTGGCGATCCGTGACCTCGGCGTTGTGCCTTTTGCATCGGGATCGAGTCGGGGCGCGCGCGAGAATGGGTGTGGCAGGGCGTCCATCGCGTTGACAGGCCCTGACTTGGTCCCACGCAAGCTCGAACGCTACACGATCGCCGGCCCGGCCGGCGCGCTGGAGGTCGCGCTCGACGTCCCGCCCGCGCCGCTTTGCGGCATCGCGCTGGTGGCGCACCCGAATCCGGTCGAGGGGGGCACGCTGGACAACAAGGTCGTGCACACGCTTGCCCGGGCGTTCCACTCGCTCTCCTATGCCGCCGTGCGCTTCAACTACCGCGGCGTCGGCCGCTCGGAGGGCGCGTTCGACCGCGGTCACGGCGAGACCGACGACGCCCTTGCTGCGCTCGAGCACGCGCGCGAGCGCCTCGGCGAGGTGGCCGTCGCGCTTGCCGGGTTCTCGTTCGGCGCGTTCGTCGCCGCGCGCCTCGCGAAGCGCGTGAGCGCGGAGCGAATGGTGCTGGTCGGCCCCGCAGTCGGCCGCTTCGCCGTCGACGCCGTGCCGGCGGACACGATCGTCGTCCACGGCGAGGAGGACGATGTGGTGCCGCTCGCCGACGTGCTGGCGTGGGCGCGGCCGCAGGAGCTTCCTGTCGTCGTGTTCCCCGGCTGCGGGCACTTCTTCCACGGCCGGTTGCCGCAGCTCGCGCGCGTGGTCACCGGCGCATGGCACCGGCATCCGCCGCCACCGGGGGCGTGATGCGCGACGCCGTCTCCAGCGCCGAGCTGCCGGCGGACGCCGCGTCGAGCGAGCTCGTGCTCGACGTGCGCGAGCTCACCAAGCGCTACGGCGGGCAGCCGGTCGTGCGCGGCCTCACGTTCGCGATCCGTCGCGGCGAGTGCTTCGGCCTGCTCGGCCCCAACGGCGCGGGCAAGACGACCACGCTGCGCTGCATTCTCGGGTTGATCGACCCGGATGGTGGCGAGATCACGCTGTGTGGCGAGAGCGTGCCGCGAGCTGCGCGCGAGGCGCGCATGCGCGTGGGCGTGGTTCCGCAGGTGGACAACCTCGATCCCGACTTCACCGTAGTCGAGAACCTGCAGGTGTACGGCCGTTACTTCGGCCTGCCGCGAGCGACGATCGACGCGCGCATTCCGAAGCTGCTCGAATTCGCCGGTCTCGCGAGCAAGGGTCGCGCCGGCATCCGCACGCTCTCCGGCGGCATGAAGCGGCGGCTGACGCTCGCCCGCGCGCTGATCAACGATCCCGAGCTCCTGATCCTCGACGAGCCCACGACGGGGCTCGACCCGCAGGCTCGGCACCTCATCTGGGACGGGCTGCGGCAGCTGCTCGGGGCGGGCAAGACGATCCTGCTGACCACGCACTTCATGGACGAGGCCGAGCGGCTCGCCACGCGGCTCGCCGTCATCGACCGGGGCATGCTGATCGCCAGCGACACGCCGCAGGCGCTGATCGCGCAGCACGTCGAGCCGGAGGTGATCGAGGTCTACGGGGACGAGGCGAAGTCCTGGGCGCAGATGCACGGCCGGCGCATGGCCAGGCGCCTCGAGCAGGCCGGCGAGACCGCGTTCTGCTATGCCGCCGACGCCAAGCCGCTGCTCGCCGACCTCGCTTCGCGTGCGGGCGTGCGCTACCTGCACCGCCCGGCGAATCTCGAGGACCTGTTCATCAAGCTCACCGGGCGCGACCTGCGCGATTAGCCGCGATGCAAAAGGCGTTCGCGAATCCGGTGCCAGGCGAACTGGGGAGTGGTGCCTTTTGCATCGAATGCGGCTTCTGGCGTGCGCGTTGGGGCGGCCCGGCGGCACCCGCCGGCAACGGCACGAAACAACGCGCGTTGTGCGCGGCACTCGCGGCACTTCGAAGCACGTTGCATCATCCCTGCCCCGTGTCACTGGAAATGCATCCGATCCCATGAACACGACCACGGCCATCAGCGTCCCCGCCAGCTTCTGGCGCCCGCCGACGTTGTCGCTGCGCTTCCTGCCGGTGTGGCAGCGCAACCTGCTCGTCTGGCGCAAGCTCGCCGTGGCGAGCGTGCTCGCCAACATTGCCGACCCGCTGCTGTACATGCTGGCGCTGGGCTACGGCGTGGGCGCGCTGATCGGCGACGTCGGCGGCATGCCCTACGTCGTGTTCATCGGCACCGGCATGGTCTGCCAGAGCGCGATGTTCACCGCGAGCTTCGAGGGCATGTACTCCGCGTTCTCGCGCATGCACATGCAGCGCACCTGGGACGCGATCATCAACGCGCCGATCGGGCTGGACGACGTCGTGCTCGCCGAGTGGATGTGGTGCGCGACCAAAGCCCTGATGTCGACGGTGGCGATCCTGCTCGTGCTGATGGCGCTGGGCTTCGGCCACACCTGGCTCGCGCTGTGGATCCTGCCGCTCGGCTTCCTCGTCGGGCTCGTGTTCGGCGCGTTGGGGCTGATGATGACCGCGCTCGCCCCCGGCTACGAGTTCTTCAGCTACTTCTTCACGCTGGTGCTGACGCCGATGCTGCTGACCTCGGGCGTCTACTTCCCGGTCGAGCAGATGCCGGCATGGCTCGCGACGGCGTCGAACTTCCTGCCGCTCAAGCACGCGATCGACCTCGCGCGTCCGTTGATGCTGGGCCAGGTCCCCTCCGCCATCGCGCTGCACGTGGCGGTGCTCGCGGCCTACGCGATGGCGGCCTACTGCATCGCGCTCGCGCTCACGCGCCGCCGGCTGCTCAAGTGACGACGTGATGAACGAGCGTCAACATCCGCGCGCAGGCGGGGATCGGGCGTCGTTGACCGGCAGGCCCGAGTGCTTCTTCGCACCCTGTCCGCGCGGCCTCGAGCACGCGCTCGCCAGCGAGCTGGATGCGCTCGGAGCCGTCGAGTCGCGCGCCACCGACGGCGGCGTCGCCTTCGCCGGCGCGCTCGATCTCGCCTACCGCGCGAACCTCGAGTCGCGCATCGCGAGCCGCGTGCTGTGGCGCGTCGGCGGCGGCGGCTACCGCGACGAACGCGACGTGAACGCGCTCGCCAGGGCCATCGACTGGAAGCGCCACTTTCGCGCCGAGCGCACGCTGCGCGTGGACGTCGCTGCCACGCGCTCGCCGCTGCCAAGCCTCGAGTTCGCCACGCTCACGATCAAGGACGCGATCTGCGATCGCTTTCGCGACGACACCGGCGCGCGCCCGTCGATCGACAAGCGCGCTCCGGACGTGCGTGTGTCCGCGTACCTGACCGCCGACGAGGCGACGTTCTACGTCGACACCTCGGGCGAGCCGCTGTTCAAGCGCGGCTGGCGCCGGGACACCGACGAGGCGCCGCTGCGCGAGAACCTCGCCGCGGGACTGCTGGCGCTCGCCGGCTGGGCGCCGGGGGAGCCGCTGCTCGACCCCATGTGCGGCAGCGGCACGATCGCGATCGAGGCGGCGATGGTGGCCGCCGACCGCGCGCCGGGGCTTGCGCGCACGTTCGGCTTCCAGAAGCTCGCGTGGTACGACGGGCCGGCGTGGCAGCGTGTACGGCAGAAGGCGGTGGATCGCGCGGCGGCAGCGGCCGCGGCCGCAACCGGGCCGCCGGCGATCTTCGCGAGCGACTCGGCGCAAGCCGCGGTCGCGAAGTCGCAGGCGAACGCGCGCACCGCGAAAGTCGAGCGCTTCGTCGCGATCGAGCGCGCCGACGTGCTGGAGCGACCAGCGCCGGCTCCCTCCGGTGTCATCGTCAGCAACCCGCCCTACGGCGTGCGTCTCGCCGACCAGGCGCGGATGGCGGCGTTCTATCCGCAGCTCGGCGATGCGTTGAAGCAGCGCTTCGCCGGCTGGCACGCGTGGTTGCTCACCGGCGACTTGAGGCTCGCGAAGCTGATCGGCCTGCGCGTCGAGCGGCGCATCCCGCTCTTCAACGGCGCGATCGAGTGCCGTCTGTTCGGCTTTCCGCTGGTGGCTGGACGCCACGGCAGGCCCGCCGCGCCGGATGCTAGAATGGCCGATTGATTGCGCTGCGAGCCGAAGGTCTCCGCCATGCCGATGCTGCCCTCCCGCCACTACGAGTCCGAGCACACGAAGTTCGTGCGCGAGCTCAAGGCGAAGCGCCCCGACCTCGAGGAGAAGCAGCGCGAGGCGCGCGCGATCTGGTGGGACAAGGACCCGCGCGCGCTCGCCGAGGGCCGCGGGATGGCGCAGGGCAAGGTCCCGCCGCAGCCCTACGCCTACCAGCCCGAGCGCGATTAGGCCGGTCCCGCGACGACGAGCGCGGCTCCGATGCGCATCCGTCGCGCCACGGCGGCCGACTGCGCGCCCATGTGGGCCGTGCACACCCGCGCGATCCGCCACGGCTGCGCAGCCCACTACGCGCCGGGCGACATCGCCGCCTGGTCGGGCCGCATGACCCCCGAGTCCTACGCCGAGCCGCTGTTCACGCGCACGCTGCTGGTGGCCGAAGCCGATGACGGGCGCGTGGCCGGCTTCGCGCAGTTCGAGCCGGGCGAAGGCGTCATCGAAGGCGTCTACGTCGACCCCGACTTCATGCGCCAGGGCTTGGGCCGCGCGCTGGTCGCGGCCGTCGAGGACGAAGCGGAGCGGCTCGGCATCGCGCGCATCGCGCTCGACGCTTCGCTCAACGCGGTGCCGTTCTACTCCGCGCTCGGCTACGCCGTCGAGGGCGACCTGCGGCACCCGCTCGGCGGCGGCCACTCGATCAGCTGCAAGCTGATGTCCAGACGCCTCGGTGCGGCGGTCGCATGACGCCGCGGGCGCGCATGGCCGGCAAAGCGACGGTCGCTGCGTTCGTCGTACTCGGACTGGCGTTGCTCTTCACGCTGGCCGAGGTCGTCGCGATCCGCAAGCTCGGACGTTCGCCGGTCGCGCTTGCGCCGAGCGCGCCCGTCGCCGTGACGCCGCCCGCCGCGCCGGCAGTGCCGAAGGAGCCGCCGCGCGGGTTCGTCGGCGAGCCCTCGCGCGAGGCGAGCGTGGGCACGCGCATGACGCTCGTGGGCTGGGCGCACGACGTTGATGGCGTGCGCGCGGTGGAGGCGCGCGTCGCCGGGCAGGTGTTCCACGCGCGCCTCGGCGGAGCACCCACCGGCGTTCCCGCGCTTCCCGGCCAGGCCCCGGCGGGCTTCGTGATCGACGTCGACGCCGGGCCCGCCCCATTCGGCATCGACCGGCGGCGCATCGACGTTGTCGCGATCGCGCACGATGGCCGCGAGCAGTTGCTCGCCACGCGCAGCCTGATCGCTCCCGACGCCCCGCAGCGCTGGGCAGCGCACGCGAGTCCGCGCGGCGAGCCGTTCCACCTGCTGCCCGCGCTCTCCGGCGTGGCGCTCGGCGCCGCAGCCGGCCTCGACACCGCCTACACCGCGTACGTGTCGCCGACGACACGCGTCGGCACGCGCGTGCCGGTGCTGTACCTGCGCACGACGCGCGGCGCCCGGCACGACTACGCCTTCGATCCCGACTGGGACATCGGCCGGCGCTGCGGTCCCGGAAGCGAGCGCCGCCTCTCCGACGACTCGCTGAACGGCGTGATCGAGCACGCGAAGAAGCACTCGCTGCCCGTGCTGTTCACGCTCAACGGCGGCGTGTGGGCCGACGCCGCCTGCGACGTGCCCGAGTGGGACGCGAACGACATGCTCGAGCGCGAGCCGCGCAACTGCCAGTGGAGCGAGAAGGACGAGGTGCCGCGCGACGACGCGCTCTCCGACCTGCCCGGCGCGTTCGCCAGTCCCGAGCTCGGCCGCATGCTCACGCTCAACGTGTACGCGCAGGACGTGCGGCGCTACAAGAAGCGCAACCTGCAGCAGGCGGCGCGCCATCTCGTGGCATTCGCGAGGGAGCGTCCCGAGCTCTTCGTCGGCATCAACCTCGACCCCGATCTCACGCTGAATCCCTTCTTCTCGCACCGGAAGTGGTTCGACTACAACCCCGGCACGCTGCGGCAGTTCCGCGAGTGGCTCGCCGGCAGCGGCCCGTACGCGGGCCGGCCCACCGATGGCGCGCCCGACCTCTCGGCGTACCGGCGCGCGAAGCCGCTCACGCTCGCCGACGCGAGCCGCATCGCCGGGCGCGCGTTCGCGCGTTGGGAGGACGTGCAGCCGCCGCGCGACAACCTGCTCGAGGTCGCGCCCGGCTGGTGGAACGGCCCGTGGCTGCGCGAGTGGGAGACGTTCCGCCGTCACCTGGTCGACCTGCACTACGACGAGCTGTCGCGCTGGCTCGTCGAGGCCGGCGTGTCCGCCGGGCACATCTGGTCGTCGCAGGGCTTCATGGCGCCGCTGCCCACCGGCATGCCGTTCGCGCTGCGCATCGCGAGTCCGACCAAGGACTTCGACAGCGGCGGCGTCTCGGTCGAGGGCGCGAAACCCGCGTCCGGGCACCTGGGCGCGGTGCTGTACGGCAACGCCGCGCTCAACAGCATCCCGATGGAAGGCCCGCGCACGCTGTTCGGCGCGTTCGCCGCGTTCGACCCGCGCTGGGCCGTGGTCGAGTACAACTCCGCCGACCTGCGCCGGCCCAAGGAGCTGCCGACCTACGCCGATGCCTACCGGGGCTTGCGCGAGATGTGGAACCACGGCGCGCGCTACGTCTCGCCGATGGCCTGGCCGGGGCCGAGCGGGCGCAACGCCGGCCAGCCCGGCTACGACCCCTACATGGCGTGGCGCGACACGCCGCTCGAGGAAGCGGCCCGCGACTTTCTGGTCGCGCGCGCGCACCTGGCTCCCGGCAGCCGGCTGTGGACGTTCGGCTCGGCGCAGCATGCCGACGACGACGGCTGGACCGCCGAGCGCGGCAAGCTCGCGCCCAAGCCTGCGCACCTGGCGCTCGAGCCCGATGCCGAGCATCGCGTCGTGCTCGTCTCGCCGCGCGAACTGCGCCTGGACAGCGCGCGCGCGTGGCGCCTGGCGCTCGTCGCGTCGCCCGGCGCCATCGTGCAGCTGCACGTGGACGGGCGCCCTGATGCCGACGCGCCGTGGCAGCCGCTCGCCGATGCGGACAGCACGATCGTCGACTTGCCGCGACGGGTGGGCGCACCGGTCGAGCAGCTGCGGCTCACGCTGGTGCTGCGACCCGGGACGCCGGCGCAACTCGCGCGCGTCGCTCTCATCCCGCGCAACTAGGGTCAGACCCTGCTTCTCCCTGCTCCGAGAAGCAGGGTCTGACCCTTCAACGCTCGTCGGCCTTGTACTCGACGTACGCGCGGTCGCGCGTCTGGCGCACGAAGTCGGCAAACAGCTCGTCGGAACGGCGCTGGCGCAACGCGAAGCGAGCCTGGTCGCGCTGCCGGTCCTGCGTCACGTCCTGCGTGCGGCGCTCCTCCACACGGATCAGGTGCCACCCGAACGGCGTGCGCACCGGCTGCGATACCTCGCCGGGCGCGAGCTTCCGGAACGCCTGCTCGAACTCCGGCACCGTGTCGCCGGGGCTTACCCAGCCCAGCTCGCCGCCGCGCGCGCTCGACGGGTCCTCGGAGTTGATGCGCGCCATGTCCTCGAACTTCGCCCCCGTGTCGATGCGGTCCCTGACGCGGTCGATGCGCGCCTTGCCGTCGGCCTCCGAGACCGTTTCGCCCACGCGCACGAGGATGTGGCGCACGCGCGCCTGCTCGACGACCACCGGAGCGCTGCGGTCGCGCAGGTCGACGAGCTTCACGATGTGAAAGCCGGCCGGGCTGCGCAATACGCCTGAGACCTCCCCGGGCTTCATGGTGCGGACGACTTCGACGAAGGCGGTGGGCAGGCGCGCTGCGGTGCGCCAGCCGAGGTTGCCGCCTTGCAGCGCGTCCGGCGCATCCGAGGCCGCCGCCGCGACCTGCGCGAAGTCGGTCCCCGCCCTGATCCGCGCGAGCGCCTCCTCGGCGCGCCCTCGCCGCTCGGCGAGCTGCTCGGGCGAGCTCTGCTCGGGCACGCCGACCAGCACATGCGCGATCTGGTACTCGGCGTCGCTGGCGCCGCGGGCCGCGTTGGTCTGCAGAAACTGGTCGACCTCGGCGTCGGAGACGTTGGCGCGCGCCTCGGCCTCGCGCTCGCGCAGCCGCTGCACGACCATCTCGCGGCGGATGTCCTCGCGGTACTTCGCGTAGGGAATGCCTTCGCGCTGCAGCGCCGCGCGGAACTGCTCGGGCGTCAGCTTGTTGTCCTGCGCGATGCGCGCGATCGCGCGCTCGACCGCCGTGTCGTCGACGCGGATGCCGGTCTCGCGGGCAAACTGCAGCAGCGCGCGCTCGGTGATCATGCGTTCGAGCACCTGCCGTTCGAGCACGTCAGGCGCAGGCGGGGTCACCTTCGCCTCGCGCATCTGCACGAGGATCGTGCGGCGCTGCTCCTCGAGCTCGAACTGCGTGAGCGCCTCGTCGTTGATGACGGCGACGACGCGGTCGAGCAGCACCTCGCGCCCACCTGGCGCGGCAGTCGCGGGCGGGCGCTGCGGCGCGACCGACGGTGCGGGACGCTGCGCGGCGGGGGGCGCGCCTGGCACGGGCTTCGGCAGCTGGAGCTGCGCAAGCGCAGGCAACGCGGCGCAGGCTAGCGCTGCGACGATGATGCGGAGGGCAGCGGGACGGCCGGTCGCCATCGTGGAGTCCTGGACGCGGAAATCTAGAATTCCGGATACGGGTTGGGCCCGCCGCCGGTGAAGCGCGCGGGGTCGTTCGAGCGCAGGAAGCCGGGAACGCTGCGGCGCAGCAGGTCGAGCGGACTCGGTCCTATCCGGGCCAGCCCGCTCAGCTCGAGCTGCACGTACACCGCGGTCGACGACTGCTGCGTGGTTGTCGTCAGGCGGTGCACCACGGCGCGGAGCACCCAGCAGTCGGCATTGTACTCGACGCCCGCCAGCGCCTCGAGCGTCTTGCTCTCCACCAGCGAGTAGTTCCAGCGACCCAGCACCGTCCAGCGCGAGTCGATCGGCCACTGCGTGGCGACATCGAACTGCTTGAGCTGCGACACGGTGCCGGCGGAGTCGACCAGCCGGCGCGTGTAGCGCCAGGTGCCGGCGACGACCTTGCCCGGCTCCGGGTTCCAGCGCGCGCCCAGGTTCAATCGCTCGGTCTCGCCGGCGTCGAGGTTGTGCTGGACCAGTCCGTTCAGCAGCCACGCGTCGGTCAGCCGGCCCTCGACGCCGAGCAGGAGGTCCGACGACGAGCCCGAGCGCGGCGTCTCGCTGGGCAGCGTCACGCGCTGGTCCTCGAAGTAGAGGCGCCCGCCGAGCGCCACGCGGAAGCGCTCCGCGCCCGATTGCGGGTCGATGAGGCGCGATGTGACCGCGAGCGTCAGCTGGTTCGCGTCGCCGACGCGATCGTGGCCGAGGTAGCGGTTCTCGGTGAAGAGCTGCGAGAAGTTGAAGTCATCGACCGCGGTGTCGAACACCGGCAGCTGCGCCTGGTCGCGGTACGGGACGTAGACGTAGAAGGCTCGCGGCTCCAGCGTCTGCAGGTAGCGGTTGCCGAACGCGGCCCACTCGCGCTCGAACACGAGGCCCGCGTCGAGACTCGCGATCGGAACAACGACGGATTCCGAGCGGTCCGCACCGAGCACCGGATCGCTGATTTCGTATTGTCGTGCGTGCACTGCGCCGCGCGCAGCGAAGAACCACGCCGGGCCCTGTCGGCGCCACTCCACCTGCGGGTAGAGCAGCGCGCGATCGCCCTCGGCGACCTCGGCGCGCGAGAAGCGCGCGTATTCGCCCATGCCCGAGAACGCGAAGCCGTTCCACTCGACCGGCTCGAGCGTGGCCAGCACCTGCGGCACGCGATCGTAGGGCGGAGTGATCGGCGCATTCTCGTCCTGCAGCGTCTGGAAGCGCTGCGCACGGGCCAGCATCCGCAGCGGGCCGAACGTCGCCGCGAGCCCGCCTTCCTGCGCGAGCGTCGACAGCGAGGTGATCGCGACGCGCTCGGAGAGGTCGGCGAAGTACTTGTCGTCCGAGACGCGGTTGAGGTTGAGGTAGCCGGTGAGCCACGGCGCGAACTGCTGGTTGTGCCGCCACGAGTAGAGCCAGCGCGTCGTGTCGGTCGAGCGGTCGGGCAGCACCTCGGCGTAGGCCTCGCCCTGGTTCGCCATCGCGCCGTCGAACAGGTAGCGGAACTGCCCGCCCAGCTGCAGGCCGCGCTTGGTCATGATGCGCGGCGTGAGCGTGGCGTCGTAGTTCGGCGCGAGATTCAGGTAGTAAGGCAGCGCGAAGTCGATGCCGCGCGTGCCCGACGAGCCGAACGTCGGCGCGAGGAAGCCGGACTTGCGCTCGTCGGAGAGCGGAAACTCGAGCCACGGCGTGTAGAGCAGCGGGAAGCCCAGGAAATCGAGCCGCGCCTCGCGCGCCACGCCCACCTTCTTCTGCGTGTCGAGCTCCATGGACTCGGCGCGCAGGAACCAGTCCTCGCGCGGCGCCACGCACGTCGTCACGCGGCCCTTCAGGATCTCGTAGCGATTGGGCCCGACGAATGTCAGGCGCTCCGCGTCGCCGCGCGCGCCCACCTGCCCGACGACGAAGCTCGGCTGCGTGAAGAAACCCGTCTCCTCGCCGCGCCGGAAGCGAACCTCCGGTCCGCCGACGCGGTCGTTGCCCTGGCGCAGCACGACGTTGCCCTTCGCGTGCACTTCCTCCGTCGCGACGTCGTAGGCGAGCCAGTCCGCCAGCACCGTCTCGCGGCGTGCGCGGAGCTCGACCGCGCCGCTCGCCTCGATGCGCCCGCGCGTGCCCTCGAGCCGATCGGCACGCAGGAACAGCGCGCCTGTGCGCGCCTCGTCGAGCGCGAGCGTGCGCCGCTGCGTCCCCGCGGGCGCGACCGGCGGGGCGAGCTCGCGCGCCGGGCGCAGCGAAAGCGCCGCATCCTGTGCCCATGCATCCGGTGCCGCCGCCGCCGCGAGCACGGCGGCGACAGCAAGCGAAAGCGCGGACGAGCGGAACATGCGTCGGGAGCGTGATGCGCGTTTGCTAGAATCCTCGGCATTCTAGCCTGCCCGACCGCGGCACGCGGCGCGGCGCCCCGGCGCGCAGATTCTCGCGCCTTTCGCGATGACCGAACCCGACACAGCCGGCGTCGACGAGCGCCTGGCCCTTCTCACCGGCTGGATCGCGGCAACCCTCGGCACGCGCGACTTCGCCTGCGCGAGCGCGTCCGCCGACGCGAGCTTTCGCCGCTATTTCCGCATCGTGCCGCAAGGCGCAGCGGCGGGTGAGCGCACGCTCATCGCGATGGACGCCCCGCCGCCGCGCGAGGACTGCCGGCCGTTCGTCAAGGTCGCGGCGCTGCTCGGCGCGGCCGGCGTGCACGCGCCGCGCGTGCTCGCGCAGGACCTCGAGCGCGGCTTCCTGCTGCTCACCGACCTCGGCGACACGACGTACCTCGCCGCCCTGCGCCGAGGCTTCGACCCGGCGCTGTTCGCCGACGCGACCGACACGCTGGTGCGCTGGCAGGTCGCCACGCGCGCCGGCGTGCTGCCGCCCTACGACGACGCGCTGCTGCGCAGGGAGCTCGCGCTGTTCCCCGAGTGGTACGTCGGCCGATACCTTGGCGCGACGCTCGCCGACGACGAGCGCAACGACCTTGCGCGCGTATTCGATCTCCTCGTCGCCGACCACCTCGCGCAGCCACGCGTGTACGTGCACCGCGACTACATGCCGCGCAACCTGATGGTGTGCGAACCCAACCCCGGCGTGCTCGACTTCCAGGACGCCGTGGAGGGGCCGATCACCTACGATGCCGTGTGCCTCTACAAGGATGCTTTCCTGTCGTGGGACGAGGCGACGTTCATGGACGGCGTGATCCGCTACTGGGAAAAGGCGAAGCGCGCGGGGCTGCCGGTCGACTCCGACTTCCACGCGTTCTTCCGCGCGCTGGAGTGGATGGGCCTGCAGCGCCACCTCAAGGTGCTGGGCATTTTCGCGCGCATCGCGCTGCGCGACGGCAAGGCCGGCTACGTCGAGGACACGCCGCGCTTCCTCGCCTACGCGAAGCCGGTCGCGCGACGCTACCGCGAGCTTGCGCCGCTGGCGAAACTGCTCGACCGGCTCGACGCCGTCGAGCCCGCCGTCGGCCGCGCGTCCTGACGATGGCGTTCGGCGCGATGATCCTCGCGGCCGGGCGCGGCGAGCGCATGCGGCCGCTGTCGGATGCCTGCCCCAAGCCGCTGCTTACCGCCGGCGGCGAGCCGTTGATCATCCACCAGCTGCGCGCGCTGGCGCGCGCCGGATTCGCCGACGTGGTGATCAACGCCGCGCATCTGGCCGACCTGCTGATCGACGCGATCGGCGACGGCGCGCGCTTCGGCGCGCGCGTGCGCTGGTCGCGCGAGGCCGAGGCGCTGGAGACCGCGGGCGGCATCGCCACGGCGCTGCCGCTGCTGCCCCCCGGACCGGCGCTGATCGTGTCCGGCGACATCTGGACGCGGTACGACTACGCGCGGCTGCGGCCGGTGGCGCAGGCGATCGCCGACGATCCGGCCGGGGGGCGCGTCCACCTCGTCATGGTCCCCAATCCCCCGTATCATCCGCGCGGTGACTTCGCGCTGCAGGGCGCCCGCGTAGCGCTCGACGGCGAGCCGCGGTTCACCTACGGCAACATCGGCGTCTACGACACCGCGCTGTTCGCCGGGCTGGCCCGGCACGCCAAGCTCAAGTTGCTGCCCTATCTAAGCGAATGGATCGCACGCGGCCTCGTCCGCGGCGAGCGCTACGACGGCGCGTGGGAGAACGTCGGCACGCCTGCCGACCTCGCCCGCCTCGACGCTGCGCTCGCGAAGCCCCCCGGAGAATCGCCATGACGCCCGCCACCAACCCGCTGCTCGACTTCGGCGGGCTTCCCCGCTTCGACGCGATCCGCCCCGGACACGTCGATCCGGCCATCGACGTGCTGATCGGGGAGGCGCGCGCGACGGTCGAACGCGTCGCCGCGTCCGCCGTGCCTGCGCGCTGGGACAACGTCGCCGCGCCGATCGCCGAGGCGCTCGACCGTCTTGACCGCGCGTGGAGCGCCGTGCGCCACCTCAACGCCGTCGTCAGCACCCCCGAGTTGCGCGAGGCGTACAACGGTTGCCTGCCGAAGGTGACCGCCCTGTACACGGACATCGGCCAGGACGAGCGCCTGTACGCCAAGTACAAGGCGATCGCGGCATCCGCGGAGTTCGCCGCGCTCGACGCTGCGCAGCAGCGCGTGGTCGGCAACGAGCTGCGGGACTTCCGGCTCGGCGGCGCGGAGCTTCCCGAGGCGCAGAAGCGGCGCTTCAAGGAAGTGCAGGAAGAGCTCGCCAACCTGTCGGCGAAGTTCGACGACAACGTGCTCGACGCGACGAACGCGTGGGCGCTGTACGTCGACGAGAGCGAGCTCGCCGGCGTGCCGGCGGACGTCGTCGCGAACGCGCGCGCCGACGCGGCGGGCGAAGGCAGGCCCGGCTGCAAGCTGACGCTGCGCATGCCGTGCTACCTGCCGGTCATGCAGTACGCCGACGACCGGTCGCTGCGCGCCCGCCTGCACCGCGGCTATGCGACGCTCGCCTCCGAGCTCGGCGCCGATCCCGCGCACGACAACACCGCCATCATCGACCGCATCCTCGCGCTGCGCGCCGAGGAGGCGCGGCTCCTCGGTTACGGCAACTTCGCCGAGGTTTCGCTGGAGCCGAAGATGGCGGGCTCCCCCGCCGAGGTGATCGCGTTCGTCCGCGACCTCGCGCGCCGGGCGCGCCCGTTCGGGGAACGCGACTTCGCCGAGCTCGTCGAGTTCGCCCGCGGCGAGCTTCGCATCGCCGACCCGCAGCCGTGGGACTTCGCCTACGCCGCGGAGAAGCTGCGCCAGGCGCGCTACGCGTTCTCCGACCAGGAGGTCAAGGAGTACTTCCCCGCGGAGCGCGTGCTTGTCGGGCTCTTCGAGCTCACGCGAAAGCTCTACGGCGTGGCGATCCGCGCCTCGCAGGCGCCGGCGTGGCACCCCGACGTGCGCTTCTTCGACGTGGTCGGCGCCGACGGCACGCTCGTCGGGCAGTTCTACCTCGACCTCAACGCGCGCGAGGGCAAGCAGAGCGGCGCGTGGATGGACGACGCGATCAACCGCCGGCGCCAGGGCGGCCGCGCGCAGCACCCGGTCGCCTTCCTCACCTGCAACTTCGCCCCGCCGGCGACGGTCGACGGCCACGCGCAGCCCTCGCTGCTCACCCACCGCGAGGTCGAGACGATGTTCCACGAGTTCGGCCACGGCCTGCACCTGCTGCTGACCGGCGTCGACGTGCCAGGCGCGTCGGGCCTCGAGGGCGTGGAGTGGGACGCGGTCGAATTGCCCTCGCAGATCATGGAGAACTGGTGCTGGGAGTGGGAGGTGCTGCAGTCGATGACCGCGCACGTGCGCACCGGCGAGAAGCTCCCGCGCGCGCTCTACGACCGGATGATCGCGGCGAAGAACTTCCAGACCGGCCTGGGCACGCTGCGCCAGGTCGAGTTCGCTCTGTTCGACATGCTGCTGCACACCGAGTACCTGCCCGACAGGGGCGGCCCGCACGCCGACGCCCAGGCCCTGCTGGCTGCCGTTCGTCGGGAAGTTGCGGTCCTGCCACGCCCAGACTACGACCGCTTCATGCACGCCTTCGGCCACGTCTTCGCCGGCGGCTACGCGGCCGGCTACTACAGCTATAAGTGGGCGGAAGTGCTCTCCGCCGACGCCTTCAGCCTGTTCGAGGAGGTGGGTGTGCTGTCCCCGGAGGCTGGCGCCCGCTTCCGCGACGAGTTCCTCGCCCGCGGCGGCAGCCGGAGCGCGCT
>Ga0105090_10001027_pt1 | contig 14733 bp, 22 predicted proteins | sample PPLLak3March2015_FD_79110 | JGI IMG/M metagenome (GOLD analysis project Ga0105090, IMG submission 79110) | Freshwater sediment microbial communities from Prairie Pothole Lake near Jamestown, North Dakota, USA - PPLs Lake P7 Core (1) Depth... | ecosystem: Environmental > Aquatic > Freshwater >... | reverse complement strand
GGAGGCGCTGGTCGACGGCATTGCGCGGCATGACGAGGACGCGATCAAAAAGGTGGTCGGAGCCGACTACCGAAAGTACGTTCCTGCCAGCAACTTCGATCCGGAGGACGTCACCAACTTTCTTGAGGCGTGGGCGCGCGGGCATTCGATCGTGCGGGCAGGTCCCGACAAGGCGTTTCTTGGTGTCGGGAAAAACGGCTGGACGATGCCGGTCCCGATCGTGAAGACAGCGGCCGGGTGGCGTTTCGACACCAAGAGCGCACCGGAGGAAATGCGCGTGCGCCGCATCGGGCGCAACGAGCTTGCGGCAATCCAGGTCGCACTCGCCTACACGGACGCGCAGAAGGAATATCACCAGCGCGACCCGAACGGCGACGGGGTGCTGGAGTACGCGGCGCGCGGCCTGTCGACGCCGGGCAAGCAGGACGGCCTGTACTGGGCATCACTGCCCGGTGAGCCGGAAAGTCCGATTGGCGCCGAACTCGCCGATGCGAAGGTCGGTCAGCCGTTCCACGGGTATCTGTACAAGATCCTGACGGCGCAGGGAACGAACGCGCCCGGCGGCGCCAAGAGCTACATCAAGAATGGCCGGATGACCGATGGCTATGCGCTTGTGGCCTGGCCGGCCAAGTTCGGCGACACCGGCGTGATGACGTTCATCGTCAATCAGGATGGCATCGTCTACCAGAAGAGCCTCGGCCCGAGCACCGGATCCATCGCACGCGCAATGAAGACCTACGATCCGGATTCGAGCTGGCAGAAAGCGCAGGCCGTGAAGTAATGAGCGACTGCCGGCGGGGCGCGTCGGCGACTTGAAACACGCGTCTCATGTTGGCGCCACCCATGGTGCACACGAGCGGGAACACTTCGCAGATGCGGGCGAGCAGCAGCGTCCTGAGGTAGACGCAGTTTTTTGGCGTACGCAACTGTGCACGGCCTGCGGAGGCGGCGGTTCGCTGGTCGACTCTGGCGTGCTATTTCAACGAGTCCGGGCGACGAGGTGATCGCGCACCTGCGGCAGGTTCAGGAAGCCGTGCGTCACGTAGGGGCCGAGGCCGGTGACGGCGCCTTCGAGGTGGTTGCGCGTACGCGCATAGGCGGCCGGGTCGACGGCTTCGAGCTGTGCCTGAGCAGCAGCTGGCGTCGGCTCGTACGCGCCCGGCGGCGCGCTCATTGGACTACCCTCCGCCGCTGACGCGCTGCGGGGCTCGTTCGCCCTCGGGGCGGCCCGTCGGGCTCACGCGCCCACCTCGGCGCGATGCGCCGCGGCCTGGGCGCGGATGCGCGCGCGCTCGTCGTCGGACAGGCGCGCGAGGTTCTTCACCTGCATCACCATGCGCGGGTTGCCCGCAAGCAGCGCCTCGTGGCGTAGCAGGAAGTCCCAGTACAGGGTCGTGAACGGGCAGGCGCGCTCGCCAGTGCGCTCGGCCGGCCGGTAGCGGCAGCGCGCGCACAGGCTGCCGCCGCTCATGCGTTCGATGTACTTGCCGCTCGCGACGTAGGGCTTGCTCGCCATCAGGCCACCGTCGCCGTACTGGCTCATGCCGAGCGTGTTGGGCAGCTCCACCCACTCCACCGCGTCGACGTAGACGCCCAGGTACCAGGCGTGCACGGCCTGGGGCCGCACGCCGAGCAGCAGCGCATAGAGGCCCGTGACCATCAGGCGCTGGATGTGGTGCGCGTAGCCGAGGCGAAGCGTCTGGCCGAGGGCGTCGGACAGGCACGCCATCGGCGTGTCGCCGCTCCAGTAGAAGGCCGGCAGCTGCCCCTCGGCGCCGAGTGCGTTGCGCTCGAGGTAGGCCGGCATCTGCGTCCAGTAGATGCCGCGCACGTACTCGCGCCACCCGAGGATCTGGCGGATGAAGCCCTCGGCGCTGGGCAGCGCCACGCGGCCGGCGCGGTAGGCCGCCTCGGCCGCGGCTACCACCTCGCGCGGTTGCAGCAGCTTGACGTTGAGCGCGGCCGAAAGATGCGCGTGCCACAGCCACGGCTCGCCGGGCCAGAGCGCGTCCTGCCAGCGGCCGAAGTTCGGCAGCCGCTCGTCGATGAAGGCTGCAAGGGCTTCGAGGGCGTGCGCGCGCGTGACCGGCCAGCCGAAGTCGTCGCAGCTTCCGGCGTGCGAGGCAAAGCGCGCGCGCACGAGCGACTGCACCTCGCGCGTGATCGCATCGGGCGCGAAGCGCCGCGGCGGCGGCACGGTACCGGGGCCGTCGCGGCCGAAGCTCTCGCGGTTGTCGGCGTCGAAGTTCCACTGCCCGCCTTCGGGTTGCGCGGGGTCGGCGGGGTCCATCAGCACACGATGGCGGCGTCGCATCTCGCGGTAGAAGAACTCCATGCGAAGCTGCTTGCGGCCCTGCGCGTGGGCGCTGAACTCGCGCACGGTGGCGTAGAAGTGGCGGTCTTCGCGCACATCGAGCGCGAGTCCAACATCTGCCGCCGCGTCGCGCAGCGCGGCGAGCACGCGCCAGTCGCCGGGCGCGGTCATCACCAGCGCCTGCGGGCGCAGCGCGGCGATCGCGGCCTGAAGCTCGGCGGCCAGCGTGCCGAGATTGGCCGGGTCGTCGAGCTTGCGGTAGTGCAGCGACCGGCTGCGCGCCCGCAGGTCGGCCGCGAAGTGGCGCATCGCGCTCAGGAAGAACGCGGTGCGCATCTGCGATGACGGGATGTGCGTCGATTCCTCGGCCACCTCGGCCATCCACACCGCGTCCTGCGCGAGGTCGAAGCCGTCGAAGGCGGCGGCATCGGCGTCGAGCTGGTCGCCGAGCACGAGCACCAAATGGCGGAGGGGGCGGAGCGGACGGCGGCTCATCGCGCGGACCCTCCGGCGCTCGACGCCGACATCTTGCCGCGCCGGCAGGCGTCGGAACAGTACTTGACCTCATCCCAGTTCTTCGCCCAGGCCTTGCGCCAGCTCATCGGCCGGCCGCAGCGCGCGCAGGGCTTGGTCGGCACCGCGACCTTGTTGCCCTTGAAGGCCGGCGCGGATGTGGGCGACACCCGCATCGTGGCGCGGGAATCGCTCATTTCATCTTTCTGAATTCCACCACGGTAAGTGCCAGCCCGACAAGCAACAGCGCGAACACTGCGCCGCCCATGATCAGCAGATCGAACGGCATTAGCGGTTCCTTCCCAGCAAGGCGGCGAGCTTGAAATAGATGCCGAAGCCGAAGATGGAAGGAATCCAGATCGCAGTGAAGATTGCCTGCTCACGGTCATTCAATACAAACCACATGTAAGCGGAGATGAAAAACGAAATCATCACGGCCAGAAGGATGAAGAAGTCCGACTTTCGAAACATGGTTGACTACCCCTTGGTCTTGTACCGCTCTTGAAGATCCGAAATGCCATAGCCGATCGCGCTGAACAGGCAGCCGGCTATCGCCACGGAACCGATGACGCGCACACCCGACGAAATCCCTATGGCGAAGCGCTCCGGATCGAGGACCCCGATCGCACCCAGTGCGAGTCCGAGGCAGCCGATCGCCGCCAGCGTGTTTCCGACGAGTACCAGCATCCGCTGAATCAAATGCATGAAAGCACCATAGTCCGTATCCTCAGACCACTGAAGTCCTGGCAGCGAAGCAATGGGGCCGGAGCCGATTTCCTGACGGGCGAGGTTGGCGACAATTGACTCCGGCCCGATTGGATTCGTTCTGGCGGCAAGCGCGGGCTTACCAACCTGTCCTCAAGCGTCCGCGAACGGCAGCGGAATGCCTTCTGCCGTCGCGACACGGACGAGCGCCTCTTCGAACAGCGCGCGCGCGCTTCCGGCGACGCGGCCAAGATAGCTGTGCAGTGCGGCATCGGCGGGGCTGCGGTTTTCGCACTCGGCGCTGTAGCGCTCGAAGGCTCGCAAGCTAAGCAGCAGATCGACCACATGGCGCGGGCATTCACAGCGCACCGTGGTCGAGACTTGCGCCAGTTGCGCCAGCGTCCGCTCGTCGAAGCGTGGTGCAGAGGGCGCGGTGAATGGAGGCACGGCAGCCACCTCGGGTGCGCCGGACAGCGCTGCGCCGAGCGACGCGATCTCTGCCAAATCGATTGGCGCCCGGGCCACCGCGTGGCCACGGCGGCGCAGTTCGCGCACCGCCGCTTCGGTGCCAAAGCGATAGGAGACCACCGCGCGCCGCGCACCGACTGTGGCAGCCAGTGCGTCGACGAACTCCACTGCGTCCTCGCGCAGCGCCGGCAACTCGATCGCGAGCAGGTCGGCGGACACGTCGCGCAGGGCGCCGGCCGCGTGTTCCCGGTCGGTGCAGGTGCCGACGATCTGCAGCCGCGGGAACCGCGACGCGATCGCTGCGGCCCGCGTCGCCAGCGCTTCGCCGACGATCGCGACCCGCACGATCGACGATTCCCACGCGTGGGGCTGCGTCGCGCCTGGCAGCGTCGCGAGCCCGGCGCGCATTTCGTGCAGCTTGGCGGCCGGCAGGTGCGCGATGGTGCCGATCGGGTGGCCGAGATCGACCAGCGCCTTGATCAGCGCCAGCCTGTCGACGTCCTCTGCCGCATAGCGCCGGTGGCCGTGCGCGCTTACCTGCGGGCCGACCACCTGATACCGCCGCTCCCACATGCGCAGCGTGTCCACCGGAATTCCCGCCAGTCGCGCCGCCGTTCCGCTGCGGTAGGTTGGCTCAGTCCCTTGATTTGGCTGTTCATTCTTCATGTTTGGGCGGCCTCCGTTGGGAGGAGGGTTGCGCGATGTCGCTAGTATGTCACGAAACGATACCCATGTGTAACAGAATAGTCTTTGAAAAGGCTTGACAGAAGCGGTTCACGTCAAGTATTGTCCTGGACATCGGTTGTTCAATCCTGAGTTTTCAGAGTCGAGGCGGGTACATGCCAACCTATCGAGTCCCGGTCCTCATCAAAGGCTTCGCCATCATCAAGTACCCGGACGGCAAGGGTGCCGGCGACTACGTCGGTGGACTGCCCCGCGACGCCGAGGCCGAAGTGCGAGCCACGGCGCCGTACCTGGGAGGCTCGCGGATGGTCGATTACACGGTCGAACTCAACGGCCCGGCGCAACACGTCGGTCGGAGCTAGGCACATGCCAGATTCCGCTGCCGATTGCGTCGTCTATTTCGACGGCGCCTGCCCGCTGTGCCGGCGCGAGATTGCGCACTACCGCGACCAGGAAGGTGCTGCGGCGATCGTCTGGGTCGACGCCGCCAGCTGCGATCCCGCCGCGCTCGGCGTCGACCTCGCCCGCGACACAGCCCTGGCGCGGCTGCACGCGCGCCGCGCCGATGGCTCGCTGGTCTCGGGCGTTGCTGCATTCGCCATGATCTGGAGCCGCCTGCGTGCATACCGCTGGCTGGCGCCAATCGCTTCGAGTCGGCCCGTGCTGAGCGTGCTGGAAGTCGGCTATTCGGCTTTTCTTCGCCTGCGTCGCTTGTGGCGCCGGGCTGCAACGCCCTCGAATGCGCTACCGGCTGCGTTGCCGGCCGATGCCGCGAGTCGCCGCCTGTGAGTCCCGCCGGCCCTCTCTCCCTCATGAATCCGTCGCCATGACCGCAGTTGCCGCCGAAGTCGATCGCTTCAATCGCCTGGCCGCTACCTGGTGGGATAGCGCGGGGCCGATGCGGCCGCTGCACGTCATCAACCGGCTGCGTCTCGCGTACCTGCTGGAACTGATCGAGGCTCAGCTCGCGCCGCTCGGCCGCACGCTCGAAGGGCTGCGTGTCCTCGATGTCGGCTGTGGCGCCGGGCTCCTGTGCGAGCCGTTGGCCGGCCGTGGCGCCCGCGTCACCGGTGTCGACGCCGCTCAAAAGAACATCGCCGCGGCCCGCCTTCATGCCGCCGCCCAGGGGTTGCGTATCGACTACCGCGTCGGCGAACCAACGCACGTGCTTGGCGCCGTCGAGCGCTTCGATCTCGTGCTGCTGCTCGAAGTCGTCGAGCACGTCGACGACGTTGCCGCTCTTGTGGAAGCGGCTGCCCGGCACGTTGCTCCCGGTGGTCTGCTGGTCGCATCGACGATCGACCGCACGCTGCGAAGCTTCGTCTTCGCCATCGTCGGCGCTGAATACGTGTTCCGCGTGTTGCCGCGCGGCACGCACCAGTGGTCGCAGTTCGTGCGCCCGGCTGAGCTGCAAGCGGCCGCGCGGTGGTCCGGACTGACCGCGATCGATCTGCGCGGCATGCGCTACCTGCCGGTGCTTCACCGCGCTGCGTGGGTTCGCAGCACCGCGGTGAACTACATCGCTGCCTTTGCGCGCCCCGCGTGACCGATGCATCCACTGATGCGAGGGCGGATATGACTGCGCTGAAGGAACTCCCCGGCTTCCAGCGCGCGCCCGCCGGTCTTGAATGGACCGTGCTGCGCCGCCTGCCGATGATCGCGCTCGCCGGGACGGTCCTGCCCATCGTCGGCGCGCTCATGGCAGCGCTCTTCCTCGGCGGCGACCCGGCCAGCGCCAAGCTCGCTTCCACCCCCCAGATCGTGCTTGCCAGCGTGCTGGTGTTGCTCTGGACGGTCGTGTTCACGGTGGCGCTGTTGTGCGTGATCGTCCTGATTGCCAAGGGTCCGGCGTATGTCGCCGATGCCTACCCCCTGATCGACTCCGACCGGCCCGCTCGATGAGTGGAACGGGCCACTTCTTCATCACGAATGGAAGTCCTCATGACGACGCGACGCACCTTCCTCCTTGCCACATTGCCCGGCGCAGCGCTTGCCGCGGTCGCAGCGCGCACCGCATCCGCCCAGGCCGCGAGGTTGGAGGAGTCCGACGCCGTTGCCGTCGCACTCGGCTACAAGCACGACGCGGCCAAGGTCGATGCCGCCAAGCACCCCACGTTCGCGGTCGGTCGCAACTGCGCGAACTGCCAGCTCTACCAGGCCAAGGCCGGGGAAGCATGGGGCGCATGCGGAGCCGTCGGCGGCAAGTTGGTCAACGCCAAGGGCTGGTGCGTTGCGTGGGTCAAGAAGGCTTGATGTCCCTGCGCCGATGAAGCCCGAACTTCGACCGACGTCATGACCGCAAAAGTCGCATTGATCACCGGTGCCGGCGGCGGCCTTGGCCGCGCCGTGGCAGCACATCTGGCGGACTCCGGCTGGCGCCTCGCGCTCGTGAGCCGCGCGGCAATGCGCCTCGAAGGCGTCGGCCCGGCCGATGCGCTGCGCATCGAAGCCGATGTTTCGTCGCCCGACGGCGCACGTGCCGCGGTCGCGCAATGCACGGCGGCGCTGGAGGTGCCGTCCGCGTTGGTCAACTGCGCCGGTGGCACGTTGATCACGCCGCTGCATCGGACGAGCGAAGCGACGTACCGCGCCTGCCTCGGTGCCAACATGGACACGGCATTCTTCTCGCTCGCCGCGTTCGTCGAGGCGCTGCGCTCGGCGCGGCAGCCGGGTGCTGCGTTGCTCGTCTCCTCGGTGGTGGGACACATCGGCGTGGCGAACCATGAAGCGATCTCGATGGCCAAGGCCGCTGTGGCCGGGCTGGTGCGCGCGGCCGCCGCAACCTACGCGCCGAGCCGCATTCGCGTCAATGCCGTCTCGCCCGCCTTCATGCCCACGCCCGCCACCGCGTCGATCATTGCCAGCGATGCCGTGCGCGAAGGTGTGGCCAGGCAATACCCGCTCGGCGGGATCGGCAGCGTCGACGAAGTCGCGCAGGCCATCGCGTGGCTGATCTCACCGGCGGCCTCGCGCATCACCGGCCAGGTATTGCCGATCGACGGTGGCTTCACGGCCGTTCGCCCGCTGGTGAAATGAATCCGGATTCCACTGCCGCGCGATTCCGCATCGCGCGTTTCTTCCCTGTCCTTCAACCGCAACAAAGGAATTGAGTCCCATGAACATCAAGTCCGTTCTCGCTGTAGCCGTCGCCGCTGCCACCCTCGCCACCGTGCCGTCGATCGTCGTCGCCGGCGGCACTTACGGCGCCAAGAACACCGCTGCGATGGCGGCCAAGTCCGACATCGTCGACACCGCCGTCGGTGCCGGCCAGTTCAACACGCTGGCCAAGGCGCTCACCGCCGCCGGCCTGATCGACACGCTGAAAGGTTCGGGACCGTTCACCGTCTTTGCGCCGACCGACGCCGCCTTCGCCAAGATTCCGGCAGACAAACTGAACGCCCTGCTTGCCGACAAGGCGGCGCTGACCAAGGTGCTGACGTATCACGTGGTGCCGGGCACGGTCATGGCCGCTGACGTCAAGACCGGCGCCGTCAAGACGGTGCAGGGCCAGTCGCTGAATGTGGTCGCATCGCCATCTGGCGTGAAGGTCAACAGCGCCAATGTCGTCAAGACCGACATCGTCGCCACGAACGGCGTGATTCACGTGATCGACACCGTCGTCCTGCCGAACTGACACGGTGCGCGAGCTCTGCCGGCACGGATGACGGGCAGCAAGGTCGCAAGGCATGCCGTCGACGGCGACACGATGCCGGTGTGACGGAAAGAAAGGCGAAGCAGCCAGGGCAGTATCCCTCGGCTGCTTCGTCTCCACGCAGTGTCCTCGCTCGCGCGGCAGCGGGCAATGCGAGGGGTTGGCTCCGCGACGGTTTCACGGAGCTCGAACTGAAGGAGCAGGACCATGATCGACATATCGATGACTCACTTGGTGACTTCCTGCATCGCGATGATCCTGGTGGCCCTGGCTATCACCGCTTACGAATTCCTCCGGACATCGAACCTGCAAATTCGGCGCAATCCGCTGGCGTTGCAGACGGCACCCGAGATGACTCCGGTGCGGGTCCGGGTTTACCCAGGACGCACCCGTTGACCGGAGAAACTCCGGCCGCCAGGGTTCATCCAAGCAGTCCCTTTCACTGATCGTCTTCCCGAGGAGAAACTCCCATGACACCCCAAGTCCACACGACCTGGCCTGAACTCGCCATCGACCTGTACGACAAGCTGACCGGCCGCGGCGCCGAAATCAGCTACGAGTTCGACAATCTGGAAATCGGCGTACCCAACGGCACCAACGGCGCGGCGGGCACGGCGAACTGGAAACTCAAAGGCGTGCTCAAGATCCGCACCCGCGATCTGCCCAAGCAGTGATGACCGATCCGGCGCCGCTGGCGATTCATGCCCATCTCTCGCTGCTCGCCGCAGACGGAGCGGTGGTGAGCGTCACGGCCACGGATTCGGTCATCGACGTAACGTTGCCGCAATTGTGGTCGCGCCATTGGGCGATAGGCCCATTGGCCGACCGCAGGCAGCGGCCATTGCTGTTGGCCCGATTGCAGCGCGGTTTGCAGGTTGCGGATCTGACGCTGCGGTTCAAGGTGCGGCAGCACGTGGTGGCGCAACTGCGGCCCCACTCGCAGCCGACGCGCTGGTCCCGGGTGCTGGGTCTGGGCGCGGCGGAGGTTTACGTCATGCCGGTCCTGCGCGCGCTGTTCGGGCGAGCCTCGACCGCGCGGTCCGATTGATCCGCATCGAGTGAAAGCCCCGCATCTTGCGGTGATAGGCGCGGGCATCGCCGGGCTGTCCTGCGCGGCGGCGCTGCAACGGGCCGGCTTCAATGTCAGCGTGTTCGAAAAGAGCCGCGGCGCAGCGGGCCGCATGAGCACGCAGCGCGGTGACGACTGGCAGTGCGATCACGGGGCGCAGTACTTCACCGCGCGCCACCCCGACTTCCGTGACGAGGTGAACCGCTGGCTGCAGGCCGGTGCAGCCGCGCGGTGGACGCCGCGGCTTCAGGTGCTGGGCGGCGCAGCGGGGCACGCGACCGACCCGACGGTCGAGCGCTTTGTCGGTCTTCCCCGGATGACAGCGCCGGCGCGCCTCATGGCCGAGACGCTGGATCTTGCAACGCAAACCACAGTCGTGCAGGTGCAGCGCCGCGTGGATGGCTGGCAAATGCAATCCGCCGAGCACGGCTGGCTTGATCAGCGCTTTGACGCGGTCCTGCTTGCCGTCCCTGCGCCGCAAGTCGTCCCCTTGCTAAGGCAACCTTCCCCGCAACTCGCAGCGCTTGCCGCGAGCGCGATCATGCGCGGCTGCTGGGCGTTGATGCTGCGTTTCCAGGCCCGGGTCGAACTGCCTTTCGATGCCGCTTTCGTCAACGACAATGCGCTGCGCTGGATCGCGCGTGACAGCAGCAAGCCGGGGCGCAGCGGCGCGGAAACCTGGTTGCTGCATGCTAGCGCGCAGTGGAGTGAAGCGCACATGGAGGTGGATGGGGATGCCGTCGTCGGCGAGCTGCTGCACGCGTTCCGCGCGCTCGGTGGCCCGGCCCCGCACGCGTGCTCTGCGCACCGGTGGCGTTACGCCGATACCGAACCGGTCCTGGACCAAGGATGCGCCTGGCAGGGTGGCGAGGGCCTCGGCTTGTGCGGCGATTGGCTCAACGGCGGCAAGGTCGAAGGCGCCTGGCGCAGCGGCAGGCTGCTGGCAGGCCGGGTAGTGCACTCATTGCTCTAGCACTAGTGCAATTGTGAGACGCGCTTGGCTGTGACACGAGAGGATCGGCACCGCGCCGTCGTCCCGGCGCAGGCATCGCACAGCCCTTCGAGGTTGGGCGTCATGCCCCGGTCCAGCTCCGCGCCCTGGCACATCCGCGGCACTGCGAGCCGGGTGTCAGCCGCCGCGGCTTACGACCTGGGCGGTGGCGATAAGCTCTTCGAGGAGCGCCATCGACGCCTGCCCCGAGCAGGCGAACGGATTGAGCTCGGCGCGCTCCGAGTACTTGAGAAGCAGCGTCGGGTTCACCCGCGCGACGTTGACCTGACCCATCGTCCAGCCACCGAAGCGCCTCTCGCGGATCTCCTCGAAGGACAGGATCACCACCTGGCCGTGGCGGGAATCGCGGACGATCGTGTTGTAGAGGCTGCAGACCTCGTCGCGGCTGCCCTCGAGCACCTGGATGAACAGGTCGCCGCTGTAGCAGAGCACGCCGGTGATGCCCACGGCCGGATTGTGGGCGCGCGATTGCTCGAGGATGGAATCGAGCGCCGAGGCGGTGAGGGGCGAGGCGGCGCGACTCGCGTAGAGAAGTCGGACGAGCATGGCGGATTCACCCGGAGGGCAGGTTCAGGAGCGAAAGGAACTCGCGGCGAAGCGTGGGGTTCTTGAGGAACGATCCGCGCATCACGCTGTTCAGCATTTTGGTGCGGTCATCCTTGACGCCGCGCCAGTGCATGCAGAAGTGGTCGGCCTCCATCACCACCGCGAGACCGTCCGGGCTGACCTTGTTCAACAGCAGGTCGGCGAGCTGCGCGATCGCCTCCTCCTGGATTTGCGGCCGCCCCATGATCCACTCGGCGAGCCGCGAGTACTTCGACAGGCCGATCAGGTTCGAATGCTCGTTGGGCATCACACCGATCCACAGCCGCCCGAGGATCGGGCAGAAGTGGTGGCTGCACGCGCTGCGCACTGTGATCGGGCCGACGATCATCAGCTCGTTCAGGTGCTCCGCGTTGGGAAACTCGGTCACCGCCGGCGGCGGCACGTAGCGGCCGCGGAACACCTCGGCCAGGTACATCTTCGCCACGCGGCGCGCGGTACCCTGCGTGTTGTGGTCGCTCTGGGTATCGATCACCAGGCTGTCCAGCACCGCGCGCATCTTGGCCTCGACCTCGTCCTGCAGCGCCTCGAGCTCGCCCTCTCTGAGAAAGGCGGAGATGTTGTCGTTGGCGTGGAAACGCTGCCGTGCTTCCTGGAGGCGCGCGCGAATCCTGGCCGAGACCGGCACGTCGGGATCGGCGGCGGCGTGCTTGGAAGGATCGCTCATGGGACCTCAGTCGCGGGCTGCCTCGCCCGCACGCGTCGCCGGCGGACCGGACAGTATTCGTCGGAGGGGGTGCGAGCATTCTAGCAGCAGCGGGGCTGGCGCCGTCCGCGCTCCGGGCTCATTATTGACACTTCGGAAAGTGAGCGACGGCGGGTCCTTGCATTTCGTCATTCCCGCGCAGGCGGGAATCCAGCGTCGCTGGTGGACAAAGACGCTGGGTCCCCCCTTTTGCAGGGACGACGATGAATTGGATCGCAGTGGGCGAGGAGGTCGCGCACGGCGGCGCCGACGCGACGGATCAACGATCGATGCGGATGAGCTTGCCGCTGTCGGTGAGCAGGTAGAGCCAGCCGTCGGGCCCCTGTCGCACGTTGCGGATGCGCTCGCCCAGGCTGCCGAACAGGCGCTCCCGCGAGCCCACGACGTTGCCGTCGAGCGTGACGCGCCACAGCGCCGTGCCGGCGAGCGCGCCGAACAGGACGTTGCCGTGCCACTCGGGGAACTTGTCGCCGGTGTAGAAGACCATCCCGGCCGGCGCGATCGACGTCGGCACCCAATAGGCGGCGGGCTCGACAAAGGCCGGTGCGTGCGTGCCTCCGCCGACCCGGCACGCTTCGCCCACCGGCGCGCCATACGGGCAACCGTAGCTGCGCAGCGGCCAGCCGTAGTTGCCACCGGGCACGACGCGGTTGAGCTCGTCGCCCCCCTGCGGGCCGTGCTCGTTGAGCCACAGCTCGCCCGTCACCGGATGGATCGCCGCGCCCTGCGGGTTGCGGTGGCCGATGCTCCACAACGCCGGTTGCGCGCCTGCGCCGAAGGCCGGATTGCCCGATGGGATCGAGCCGTCGCGAGCGATGCGCACGACCTTTCCGAGGTGATTGGCGAGGTTCTGTGCGTACAGCGTCGTGGGGTTGGCCGGATTGTCGTACTGGCGCTCGCCCAGCGTGACCAGCAGCGTCCCGTCCGCCAGGAACGCGAGCCGCGAGCCGTAGTGTCCGGCGCCGGCGAGCTTCGGCAGCTGGCGGAAGATGACTGCCACGTTCTGCAGCGTCGTGCCGACCAGCCGCCCGCGCGCGACCGCGGTTCCGCTGCCGCCAGTCCCTGCCTCCGCGTAAGTCCAGTAGATCCACGGATTCGCGACGAGATCGAATTCCGGGTCGAGCGCGACGTCGAGCAGGCCACCCTGTCCAGCCGAGTCGACCACAGGCACGCCGCTCAGGGTCGCCAGGATGGATGCGCCGTCGGGGCTCAGAAGAAGCATCGAGCCCGCCTTCTGCGTGACGACCATGCGGCCGTCGGGCAGGAACGCGAGCCCCCAGGGACTGGCGAGCGACGCGTTGAGCGTCACCGACCTCGGCGGCCGCAGCGACGCGTACTCGGCGACGCTGGCGCGCAACTGGCACTGCGCCTGCGCAAGCGGCCCCGAGCCCGGGAAGCTGCCGCGGCGCACGCGCACCGCAACGTCGCCGGTGACGTTGGCCGGCAGCACGAGCCGGCCGTGCAACCGCGCGTTCTGCCAGTCGCTCGTCGCCGGGCCGCCCATCGCGAGACTTGCGGTGGACAGGGGCGCGAACGCGGCGTTGCCAAGGCGGCCGACCACCTCGGCCTGGTACTGCACGTTCGTGCCCGTTGCGCTCAGCGAGACGTCGATCGTGGCGGTCCGCACCTGCGATCGCGCCGGCAGGGCCAGCGTGCAGAGCGTCGCGGACGCCACGAGGTCGAGCGCGGCACCCGAGGCCTCGACGATGCGCACGTCGGGCGTGAGCGCGCTGCCGAGGCGGTTCATGAACGCCGCCATCTGCAGGCGGGTCACGTTGCCCGATGGACAGTACGACGCGCCGGCCACGCATCCCAGTGTCACGCCGCGATTGCGGATCCACTCGACGTTGCGGCACATGGCGTCGTCGAGGTCCACGTCGCCGAAGCCCGCGCAGGGTTGCGCCGCGGTCGCAGCCGGGCTCGCGCCCAGCCACGCCGCTGCGAGCAGCGTGCCAAGCGGCGGCAGCGAGATGCGCATCGTGCCGCTCGCTAGAAGGGAGACGACGCGCCGTCGCGGCTGACGATCTGAACGCGCAGCTGGCACGCACCACCGGTCAGGTCGCCGCTTCCCGCAGCGCGACTCAGCTGCATGCCGAAGCGCACGTTCTCGCCGACGTTGAGATCGCGGACCGCCACGCCCGAGACATGGCCCCATTGACCCGCGGTGACGGAGCCGCGGCCGGCGGACGTCGCCAGCGGAATCCACGGGCCGTTGTTGAAAGACGCGACGGGGATGGCGGTGACGTCGAGGCTCGTACCCGCCTGCGCCGACAACGACAGGTCGACGAGCGCCCGGCGCGGATAGCTCGCGACCGTGAACTGCGGCGTCGTGCTGCAGGCGACGGGCGCGGTACCGAGAAGGAGCTGCGGGGCCGTCAGCGCACCCTCGGCCACGAGCTGCTGCGGCGTCAGCGCGGTGCCGAGGCGGTTCATGAACGCGGCCATCTGCAGGCGCGTCACGAAGTCGGTCGGGCAGAACACCGAGGTCGTGCAGCCCAGCGTGATCGCGCGGTTGCGTATCCACTCCACGTTCCCGCACATCCCGTCGCTGCTGGCGACGTCGCTGAAACCGGCGCAGGATTGCGCCCACGCAGCCGCGGACATCGACGCCGCGAACACGACCGCGACGGCACGACGCACCAGTCCTCTCATGCCGATCTCCTCGCTTGCCGCACGAGTGGCCGCAACTCGTCCTCGCGCGCGAGTTCCGACTCTAGGCGACGCGATGCCCTGCGGCAATGGCCGATCGCGCCCGAGAGCGCCCGCCCGTACGACGAGTCGGGCCGCTCGTCGGGCGGCGGGTCATCGTGGACTACAACACACGAAACGCGGAGGTGCGTGAGGGGTGTGCGCCGGTGGTGCCTGACACCGCGGCGATGCCGCCTCAACGCTTCAAGCCGAAGTCATGGAGCTTCTTCGCGGCGGTGCCGAACTGACCCAGCTGGTAGACGGCTGCGCCTGCCGGCGAGAACGTGAACGACTCGAACGGTTCAGCGAGCATCTTGTC
>Ga0105090_10001025_pt1 | contig 14741 bp, 14 predicted proteins | sample PPLLak3March2015_FD_79110 | JGI IMG/M metagenome (GOLD analysis project Ga0105090, IMG submission 79110) | Freshwater sediment microbial communities from Prairie Pothole Lake near Jamestown, North Dakota, USA - PPLs Lake P7 Core (1) Depth... | ecosystem: Environmental > Aquatic > Freshwater >... | reverse complement strand
GGGGCCCCGGTTTCGGCCAGCCTCTTGAGGAGCTCTGAAGCTCGGGCTTTGAAATCACTCAGCGGGACGATGTCTTCGGCGACTCGCAAATTCGGCATGTTCGGCCTCCTGAGGACTGAATATAGTCTCCAAGAGGTCTGAAATCAATACTGAAAAAAGATTTTGCCTGCAATTCGCGCAGCGAACTGCCGAGGTTACTCCTCCTCGCTGAAGCTCCAGTTTACGTACCAGGCCCAACGGTCTTGCGTTCTTGCTGGGGACCGGTCGAAAGAGTTGAATCGTTAAAGCCTTCCACTCGAACCGAGCGGATCACGAATCGGAGCGCCGCTGCGGCGTAATATGCAAGTGAGGTGCGGCGGAGCCGTAGTGCTGCGAAAGAGCTCAGGAGGAAGACGACGATGAACGAGCAGCAGACCAGGGCGATTCTCAACATCTGCCTGATGGCGGCCTTCGCCGACGGCGCCAAAGACGAGCGCGAGCGGGAGCAGATCCGGCGGGTCGCTGCGGCGCTCGGCGGCGACGCCGCGGTCGACCTTACGGTGGCCACCCGCGACACTCTGCTGCAGAGGACCACGCTCGAGGAGTCGGCGGCGGCGCTCGGCACGCCTGAGCTGCGGCAGCTCGCCTACGAGATGGCCGTCGGGGTCTGCGACGCCGACGAGGCCCGCAGCGCGGCCGAGAACGACTTTCTCGACCGCTTGCGGCAGGCGCTCGGCCTCTCGCCGGCCGCCATCGAGCCCTTCCGGTCGCAGGCCGACGCGCTCGCGGCCGAGCCGATCCCCGATGCGGATGTGGCTCCGGCCGCGCCGGGCGCCGAGATCGACCGGATGATCGTCAGGTACTCGATCCTCAACGGCGCGCTCGAGCTGCTGCCGCAGACTCTGGCCACGATGGCGATCATCCCGCTGCAGATGAAGATGGTCTACCGGATCGGCAAGTCGCACGGCTTCGAGCTCGACCGGCGGCACATCGCCGAGCTCCTGGCGACGGTCGGGCTCGGCCTGGGCTCGCAGGCCCTGGAGCGCGTCGGGCGCCGCCTCGTCGGCGGCCTGCTGGGCAGGGTCGGCGGCTCCTTGGTCGGCCGGCTCGGCTCCACCGCCACCGGCTCGGCCTTCTCCTTCGCCACCACCTGGGCGCTGGGTCAGGTCGCCGAGCGCTACTACGCCGGCGGCCGCACCCTCGACGCGCAGCGCCTCAAGGAGTCGTTCGGCTCTTTGCTCGGCGAGGCGCGGACGCTCGAGGCGCGCTACCTGCCCGAGATCAGGGAGCGCGCCCGCACCATCGACCCGGCCACCGTGCTCGATCTGGTCCGCCGGCCGGTGTGAGGATAGGTACCACGTTCCTCATCGCTGCATTGAGAGGTCCGCGCCTTCATCGTGGCCCCCGAATGCAGCAACAGGGAATGTCGCATCCATTGTCTTTCTCCCGGCACTGATGAGGTCGTCATCGCGACGCCCTTTGATGCTCCTGCCCGGATCGCGCTTCACACGAATATGATTTGCATTGTCGACGAGGATGGCTCGAGTCGGGCGGAGCCGGGAATCGGTTCCGGAAGAGCCATCAACGGGGGAAAGATGTCACCACGAACTCGAGCTCGCGCGATGCTGTCGACCGGCCTGCTGCTCCTGATCGCCGCGTTTGTCGGCTGCTCCCGCCCGGCTGGATCGATCGCCACCGGCGACGTGATCTTCATCCATCCCGACGGCAGCGGCGCCTCGATGTGGGGCGCCCTGCGTTTCGCGACGGTCGGGCCGGATGGCATGCTCAACTGGGATCGGCTCGAGGCGATGGGTCTGTACCGCGGGCACGTGCTCGACTCGACCAACGCCAGCTCGCACGCCGGAGCGACCGCGCACGCGTTCGGCGTCAAGGTGCCCTTTGAAACCTACGGGGTCCACCCGGATCGGCCGTTTGTCTCGGCCTCGGGAAAGCCGCACAGCATCCTCGTCGAGGCGATGGAGGCCGGTCACGCCACCGCACTGATCAACAGCGGCCACATCGCGGAGCCCGGAACCGGCGTGTACGCGGCCTCGTGGCCGGATCGCGAGGAGACCGATCCGATCGTCGAGCAGATCATCACCAGCGGTGTCGACATCATCCTGAGCGGCGGCGAGATCCTCCTGCTGCCGGAGGGAGTGGTCGGCAGGCACGGCAAAGCGGGGGTCCGCAAGGAAGGGAGGCATCTGATCGAGGAAGCGGCTGCGCTCGGATACACCGTCGTCTACACGCGCGACGAGCTGCTCGAGCTGCCCGACACCGTGGCCCGGGTGTTGGGTGTGTTCGCCGCCAAGCACACCTTCAACGACGAGCCCGAAGAGGTGCTGGCGGAGGCCGGGCTGCCGCTGTATGAGCCGGACGCTCCGACGCTGGCGGAGATGACCCGCAAGGCGCTCGACATCCTGGCGACGCGCGATCGGCCGTTTCTGGTGGTGGTCGAGGAGGAGGGGTCGGACAACTTCGCCAACGACAACAATGCTGCCGGCGCGCTCGAGGCGCTGCGCCGCGCCGACGAAGCGATCGGTGTCGTTCTCGAGCACATCGAGCGCAACCCGCAGACCCTCCTGGTGACGGCGGCGGACAGCGATGCCGGCGGCCTCGAGGTGATGGCTGTGCGCGACAGCGACGCGTTCGACCGGCCGCTGCCCGCCGTCTGTCCGAACGGTTCGCCGGTCGATGGTCGCGGCGGCACCCTCACGCCGCCGTTCGTCGGCGCGCCGGACCGGCACGGTCGCGAGCTTCGCTTCGGCATCGTGTGGGCTTCCGAGGACGATCTGGCGGGCGGCGTGGTGGCTCGGGCGCACGGGCTCAACGCGGACATGCTCCCGCGCAACGTCGACAACACGGATATCTACCGCCTGATGTACGCGACCCTGTTCGGCCGGCTCCCGGCGGCGACCGCCGAGGACGGGACGCACGCGGCTGGGGATCGGTGAGGAAGCCGTGCCAGGTCTTTGTAACTTAGAATGTTGCACTCTTACCGGGCACCTGACAAACTTTCTAAGATTCTAAAGCCTGGCACCGAAACTAAGATTCTAAAGCCTGGCACCGAAAAAAGCCTGGCACCGAAACAAAAAAAAGTGCATGCGACGGCGAACGGTTTGGCGCCCGGTATGTGGCGTCGGCGCCAGCTGTACAGGCCCAGGCAACTCACCAACGCGACGTGAGGGTCACGACGGCTGGCCAGACATCGGGCGGGTACGAGTAGGACCATGTCACCACCGGGTCAATCCCCCCTTGACCCGCCCCCCGGGTGCTCAGTCAATTCAAATCGCAGGTCCAATGATAGGGTCGCTGTCTCGAAATGCAACGAAACAGTGGATGCGGATGCGTGCCACCTCCACACACTCACACGTGTGGCTATAAGGTCAGCCGGTTGGAATCGGAGCGTTCCGCGCACGGGAGCAATCTCATGCCCAAACGACCCTGCCTTTTCCTCCCTGGAGCGATCAACCGCGTCTTATGCCGAGTCTCCCGAGGGAGTTTGTCTTCGAGGAACGAGAAGATCGCGGACGCCACCCGGCACCCGCCCGCAACCACCTTCGATGGCCGCAGGCTGGTTGATGTCCACACCGGTTTCGCTTTTGACTAGGGATGCACTGAGGCTGAACCCTCGATTTCGATCACAAGACCCGGGCGGCACACGTCGGCCTGGACGATCTCGAGGCTTTCGAGTCGGGGGAAGTGTCCGAGCAGGTCATGCAGCGTGCTCTCAGGCGGTGGAAAATCGCGGAAGTAGATTCTCAGGTGCTGGAATCGATGGAGAAAGTTCAGTTCTGGACGTTGAATCGAATCAGGATCGTAGGGCTGATTGCATCCGGCTGCGACCAGGGCGTTCAGATTCAAGAGCGTCTCGGAGATTTGGGTTTCGAGATCTTCTTCGTACATGGTCTTCTCGCCGCGAACGCTGGCGGTTCCTCCAACCAACAGGGTCGATTCCCGACCGCCATTGAGATTGGAGAGGGTTCCGCGTGAGAAGCATGGAGGAAGAGATCCAAAAATTTTGGAATAGTTGTAGGAAGGCACCTGCCTGGGGTTCTCGACTGGTCTTCCCGGTTGGTTGGTAGCCATGCCGTGGACAACGAGGTCCTGTCCCCGGTGCCCGACACCGGAAGCGGTCGCCACAGCTGCGGGGAAGCGATCTCGCCCGCCGTATCTGTTCTCGTATGCCAAAAATCTTCCTGCGTTGAAAACCAGGTACCGTTGTCTGAAGGCGCCGAGCGGTTCAAGGATCGCGGGGATGAAATTCCACACGCGCACGAGGTGCTGGCCCAGCTCTCGCTCACACGCTGCACTCAGAAGTTCGTAAGCCTTCGTGGTTGCCGCCCGGAAGGACTCTGCGTCCATATGCAACGCATCGTCAATTCGAATGGAAGTGAGGGATAGCTTCTGGGTACCGAGGTGTCGCCTCGACACGCCGGGCTCCAGAACCTCCCAACCCTCTTCGATCGAACCTAGGAGGCGTTCCACCCACACGGGTGGCGACTCGATGGCTAAGTGAGGTTGGAGGTGCGAGAAAACTGGTTGTTCGGCGACACAGCCTTCCATGACGCAACCAAGTCTATTAAAGGCACTGTGAAAAATCAAAAAATGAAATTATTGATACAGAGAAAGATTCTCGTTCAAAACGGGATCTTTTGAAATCATGACTCCCGGGTTGGCAGGATTCGTCGATCTTCTGTAGATCCGTCAGACAGTCGAATTCTAGTGTGCAGGTTTCGACCACAGCTCGTGCGGATAGTCCTGGTACAAATTTCTGTATCCGTTTTCGTAACGTCGCTGTGCCCACAATACCCGGAGAAGATCTGTCGGAACGAGAGGATGGTTGTGTTGACGGAGCGGTGTCTTCGCCGCGCCCTCCGCGGCCTGCGTAGCGAACAGATGTGCAAATGTCTTCAACGGAAGACGGGTTGGTGTCAGCGGATGCATGCAGTCATGAAGATCAAACGGGTTCTCAACCCACATCGCCGGACGGAGATTTTCATAATCGGGGGTGCCGGGGGATGGAGTCATGACGGTAAAACTGCATTGAGCGGGGGGTAGATTTGCAACGTAATTCCGAAGTTCGGAGAATTGGGTTTCGGTGTAATCGGGGGTCACCATGAAAGCCGCGTGAACCGCAATACCGGCGCTTCGAAGTGCGTCCAGCGCGCGCTCATTGGCTGCGACAGTGCCGCCCTTGTGGGCTCGCTTCAGCTCGGAGTCATTCGTAAACTCGAATCCGAGGAATGCCCCGTCGAGGCCGAGCTGTCGCCATCTCTTGAGAAGATCGGGTGACCTGTTAACCGTGGTCGATCTGGTCCAGGCGAAGTACCGCTTTTGAATTCCACGACGCGAAATGGCCTCGGCCAGCCTCCACGCGAATTCTTCGTCAATGAAATTTTCGTCATCACAAAAATAGACGTAATCTGTAGGCAATCTTTCGATCTCGTCGGCGACCTGTTCTGCCGGGCGGGGCCGGTGCTCGCCTCCGCACAGGTGGGGAACGACGCAGAACGTGCATTTCATGCGACAGCCCCACGAAGCCCTGACCATGCTGACCGAAGGGAAGATTCGCTCCCAAGGTTTCATTTCCTCTGAAACCCAGACCGAACGGTAGACCCGCGGGTCCCACAGATCTCGCCTCGGTTCCGGCAGTGTCGCAGGATCGGGGAACTGCGGCCAGATTTCTGCCTGGTCGCTGTCATAGTTTTCCCCGGTCCATAGGAGCCCGGAGATGGGGGTGCCTATTTCGTTGTTTTCAATGGCGTCGATGAGCTTTCGAAAGGTGGAGCAGCCCTCCCCGCGTACGATCCCATCGATGTCGGGCGTATCGAAATCTGAGGGTGCTACGGTCGCGTGGTGGCCTCCAACGACTACGAATGCGCCGGGCAGACACAGTCGAACCTCGTTTGAAAGGTTCTTGACGATGCTCGCCTCGTGTGTGTAGCCGGTGAACCCGACAACGTCCGGGTTGAACTCTTTCAAGGTCGACTTGAAAGATCTACTTTGATTTCGAAAGAGGCGAAGATCTATGATCTTGATTGTGTGGTGCCCAGAAACCGCCGCTGCCAGATAGCCGAGTTCGATTGGTTCCAGCCGTTGCAGCGCCTCGAGCCCGAGAACTGTGCGTAACCTTGCCTTCGGTTTGACCAACAGTATCTTCATCGCGAACAAGGTTACACGAGGTGAGCCCGACTCCTCAGGGGACTGGTGAAATGTTTTTGAGGGGTGGGCCCTCGGAAGTCGCAGGGGAATCAGTTAAAGTGGCGGCATGGCGACTGAACGCGGTTCCGATCGACCGAAGGTGGCGCCTCATCCTCCTCTGCCGGACTTCTACCAGGGGGAGGACCAGCGGAGGGGTTTCGTCCGTGAAATGTTTGATCGGGGTTCTCGCCACTACACCTGGATCAACAACGTCATGTCCCTTGGTTCTGGTGTGTGGTACAGACGTGATGCCCTGCGCCGCGCCGGCCTCAAACCCGGGATGACGGTGCTCGACGTCTGCGTCGGTACCGGCCAGGTGGCTCGTGCGGCACAGCGAGTCCTTGGGGAAGCGGGCGGGGTAGTGGCGTTGGACGCGAGTCTCGGGATGTTGGTCGAAGCCCGTCAGAACACATCCGTACCTCTGATTCAGGGTTACGTGGAAGACATTCCGATAACGAGCGACTATGCAGATTTCATAACGATGGGGTATGCACTTCGCCATGTATCGGATTTTGAAAGCGCCTTTACCGAGTTCTATCGGGTGCTCCGGCCCGGTGGCACCCTGCTGCTGATCGAGTTTGCCAAACCTCGATCGCGCCCGATGTACCTCGTGTTGCGCCTGTACTTGGATTATGTCGTCCCTGCGATTGCTCGCCTGGGCGGTCGTGATGCAACAACTATGATGCGATACTTCTGGGAGACCATCGAACGCTGTGTGCCGCCGGAGTCTATTCTCGATGCCCTTCGAGGGGTTGGCTTTGTAGACCCCAGAAAGAAAGGGCAAATCGATCTGCTCGCGGAATACACAGCGCGCAAACCGGGCTGATCGGTTGACCGTCCTGCCCCTAGCCAAGCGGGACGGCCGCCATTCCCTTGTTTTGAATCTCATCCAGTACGCGATGTACAACATCAAGAAGAACCGCAGGGTCCCGGTTGGAGTTGCGCGCGAGGCCGTCGTGCAGGAGCAGGATGTCCCCCGGCGCGAGGTTTTTCACGAGCCGGCGATAGATCCTCGTTCGGCCTTTCTCGACCGTGTCGAATCCCCTCCGCGTCCATGAGACGAGACGCAATCGAAGGCGGTGTAGGACCGGATCGAGCCACGGGCTTCGAATGCCTGCCGGAGCCCTGAAGTACATCGGAGTCCGGCCCGTTACCTGATCGATGATTGTTTGTGTTCGACGGATTTGGGCCTCGAGACCAGAGGGAGATAGAAAAGCGAAATAATTGGGATGATTCCATGTGTGGTTCTCGACTCGGTGTCCACGTTCGACCATTTCGCGAACCAGAGAGGCGTGCTCCTTAACCAATCTTCCAACACAAAAGAAACTGGCCTTGGCGTCGTGCTCATCGAGCACATCAAGAATGCGTGGCGTGAGGTTGGAGTGCGGTCCATCGTCAAACGTCAGGGACACAGCTCGTGATCCTTGATCTTGCGTTTCCAGTCTCGTCATGTTGGGCCCGAGGATTCGACACCGGGGGAGAAGGCCGCCCAAGACCAATCCCGCATGATCGGCCACCAACCCTCCGACTACGAATGGCCATACGGCTGGCTTGAAAGCGATCGATCCAAGGGCCAAGAGATGCATCGCCGCAGAAGCGGAAACAAATGCCGAGGGACGGTAGTGCTTGCTGTTCACGATCCGCTGCCGGTTGCCGGTCCTCAGACTCGGCTCAGCTGTCGTTGGTCAACAAAGCGCGGACCGCGCTTCGATCGACCTTGCCTCGTGCGTTTCTCGGGATCTGATCCACCGTGACAACCCTTCTGGGGACTTTGTGCGCAGCAAGATGATCACGACACCAGCCACGAATGTCTTCGTACCGGACCTCTTTGTTCGATACCGCGGCAACTGCGCACACAACCTGCCCACCCCCTCCGGGGTCATCTATCCCGAAAACGACCGCCTCGGCCACTCCCTCCATCTGACGGAGCACGGCCTCGACTTCACGCGGGTTCAGTTTCAGCCCTTTGACATTGATGAGGTCATCGATGCGTCCAAGCAGAACGAGTTCGCCAGCTCGAAAGGTCGCCAGATCACTCGTACGAAAACAACCATTCCTCAGGTTCGAGTTCGATTCCGGGTGGTAGCCGATTGCTGCAGAAGGAGACTTTACGGAAACGATCCCTTGGTCGTTTTCGGCGTCATCGATCGGTTCAATGGCGATGTGAACATTCTCGACCGGGGATCCGAGCGTTCCTCTTTCGGCTGCCGACCCGTCGCGATCATACGTGATACCTCCGACCTCGCTGGCCCCGTAGAAGACGTGGATCCGGAGGCCGTAGACCGTACGGAAACGGGCCGCAGTTTCTGGGTTGAGCGGCGCACCCGCCGAAATGATCAGACGTAACTCGGCCGGCAGGGGTGGACTCTCTTTCATGTCGAGAATCGCCTGGAGAAAGGCCGGAACCGTCGGCAAAAATGTGACCCGCTGGCTCACGGATGTCTCCATCGGCGCCAGCGGCCGACCTACCTCCGGGATGGCGAGGGTCGCTCGCTGGGTCAGGGCCGGCAACAGGATGCTGGCAAAACCATAGGCATGGGACAGGGGAACCGATGCGAGAATCGTTTCATCTGGCTGGAGCCCCATGGTCAGCGATAGGTTGTGATCGTCAGAGAGCAACGCCTCGCTTGTGTGCACAATGCCCTGCGGGTTTCCGGTTGAACCGGACGTGAGCCGGATGGTGGCGGCGTTGGGCGGTAATTCAATTCTGTCCTTCGTTGCGTCCCGCTTCAACTCGTGAAGGGTGAGATCATCGTGCCCTTCCGGCCACTGTTTGTTGATCTCGAGGATCGCACCTGCGCCGAGGGCGCCGGCACAGCGAATGCGTTCGGATTGAGGGGTTCGCCAGTCAAACAGAAGAACGACAGCGCCGACCTGGCGCAGGGCCAGGAATCCGGCAACGAACCCCGGTCCGTTGGGTGCTGCGAGTCCCACGACCATTCTCCTGCCGGAGAGTGGTGCCAGTATCGAGCCCGCGACTGTTCGGGCAAGAGCGGCGACATCGCCGACACTCCAAAAGTGCGACGACGACGTGGCAAGAGGTCCCGACGCGTCGCGATTCTCACGTTCATCGAAGGCAGCGAGAATTGGGTCAATCACCATTATCAGCCTGAATACGGAAGGGGGTAGAGCCTGCTCGAGGCGCCACACATGGAGTATACTCTGCCTTCGGGGGAAGCCAGGATGGGTGAATCGGGCACAAAAGAGGAAATAAAAAGAATCATCATCGAGGCACTCAATCTCGAGGGCATGACTGCCGAAGCAATTGGTGACGACGACCTGCTTTTTGATGAGGGGCTCGGGCTTGACTCGGTCGACGCCCTCGAACTCGTGGTGTCCCTCGAAAAGGCCTATGGGGTCAAAATCGGCAGTGACGATGCAACCCGTGAGTCGTTCAGGTCTGTAGAAACTCTGGCAACGCTGGTCGATCGGTTGCGGGACAGTTCACAGACCTGACTCCAATGACTCATGATTCTCGAGTCGTCATCACGGGAATCGGCTCAGTCAGTGCATGTGGCTGGACGGCGAGTGACCTCCACAGAGGCTTGTTGTCCGGGGTCTCCGCGATAACCCATCCAAAGAACTTCGACACGTCCGGCCAGAAGACGAGTGTTGTTGGGGAAGTGCCGCCGGCTCCTGAGACCGTGACTCAGAAAATTCCAGAATGGGCGTCGCTCTCGAAGTCTGATCGGTTTGCGGTAGCGGCCGCAATCGAAGCCGTTGAACAGTCCCGATTATCGACAGACCTGTGGGCTGCTGGATTGTTCTTCGGCGGGAGCACGGGCGGCATGTTCGAGTGCGAAGAGTTCTTTGGCCGCCTCCTCAAAACCCGCAGCGGTCACCCTGGAATCCGCCTCCAGGCATCCCAACAGATCAACAGCCCCGGTGACGCAGTTGCCCGGCACTTTAAGCTGACCGGGCCAGTTCAGACCGTGTCCTCGGCCTGTGCTTCCGGGACGCTGGCCCTTGGTATGGCTCTCGATGAACTTCGTTCCGGTCAGTGCGACGTTGTCTTGGCGGGTGGTTCGGATTCACTATGCCTCCTGACCTTTTCCGGTTTCAATTCTCTGCGGTCGGTCGACAGTCGGCCCTGCCGCCCCTTCCGCGCGGATCGTCAGGGTTTGAGTGTTGGCGAAGGTGCTGGGGTTATGGTGCTCGAGACTCTAGAGCATGCGAGGGGTCGCGGCGCGGTTCCATTGGCTGAACTGCTTGGAGCCGGTGCGTCGTGTGATGCGAATCATATGACTGCCCCGCACCCCGACGGCATGGGTGCTGCCGCGGCGATCCAGAGCGCGATAATTGACGCATGTATTTCCGCAGATCAGGTTGATTTCATCAATGCTCACGGAACGGGCACTCTGCAAAACGATATCTCGGAATGCCGCGCCCTCCACGAGGTTTTTGGCTTGCGGGCTGCATCCCTACCGGTGACGTCAAACAAAGCAACGATTGGACACCTGTTGGGAAGTGCTGGCGCTATCGAAGCGGTTTCTACGGTGCTCTGCTTGATTCACGGTGTGATTCACCCGATGCCTGACGAGGGCGATGTTGATGGACAGATGGAACTGGATATCGTTCTGGGCGCGTCGCGTCCGATTGCTCCTGAATCGGTGGCCATCAGTTCGAGCTTTGCGTTCGGCGGCGCCAATGCCGCGTTGGTGATAGCTGGCTGGAAACGGGGGACGGTCGGATGACCCCGCGGCCGTCTGTCGTGGTTACAGGGATTGGAGTTGTCAGCGCGGCCGGATGCGGCGCGGCGCCATTTGCGGAGGCTCTTGCCAGTTCTGATCTGGTTCGCAGTTCAGTTGATCGCTCGGCTGGGTACCATCGGGAGAATTCCTCGCGGACGGCCGTTCTCTCGGGCGGTGCCGATCTCTCGGAGTGGATTTCGCCGTCGAAGGCACGAAGGATGGGTCAACCGTCCAAACAGGCCGTCGCGGCGGCGAACATGGCGGTTGCGCAGTCCGGTCTCGAATCGAACGATCTCGATCGTGCCGCCGTTGTGGTCGCCACCTCGTATGGCGCCGCAGATGTTACCGAAAACATCCTTCGACAAGCGATGCTCGAAGGCCCGGACGCAGTGTCGCCGGCCCTGTTCACGGAATCGGTCGCTAACGCCCCTGCTGCGCAGGTTGCTATTGCCCTCAAAGCGCGAGGGCCGAATCTCACGATTGTCCAGAGGCAGGCGGGACCGTTGATCGCACTTGCCCAGGGTGTGTCGGCGATTGTCTCGGGGAAATCGTCTATAGCCTTGGTGGGTGCCGTCGATGAGGTGAATCCGCTCTTGCATTCGATTCTCGATCGGTTTCGAGCGCTTGCGAGACCCGATGACGACGGGATCGAAACAGCCAGGCCATTCGATCACAGGCGATCGGGATTCCTCGCCGGCGACGGGGCAGCCGTGATAGTCCTGGAGACCGAAGACGCAGCCAGGGGTCGCGGTGCCAGACCGCTCGTGCGCGTCAGAATGACGGGTCGTGCCTTTGATCCTTTCGCCCCTCGGACGGGCTGGAGCCACGACCATGATTTGCTTTCGGAGTCCTTGAGAAAGAGTCTTTTTACGAATGGAGTGGATACGATCGACATCGATCGTCTGGTGACCGGCGGCTGTGGGATCGGACCCGGCGATCGGATTGAGGCACTTGTCCTGCGTTCGCTCTTCGGTGACGCGCCGCTGCCGCCGGTCCTTGCTCCAAAGGGCGTGACTGGTGAAAGTGGGGGAGGGTTTCTCGGAGCGGCGGTTCTCGCAACCACCGGATCTCCGTTCGGGCCGACCCCCGGGTTCACCCACGAAGATCCCGAGCTCGGAGTCATCCCTCACGATGGGCATTCCCTACCCGATCCTACTGCGGTGCTTGCCACTGGATTCGCGGCAGGCGGGGCCGCTGCATGGGCCGTCCTGGAACCCGTGGAGCCATGATCCAGTCTGTGGCTGTGGCCATACCCGCCTACGACGTGGGATCATCCGTGGCTGACGTGGTCCAAAGGGCGCTGAATCTGGTCCCAAATGTCCTGGTTGTCGATGACGGATCTCGGGACGACACGGGCATCGTGGCTTCCCGAGCGGGCGCAGAGGTCATCGCTCAGCAGCAGAATCTCGGGAAGGGTGCTGCGCTTCGATTGGCCTTTTCAGTGCTGTTTGGCAGAGGTTTCGAAGCGGTGGTTACCGTGGATGCTGATGGCCAGCACCTGCCTGAGGAAATACCAAAACTCATCGAGCGCTGGGGTCAGGGTGGCGATCTCGTGTTGGGAGCGCGCGACCATCTATACGCCGAAATGAGCCGTGTACGGCGCGCCAGCAATACGCTGTCGTCACGGGCAATTTCTTTTTTTGCGGGTGTGGACCTTCGAGATTGTCAAACGGGATTTCGCCTCTACACTCGCAAGCTCATTGAGACGACGGGTTTTCCCGAGCCACGATTCGAAGCCGAGAGTGCTGTCATCGTGAGAGCGGCGCGGCGGGGTTTGCCGATCCTGACCGTGCCGGTTCGGTTGGGTTTCGCGGATGGCCTGTCGACCTCACACTATCGTCCCGTGATCGACAGCCTCCGAATCGCTTCAGCTGTGGCGCGAGCCAGGTATGCACGTCCCTAGAGTCGGGCCGCCCGCGCGAAGTGCCAGTTTCTGCTGAACAGGTCGGACGGGCGGTGGGCTTGTAGCCGACGTCAAGCCGTGCTGAGATACCTGGCATGTGTGCAGAAAACGACGTTTACCTGGTCTCGGGCGGAAGTCGCGGAATTGGACGGGCTATCGTCGAAGCTTTGGTCGCAGACGGCCGAATGGTGGCATTCACCTGGAAATCCGACGAGGCGCAGGCGCGCGAAACGGAGGCTTCGACAGACGCGAGGGCGATCGCATTTCATCTCGATTTACGCGACCGAAGCAGACCGGCTGATCTCGTGGCCGAGGTTGAGGCGACGATTGGCCCGATCGTCGGGCTAGTCAATAACGCCGGTATCCACCGGAGCGGATTGACTGCAATGACCACGGACGAGTCCTGGGATGAGGTCATCGATGTGAATCTCGGTGGGGCATTTCGGTTGACCCGTGAGGTTGTACGATCGATGGTGACGCGTCGTCGGGGCGCAATCGTGAACATCGCGTCTTTGAGTGCCGCGCACGGCTTGTCTGGTCACGCATCGTACGCTGCGTCGAAGGCGGGGTTGATAGCCGCGACCCGCTGCCTGGCCCGGGAAATGGGGCGTCGAAAGATCCGCGCCAATGTCGTGATGCCGGGTTTTGTCGGGACGGACATGACCCGCGATCTCCCGGAAAACGTAGTGGCCGGGTTGAGATCAGGTGAGGTCTTGCCTGGTGGAACCAATCCCGAATCGGTGGCAGAGGCGGTGGTGTTCTTGCTCTCGGATCGCGCCTCCGCGATCACCGGCCAAACCATTATCGTCGATTCTGGTGCCACGGCGTAGGGGGCTGAAGACTGTGTCTGATGGCGCCCGACCAAAGAGAATGTGGCTGGCACGTTTCATCGCACGGCGTCCGAGAATTGTGTTGATCGCGGGTGCCATTGCCACCGCGCTCGCGATCATCTCTGCGAGTAATCTTCATCTTCGCACTGACCTCGTAGGGCTCTTGCCTCAGGGATCTCAGGCCGCAGCCGATTACCGCGTCTTTCTCTCGGTCTTCGGTGGCCTCGAAAAGGTGTTCGTCATTGTCCGGTCACCGTTGGATGGTGATGATAAACCGGTTGCGTCGGTGACCGAAGCAGCTGCCGAACTTGCAGGACTCCTTTCGAGTAGTTCTGAAGTTGCGCTTGCCAAGACGGGTGTATCTCCCGAAGATGAAGAGTTCTTCCTGAAGTCTATGCTTCCCAGGGCCTTGCTCCTTGCTGGCGACGACTGGAAGGAACTTCTGGAAGATTCCATCCGTCCTGAGTTTCTGAGGGTGCGCGCTGCGACGATTCGATCGAAGATCATTTCACCGTCGGGCGCATTTGAAGGCCCGATGTTGGCGGCCGACCCTGTGGGCCTGGTTGACGGTATTCAGTGGGCCAGTCTCCTCGCTTCCTCTTTGCCGATCGATCCGATGACCCTGACGTTCTTATCAGAGGATGGAGAGGCCTCGCTTGTGATTGTGACTCCGGCACGGTCCGAGATTGATCCATCGGGAGGCAGAGCACTGGTTGAAGTTCTCGAGACCGCGTATTCAGAAGTCAGGAAGAACCTCGGGTTAGAATACAGGTTTGATGCGGTGGGCGGGCCCCTTTACGCGGCTGCTGATGAGGAGCTCATCCGGAATGATCTGAAAAGAACGGTCTCGGGATCCGCCGCGGGCTGTTTTTTGCTTCTTGTGGCGGCATTCGGGGGCGTTGCACTTCCCGGCATTCTAATTGTTACGGTCCTTTTCGCGCTGGCGGTGACCGCCGGTCTCGTCGCCGGACTGTTTCATGGCATCTCGGCTGTCAGCCTTGGATTCGCCGCCGTGTTGGTCGGCCTTGGAATCGACTACGGGATCCATGCCGCCACCCGCTATCGCCAATGTCGATTGACTGGTTGGTCCAGGGAGGATTCTCTTGTTGCTACGTATCGCGGCACGGGGCCCGG
>Ga0105090_10001024_pt1 | contig 14745 bp, 10 predicted proteins | sample PPLLak3March2015_FD_79110 | JGI IMG/M metagenome (GOLD analysis project Ga0105090, IMG submission 79110) | Freshwater sediment microbial communities from Prairie Pothole Lake near Jamestown, North Dakota, USA - PPLs Lake P7 Core (1) Depth... | ecosystem: Environmental > Aquatic > Freshwater >... | reverse complement strand
CGGCCTCATGCTGGAGGCCATTCCCACCGTCGATTGATTTTCTGCCATGATCACCTACACCAAGCAGCCCCACCCGCGCGAATACCGTCTCATTTTTAAAAACGTGGACCGCGAGGGCTGGGATCCGTCCATCGAGTGCTATCTGCGAGACGGTGGCTACGAGGATTTGAAAAAAGCCCTCGCCATGCAGCCGAAGGACATCACCGAGGAGGTCAAGAAATCCGGCCTCCGCGGCCGTGGCGGCGCGGGCTTCCCGACTGGCATGAAGTGGACCTTCATCCCGCCTAACAACACCAAGCCCGTCTATCTGATCTGCAACGGCGACGAATCCGAGCCCGGCACTTTCAAGGACCGCTACATCCTCCATCAGGATCCGCACCAACTCATCGAGGGCATGGTCATCAGTGCCTTAGCTGTCGGCGCGCACACCGCCTACATCTATCTGCGCGAGGAGTTTCCGGAAGCGGCAAAGATCGTTGAAAATGCCATCGAGGAAGCGCGCAGGAAAAATTTCGTCGGAAAAAACGTGCTCGGCTCCGGCTTTGATCTGGAGATCTACGTCCACCGCGGTGCCGGTGCCTACATCTGCGGCGAGGAAACCGGCCTGATCGAATCGCTCGAAGGCAAGCGCCCCTACCCACGCATCAAGCCACCGTATTTCCCCGCGGCGCTCGGCCTCTACATGTGCCCGACGATCGTCAACAACGTCGAGTCGCTCTGCCATGTGAAACACATCATCCGCATGGGCGGCGATGGATACGCCAAGCTCGGCGTGGCACGCAACACCGGCACCCGCATCCTCTGCGTCTCCGGCGATTTGAAGAATCCCGGTTATTTCGAGGTGGAGGTCGGCAAGCTCACGATGCGCGAGTTGCTTTATGATATCTGCGGCGGCCCCAAGGACGGCCGCGAGCTCAAGGCCGTTATTCCCGGCGGCTCGTCGTCGAAAATCCTGCGTTGCGACGAGATCTTCAAACTCAAGAACCCGGATGGCAGCGAACGCGAACTATCATTCTGGGACATCCCGCTGGATTTCGACACGCTTGCCGCCTGCGGCTCAATGGCCGGCTCCGGCGGCGTGATCGCCATCGACGACTCGCGCAAGATGTCCTGGGTGCTCAACAACCTCAACGCCTTCTACGCCCACGAGTCCTGCGGCCAGTGCACGCCCTGCCGCGAGGGTTCCACCTGGATGAAAAAAATCTCGGACCGCATCGTCTCCGGAGATGCCAGCCCGCAGGATGTGGAAACACTGGAGAGTGTGGCCTATCAGATCGACGGGCGCACCATTTGTGCCTTTGGCGAAGCCTCGTCGTGGCCGGTGGAGGCCATCATCTCCAAGTTCCGCGACGAGCTCATTGCCGACACGAAGCCGGAAAACGCCGCCAAACCCCACAACCCGGAGGCCGACGCCCAGCGACGGTTCATGGCATGCGCGAATTCCTGAGCGACACCCTCAATCCCCGCTCTTGAGCACCTTGATGAAGGCGTCCTGGGGGATGTTGACCTTGCCGAACATCTTCATCTTCTTTTTACCCTCCTTCTGCTTCTCCAGAAGCTTGCGCTTGCGGGTGATGTCGCCGCCGTAGCACTTGGCGGTGACGTTCTTGCGCATGGCGGAGATGGATTCGCGGGCAACGATCTTGCCGCCGACGGCGGCCTGGATGGCCACGACGAAGAGGTGCGAGGGAATGACTTCCTTGAGCTTGAGGGCGAGCGCGCGGCCGTAGGATTCCGCCTTGTCGCGGTGGACGATGGTGGAAAACGCCTCGACCGGATCGCCGGCGATGAGCATGTCCATCTTGACCATCTTCGCGGCGCGGTAACCGGCGTGCTCGTAGTCCATGGAGCCGTAGCCGCGGGTCATGGATTTGAGCTTGTCGTTGAAATCGACGAGGATCTCGGAAAGCGGCAGCACGCAGGAAAGCATGACGCGGGTTTCGTCGATGGTCTCGGTGTGGGTGACCTCGCCGCGTTTTTCCATGACGAGCTGCATCATGTCGCCGATGTATTCACTGGGGACCATGATATAAACATTCACGACGGGCTCGCGGATTTCCTGAATGACCTGGGTTTCCGGGAAGTTGCTGGGGTTGTCCACGATGAGCTCAGTGCCGTCGGTGAGCGTGACCTGATAGATGACGGACGGATAGGTGGAGATGACATCCATGTCGAACTCGCGGCGGAGGCGCTCCTGGATGATTTCCATGTGGAGCAGGCCGAGGAAACCGCAGCGGAAACCAAAGCCCAGCGCGGTGGAGCTTTCCTGCTGATAAGTGAAGGCGGGGTCGTTGATCTGCAGCTTGCCCATCGCGGTCTTGAGCGACTCGTAGTCCGACGAATCGACCGGATAGATGCCGGAGAACACCATCGGCTGGATCTCCTTGTAGCCCGGCAGCGGCTCCTTGCACGGGTGGGTGGAGTCGGTCATGGTGTCGCCAATCTTCACCTCGCTGGCCGACTTCATGTTGGCGATGACATAACCGACATCGCCGGGCACGAGTTTCTCACGAGCGCTCATCTTGGGCGTGAAGACGCCGACTTCCTTCACTTCGTAAACTTTGTCGGTGGCGAAGAGTTTCACGCGCTGGCCGCGTTTCACGGTGCCGGAAAACACGCGGACGTAGGAGACGACACCACGATAGGTGTCGTAGAGCGAATCGAAGACCGAGCAACGCAGCAGCTTGTCCGGGTTTTCCTTCGGCGCGGGGACGCGGTGGACGATGGCTTCCAGGATGTCTTCGATGCCGATGCCGTTTTTCGCGGAAGCGGGGATGCAGTCCTCGGCGGGGATGCAGAGGATGTCTTCCAGCTGCTTCTTGCACTTCGGCACGTCGGCCGCGGGCAGGTCGATCTTGTTGAGAACGGGGATGATGGTGAGGTTCTGCTCGGTGGCGAGGTGGAGGTTCGCCACGGTCTGCGCCTCCACGCCTTGGGCGGCATCGACCATCAAAATGGCGCCCTCGCAGGCGGCCAGCGCGCGGGAGACCTCGTAGGAGAAATCGACGTGGCCGGGGGTGTCCAGTAGGTTGAGCTTGTAGGTTTTACCGTCCTTCGCCTGATATTCCATGGCGACGGGGTGGGATTTGATGGTGATGCCCTTCTCGCGCTCGAGGTCCATGGAGTCGAGTTGCTGGGCCGTGCTTTCCCGCATGGTGACGGTGCTGGTGGCCTCCATCAGACGGTCCGAAAGCGTGGTCTTCCCGTGGTCGATATGGGCGATGATCGAAAAATTGCGGGTCAGCTCGGTGGACATGAGTGGTGGGAAAAGTCAGCGGCGCGGGGAGGGAAAGCAGGATTTCGCCGACAAGGCACGCAAAATCAAGAGCGGATCCCCTCATCGGCGGCCGTCCAGCCATTGGTCAGCCTGACGCTGATCTGCTGGACGATCATCCGCGCCTCATACAGCCGCGGACAGGGAGGGATTCGAACCCTCGGTGACGTTGCCGCCACACACGCTTTCCAAGCGTGCTCATTAGACCACTCTGACACCTGTCCTTTTCACGCGGGGCGGCAAGCTAGGAAGCGGGCGCGGGCTTGGCAATCCCTTTTTAAGAATCCCTTTATTGGCCTTTTGGCGGAGCATGGGATGCTTGGGGTTGCGCAGAGGGCGGTGATGGGGCATGAACCGCCGCCATGACGGGCAGGGAAATCAAGGAGGCGCTGGATCGCGCGGGGGTTCTGCCCAGTAAGCAGCTAGGACAGAATTTTCTCATCGATCCGAACATGGCGCGCTGGATCGTTTCCCAGCTTGATGCCAGTGAAGACGACGCCATCGTCGAGGTGGGGCCCGGCACCGGCTCGCTGAGCGAGCATCTGGTCGGCAAGGTGCGGCGATTGATCCTCATCGAGTTCGACGCCCGGCTGGCTGCCGCTCTTGCCGAGCGCTTCCGCGACGAGCCAAGCGTGGAAGTCCATCATGCCGACGGTGCGAAGTTCGATGGCCGCACGCTTTTCAAACACCGCCGGGTGAAGTTTTTGGGAAACCTGCCTTATTCCTGTGGTGGTGCGATTTTGAAAAACCTGCTCTCCCGCCCGCATCCCTTCGAGCGTGCGGTGGTGATGTTGCAAAAGGAGGTGATCGATCGCCTCGCGGCGAAACCGGGCACCAAGGACTATGGCATTCTCTCCTTGCGGACGCAGGTGGACTGGTTGGTGGAACCGCAACGCACGGTGCCGCCCGAGGCGTTTTATCCGCGGCCGAAGATCGATTCGGGCGTGGCGATCCTGCGTCCGAGGACATCGGGCTTGCCAGCTTTCGACCGGCGCTTGTTCGATGAATTGATACGCCGCGGTTTCTCCCAGCGCCGCAAGCAGCTCGGCAAGCAATTGCCCACAGGCACTCGCTGGCTGGAAATCTCGGCGGTTTTGGGAGTTCCGGCGACCGTGCGCGCGGAGGAATTGACGCTCGATCAATGGGTGGATCTCACCCGCGCCTGTGATGCGCATCCCCTGAAAGACTTGCCACAGAAATCCGGTGAGATCTTCGATGTGGTGGATGAAAACGACGTGGTGATCGGGCAAAAAACGCGCGATGAGGTGCATGCGGAAAATCTTCTGCACCGCGCGGTGCACGTGTTCATCTTCAACAAGCGCGGCGACCTGCTGCTTCAACAGCGTTCGATGTTCAAGGACGTGCATCCCGGCGTGTGGGGATCGAGCGTTTCCGGGCATCTTGATGCCGGCGAGGATTACGCCACGGCCGCCGTGCGCGAACTCGACGAGGAAATGGGCATTCAGACGGAAAGCGCGCCTGTGGAAATCGCACGCATCGCGCCAAGCGAGGCGACCGGTTGGGAGCACGTCCGGCTCTACCGCATGAGCCACCACGGATCTGTTAGCTTTCCAGCGGCCGAGGTTTCCGCCGCCGCATGGTTTCCCTTGAAGGAAATCGAAGCATGGCTCGCGGCGCGGCCGGAGGATTTTTCCAGCGGATTCATTGAGTGCTGGAACGCCGTGCTGCCTATTGTCCGTGCATAGCAAGTAGGCGGATTCTCTTCTCAAGGAGCGGCGGACGCCGATCCGCCGATGCCCATGAATTGCCAATGGGTGAATGCGAAGCGCTTTCCATTGGCTTGCCATGCACGGAGCGAATCGGAACCGGAGCGCAGCGGAGATGGCCGGAGGCAATGTAGCCCTTCCATGCTGCGGTCATGGATCGCCCATCCCAAATATGCGCCGCAGTTCCACGGCATCGGCATTCCCGCCATCTGCTCCGAATCTCCAATGACGCGGGATTTCCCAAGCTTGCAAATGCTTCGCGACCGCGGATTTCAGCCCGGCGGGAGTGACTCCTTCGTGAGTTTCCACCACGGCCGCGATTTCCTCGTAGCGTTCCGGATCGCTGCTGGGAATGCCCAGCACTTTCACCCGCCGCACCAAGCCGGTGGCCATGATCGCCGCCTCTACTTTCGCAGGGCTGATCTTGCGACCCGCGACATTGATCGCTCCTCCGGTGGTTCCTGTTAGATGGATGATTCCGTCGGCATTGGTGAAACCGAGATCGCGTGTGAGATAAACCCCGTTTTCCAACAAATCGTCGCCGCGCGGCGCATCGTAGCAGGTGGCTACGGCATCGCTGGTGACTTGCAGGCGGCCATCGCGACCGATCCCGACATTTACACCAGGCAGCGGGCTTCCGACAATTTCCGCGGACTCGCGCGGCGTCACGGTGGTGTCGAAGGCGATGCCGCCGCATTCGCTGGCACCGTAGAAGTTATGGATCTTGAAGCCGGATTCCTCGAACACCTGACGTTCGAGAGCGAGCGCGAGCGGCGCCCCGGCCGAGATGGCCAGGCGGACGGGCGCGTTTGTTAGAATTCCAGCGCGCTGCCAAGCCCGCCACATCGAGGGCACGGCTGGCAACACCGATGCCTCATGCTGGTGGAGCGCCTCTTCCAGCACCCGTGGAAATGGAACAGCCAGCAATCTCACCGGCACTCCGCGCAACAGCAGCGGCAGCACCACATTGGAAAACCCATATGAGTGGGACAACGAGATCACCGCGAGATTCGGCACATCGGGCGTGAGGCTCATTGCCGTAGCAATGCGGTCGGCATCCGCGATGATTTGAGCGGCGTTGAGGAAAATTCCGCGTGGGATGCCGCTGGCACCGGGCGTGTATTTCACGAGACGCGTGTCCGCGGTTGGCGGCCGCTGCAATGCAGGTGGCGGCGCATCGTGCTCCAAGGGAATGACCGCCTGGCTGTCGCGCCAGGCCCGCAGGATTTCGATGAAAAAGCCGCGGTCGCCGGTTCGCGCGATCACCGGTTCGGTGGCCCGTGGCGCGGATTCCGCCGCTGAAGCGAGCTCCGCGAAGGTCATCACGCCGTCGCCGTCGAAAAGCGCGGGTGCATCGGCGAAACGCCGCGAGGTTTCCAGCCAGCGAGGATAGAGCATTTGACAAGGTGGACGCGCCTGCCTAGCTAACCGCAACCTCTCTGACGAGTCATAACTCGCCTATCCACTTTGGCCTGGTCCCGCAATGCTCCCTCATCCTCCGATTTCCACCGCGTGGTGGTGACCGGCGCGGGCGTCGTCTCGCCAATGGGCATGGATTTCACGGAAAACGCGGCAGGTTTCCGCGCCGGGCGCACGGCTTTTTCGCCGGTGACCTTGTTCGATGTCTCGCGCCAACGCGTGGGCACGGCCGGCCAAATCGACCTGCCGGAAACCGGCTTTCCCTCCCGCATGGATCGCGGCTCACAGCTGGCATGGCTGGCGGCCCGCGAGGCGCTCGCCGCAGCGGGACTTTCCGGCGGCACGATGCCGATGATCGTGGGCACCTCGGCCGCCGCCATGCCGATCGGCGAGGATTACTATCGCGCCGCGCAATCGCCGACGCAAAGCCGCAGAGCCCAACTCCACCGTGTGGAAACCTATCAGGCGCAGCGGCAGATGGTGGATATGGCGAGTCTGTTAGAAATCGATGGCCGCATACGGATCGTTTCGAATGCCTGCGCGTCCGGTGCGAATGCGATTGGGCAGGCATTTCACCTCGTTCGCATGGGCCGTGCGGAGCGCGTGCTCGCCGGCGGCTACGATGCGCTCTGCCAATTGGTCTTCGCAGGATTCGATGCGCTCCAGGCGCTCAGCCCGTCCGGTATTCCACGGCCCTTCGATGCCGCGCGCGATGGCCTGGCTCTCGGTGAGGGAGCGGGATTCATGGTCGTGGAATCCGCCGCCGCCGCGAAAAGCCGCGGTGCCCGTGTGATCGCGGAAATCACCGGCTACGGCGCGGCCACCGACGTCCATCACCTCACGCAGCCGCACCCGAATGGCGATGCCGCGCTCATTACGATGCAGACCGCCTGCGCGATGGCGGGCGTTTCACCCGAGCAGATCGATTATATCAACTCCCACGGCACTGGCACGCCGCTCAATGATGTGGCCGAGGGAAATGCCATCCGCCGCTGGGCCGGCGATGCGGTTTCATCGATCAAGGTGAGCTCCACGAAATCCGCCATCGGCCACTTGTTAGGCGGCGCGGGTGCGGTGGAGTCCGTCATTTGCCTGATGGCGATGGAAGGCCAGTGGCTGCCCGCCAGTCTCATGGTCCGCGAAGCGGATCCGGTTTGCACATTCGATCTCATCCGCGAACCGCGCGAGGCACCTGTCCGCCGCACTCTCACCAATTCATTCGGATTCGGCGGGGCCAACGCCACCTTGATTTTCGAAAAGGAGGGCTTGCCATGAGCGGGAAACTCGCCATCACCGGCACCGGAGCCGTCACCCCCGCCGGGTGGGGAGTGGCGGCGATGATGGAGGCGCTGGCATCCGGTGAAACGATCACGCCTTCGCTGTTAGAGCGTCCGTGTGGCGATGGAATTCTCAGCACGCCGGTGCTGCGTGTGCCCGCATTGGGTGCCACCACGCCGAAGTTCGGCCGCCTGCGGCGGACCAGCCCGATCAGCAAGTTCTCCGCCGCCGCCGCGATGGAGGCTCTCGGTGAAATGCGCTTCGCGGAATCCACCGCAGGCCGATTGAGAGTCGGGGTGATTTTCACTCTGACCAACGGCTGCGTGAACTACTCGAACCGCTTTTTCGGCGAAGTGTTGGCGGACCCCGCGCTTGCCAGTCCGATCCTGTTTCCGGAAACGGTTTTCAACGCCCCATCCAGCCATCTTTCCGCACTCATTGGCAGCACCGCGCCCAATGACTCGCTCATCGGCGATGCCTCGGGATTCTTCACCGGCATCGACCTCGCGGCCGAGTGGATCGAACGCGGCGATGTCAATGGCTGCCTGGTTGTCGCCGCCGAGGAAACCGACTGGCTGAGCGCCGAGGCTTTGTGTCTTTATTCAAAGGCATATCTTCCCGCCGAAGGTGCGGGTGCCATCTATCTGGAAGCCGCCGATGGCCCGGCGATGCTTCATCATCTGCCGGATCCGGTGAGTTATCAGTTTCATGGCCGTTTAACAGCCGCACGCAAGATGCGGGAAACACTCGCCGCCAATGATGACGGAGCCACTTTGTTAGTGGACAGCCAGTCCGGTGTCCGGCGTTTCGACCAGCCGGAAGTCTCGGCTTGGCGAGATTGGCGCGGCCCGCGCTGGTCGCCCAAGCGGGTGCTGGGCGAGAGCATGGGCGCGGCAGGTGCCCTGCAAGTGATCGCCGCCGCCGAGGCACTCAAGTCTGGTGATTACCGGCAGGTGGTCGTTTCGTCGGTGGGTGCGAACCAGCAGGCGGCCGGAATTCTGTTAGGCGCTTGATTGATTTCAAATCGCCTCGGCGATCGCGAGGACATCGGCGAATGGCAAATCCGCAAGCAGGCCGAAGGCATTGTGGCGGCTTAGCCGCGCGCGGGTGCTGGCCGGGCTGGACATGCCGCAGAGGAAGCGGGCGAGTTGGCGTGGCGTGGTGAGCTCGGCGTGGTTTTCGCGGCTGAGTTTTCTAACAAGTCGCCATTCCTCATCGGAAGGTTTGCGGGTCGGCGGGCGCTTGATCGTTGTGGCGGGCACGCCCCTGCAGCGGTCGCAGTGGCCGCAAGGGGTGGGGAGGGCTTCGCCGAAATGCTTGGTGAGATAGCCGGTGAGGCAGCCGCGGTGTGACGAGATCCCGAGCACCTGGCGCAGCCGGTCGAGATCCGCCAACTCGCGGCTGCGGAAGGTTTCCGCGTGGCGCGCGGTGAGCAGGTGCAAGTCGCCGGGGTCTGTCTTCATCCGGTATCCCTGGCGCACGCCGGAAACGGTCACTGTCGCGTCGCCCGCGGATTCGAGAGCAGCGAGGGCGGCGACGATTTTCGCGCGGGAAACTCCCATCTCGCCGGCCAGCACGGAAGGCTCGAAGCTGAGCCACATGCGGCCAGGCGTGCCGAGATCCAACAGCTTGGACAGGAACTTTTTCTCCGCCGCCGGAAACCCTGCCAGCACCTGATCGCGGGAGCGCAGCAGTTTGATACGATACTTGCCGTAGAAAATTCCGGTGGCTTCGAGGATGCCCTCGGTTTCGAGATAGGCCAGCAGCGTGGAGATCACCGAGGTGCGGATGTCGCAGGTGACGGATAGATCATACACCGAGATGTCAAACACCTCGCCCAGCCTGAGCACGCGGTCGATCAGATTGCCCAGTGCGCGCGGCGAGGGCGTGTCCGAATAAATGAAGTTTTCCAGTACGATGAGGTCGTCTCCACAGGCTAACAACTCGCAGATGGCAGGCTGTCCGTCGCGACCGGCGCGGCCGATCTCTTGGGTGTGGTTTTCCAAACTCTTCGGCAGGTTGTAATGGATCACGCCGCGGATGTCCGCCTTGTCGATGCCCATGCCAAACGCGATGGTCGCCACGATCACCCGGGTTTCGCCCGCCATGAACGCCCGCTGGGCGTCGGCGCGGAACTCGTCGGGCAAACCAGCGTGATAAGCGCGGGCGGAGACTCCTTGTTTCGCGAGAAACGTCGCCACTTCCTCGGCGGTTTCCTGCCGCGTGACATACACGACCGCCGCGCCGTCGATGGCTGCGAGCCGATCTAACAGGATGCTCTTGCGCTCCGCCGCCTTGCACGGGGTGACGCGCAGGTCGAGGTTCGGCCGGTGGAAACTCAGCTGGATGTGATCGGCGGCGGCGATGCGGAAATGGCGGCGGATTTCGCGCGCCACCTTCGGCGTGGCGGTGGCGGTGAGGGCGAGCACGCGGCTGACTTTCAGCGAGCGGCTGAAGCGCGCGAGTTTCAGGTAGTCCGGGCGGAAGTTATGCCCCCATTCGGAAATGCAGTGGGCTTCGTCGATGGCGATCATCGCGACGTTCAGTTGCTTGATGCGCTTGCGGAACGCCTCGTTGGCCAGGCGCTCGGGGGCGATGTAGAGCAGCTTGATGGCTCCGCTTTCCAAATTTTCATAAAGTTCGCGAAGCTCGTCCATGCCGAGAGTAGAATCCAAGCGCGCGGCGGCAATACCCTTTGCGGTGAGCGCATCCACCTGGTCCTTCATCAGCGCGATCAGCGGGGAAATCACCAGCGTGAGGCCGTCCAGAAGGAGGGCGGGCAATTGGTAGCAGAGTGACTTGCCGCCACCGGTCGGAAACACCGCCAGCGCCGGCCGGCCATCGAGCAAGGCGCGGATCACCGGTTCCTGTCCGCCGCGGAAGGCATCGAATCCAAAGTGATCGCGGAGGGTTTGCAGCATGGCCGCGGACATGCTGCGGAGCGGACCCGCGCGCGGCAAGCCTTGGCAATTCATCGCTTGAGGCTTGGCTTTCCCGCGCCATGGTTCACAAAGAAGCCATGTTCAGCGCCAGCAAGCTCACCCCGGAACAAATCGCCGCCCTCAAGCAACGCGCCGCGGATGGCGCATCCATGTCCGACCTCCAGCGACAGCTCAAGGATGAGTTCGGGTTTTCCCTCACCTACATGGACACCCGTTTCCTGATCCTCGATCTCGGCATCGAGCTCATCGAGGAAGCAAAACCGGTGGACAAAAAGGAGGAGGAGAAACCCGCGCCCGTTCCCACCGGAACCGTCACGGTGACGATGGACACGCTCACGCTGCCCGGCGCGCTGGTCAGCGGAAAAGTCACCTTCAGCGATGGCGAGACGGCCATTTGGATGCTCGATCAGACGGGCCGCCCCGGGCTGGATCCGGACACTCCCGGCTACCGCCCGAGCCAGGAGGACATCATGGAATTCCAAGTCCAGCTCCGCGCCCTGATCCAGAAGAGCGGGCTTTGAGCGCACCGCCATGGATGGTCCCCGGTATCGAAAGGAGCTGCGGCCCGCGGACTTGAATGCGCGGCGCCAGCGCAAATGGAGGGAGGCATTGTTTTCCTGGCGCAGCCGGGTGCTGCTGGCATGCGGCGTGGCATTGCTGGCTCTGTTAGGTGGCAGCCGAGTCGCAAGAAAGCCTCCGGTGGTGATGCAACATCCGGAACCGGGCATTCCACCCGAAATCGTTTCCCAACTCGCCGGGACCCGCCTCGAGATGGCGCTGGCCAAGCTCGATCAGGCCCGGCCCGACGAGGCGCTCGCTCTGATGGTTTCCGCGCTCAAGGCGGACCCCGCCGCGGCTGATGCCCGCATGCTGGCGGAAAAAATCCTCCGCGAGACGGCGTGGCATTTCCCGGTGCTGGAGCTTGCGCATCCGCTGCCGGTTGAGCGCGTCGAATTTGCAGCGCCCGCCACCCTGTGGGTGAGCCTGGCAGGCGGAATGAACACCACCGTGCGCTGGAATCTCGATACCCTGCGCATCGAAAACGTGCTGTTTCCCGCGCCTGCGGCGGCAACGCGGACTCTGGTGATCGATCCCACGCGCCGCTGGCTGGTTGTGGAGCGCGCCGGCATTTCCCTGCTCTGTGACGCACAATCGCTCAAGCCTGTGAAGGATCTCGGCTTGCTGCCGGATTTCGTCACGCCATGCTCCGTGATCGTTTTCTCCGGCGATAGCCTGCTGCTGGCGCATCCGGCATTTGTTTCCGCACAAGACCACTCGCTCGTATGGCATGTGCGAGATGCCGCATCCGGGGAAATCCTCCGCTCGTCCGAACCTGCGGGCCCTGAGGCACCGCGGCCGCTCACAGCCTTTCTCGACCGCCATGCGCTGCGCATGCTCCATGCGGATGGTAGCTTCATGGAAATGCCGATCTCGCCATTGGAGCCCGTGAGTGACATGCCGGCCGATCCGGCGCAGGCGCTGCTGCACGCCCAGTTCAGCCCGGACGGCAGTGCGGCGCTTGCACTCATCGATCACGGTCCGCACCAACCGCCGCAACTCGCCACCCTGCCACCGGATGCCGCGGGTGTCGCGGCACTTGAGCCCGCGGTTTTGTTAGAGCGTTTCCCGTGGAGCCGCCATCCGGGGATCTGGACCGGCCTGATGCGTGAGGCACCGCTCGCGCCACTCGCAGTCGATGGCCGCATCCTTGTCCTGCGTGACGGGAAACACGCGCCGGTTGATGCCACTTCGCCCATCACCGCCGTGGCCACCGGAGCCTCACAGTGGATCGTGGGCGAGGAGAGCGGCAGGCTCGTCATCCACCGCTTGCTTCCCCGGCCGGGAAGCATGGAAAACGCCACCGCCGGTCCGGAAACGGCCGACGCGCAGGCGATCGCGGCGCTTGAAATGCTTGCGAAAGCACTCACCGGAATTCATCAGGACGCGAAAGGCCGTGCATTCATCCACATCGATCCCACGGAGCGGCTGCAGGTTTCCAAAGCATGCGATTTCGCCGCTCTGCAGCGACTCTTTCCCGGGCTCGACTTCGCTCCCGTGAGTGCCGCGCTGCAGGCACTTTCACTCCGCGCTGCGCCACCGGATGCGCTGCGTATTCTAACAGATCGACTCGCCCGTGCGACTCCCTCTGCGGGCGAGCCATCCGGCCCCGCCGCCAAGCTCGCGTTGGCGCTCGATTCCACCTGGCCGGAATGGATCAAGGAGTGCCTCGCCGCCACCCCCGATATGCCGCCGCTTCTGCGCAAGCTCGCGGAATCACGCATCGCGTGGCTGGAGGGACGCAAGGCGGACGCGCTTTCCGGCTGGCCGGATGTGTTTCCAGGCTTGCAGGAAATCCGTTTGCGCGAGGATTGGGACGGCTGGGAGCAGGCGGATTTCAGCCAAGCCCTGGAGAAACTCCGCCTCTGCGTGAGCGAGGAACTCGCCGCGCTGGAATTGCCGGAAAACCCCACACCCGAGCAACGACAGGCCGTGGTCCAGCGCTTGTCCGACGCTGATGCCCTGCGCTCCGTTGGCCGCGCTCGCCTTGCCCGTGCATCCCTCAAGGCCGCCCAGGCGCTTTGCTCCATCCGCGAGGAAGCCGAGCACGCCCTCAAGCTCGCGGAGCGCGCCCGAATGCTCGGCGAGACACCGGAAGCCTGCCTGCGCGCCGAGGCTCTCGCGCTCTGCACCCTCGGCGACTATCAGAAAGCCCGCGACCGCTGGGTGATCCTTCTCAGCGATCACCCGGCGGCAAGCCACCAACCCGGCGACTATGCCGAGGCCGCCTACACTGCTTTCGAAGCGGGCGACTCCGCGCAGGCCATGGCAATACTCACCACCGGCCTGCACCGCTTTCCCCACGATGCGGACTTCGCATTGCGCGCCGGCTGGATCTCCCTGCTCACCGGTTATCCGGACCGCGCCTTGCGTTTCCTGCTCACCGGACGCGAAACAGGCTATGCCCCGGAAAAGCTCGAAAACGCCACCGCCCTGCTCGCCATCGCCGCCGCCCAGACCGGAGCCACCGACGACGCCGGCGTTTTCTATCAGGAACTCGCCCGCCTCAACCCCGCATGGCGGGAAACCGCCACCATCGAGGCACTCGAATGGCCAGAGGAACTCAAGGCCGCCCTGCTGCAGTTGGCATGGTGAACCATCTAACGGCTACCAGGCACGCGCGGCATGCTCTTGAAGGCACCCTTCTCACAGGCGCGCACAAAAGCCTCCGCGTAACTCTTGAGGCTGTCCCAACATTGCCGGATCTCGTCCGCTTCGTCCGGCGTCACCGAGTGATCCGTCGCCGCCGCGGAAATCCTGGCCAATAAATCCGAAAACTGGCCGATGATCTCCTGCGTGGCAGGCAGCACGTGATCCATCTGCTGCCCCTCCACCTCCGGATCCTTCACAAAGTGGCCTCCCTGCCTGCGGCAAAGCCACTCGACGATGCCCGTGTCTCCGCTCAGCTCGATGATCTGCAGCAGGCGATCCAGCGGATTACGGCTGCCGGACGCGTCATCGGCCGGCTTTTCCGCCCACTTGTAAACCAAGGAAAGCGATACCCCCAACTCGGCCGCCACCGCCTTGGGCGTGGTTTTCCGCAACGCCCTTCGCAAAACCTCATGACTTTCCATGCCCCATGCTTGCAGGGAACCGCTATCATGGGAAGCTCGTAAACCACCCGCCGGCACCACAGGCATTTTGCTGCAAAATTCCCAAATCTTCGCACTTTACCCTTGCGGCACGGGCCCGCCATGCTATCTCCACAGCCCTGCGCGCGCAGGCAGAAACCTACGCCCGCCACCCAACGCCTCGGTAGCTCAGTTGGTAGAGCAGTTGACTCTTAATCAATTGGTCCTTGGTTCGAATCCAAGCCGGGGTACTCACAGAATCATTAATTTACGATTCGGATCTAACAGGAAGTGACTGCCGTGAGTGACTACCTGGCCTGAAATAGGCAGGCACCCCGCCAGATTCTGGATGGTGGATGACGTTCGAAATCAGCCGTGATGCCCGAGGGTTCAAACTGCGAATCCGCGACAGAAATCGGTCCGATTTCCAACAGATTTCCAACTTTAAACCATGCAACACCCCGGAAACCCAGAGT
>Ga0105090_10001023_pt1 | contig 14747 bp, 4 predicted proteins | sample PPLLak3March2015_FD_79110 | JGI IMG/M metagenome (GOLD analysis project Ga0105090, IMG submission 79110) | Freshwater sediment microbial communities from Prairie Pothole Lake near Jamestown, North Dakota, USA - PPLs Lake P7 Core (1) Depth... | ecosystem: Environmental > Aquatic > Freshwater >... | reverse complement strand
CTTCAGTAGTATTGGATTCGAATATCGCCTGGAGGACTTGTTCTCCAACAGTCAGGGTAACAGGTACTGTTACCATTCCCATATCCGGGTCGTTAGATCCGATGTTAATGTCGGCAGTATATACTCCCTGTTCAAGATCAGCCGCATCAAGGGTAACATGAATTTCACTAGAGTCACCTGCTGCTATTGTGCCGCCATAATTATCAATCATTAACCATCCAAGCACATACATCGAATAATCCTCCACTTCACCATAGGTTGTAGTTCCACAAGGATCTAAAGTACCTGTATATATAATTCTTACCCTCATTCTTGTTTCACCGGGAATGGCACCTGCAGGTGGAACGATATTGGCAGTATATGGCCCATTGCCAGGATTACCTGACACTGTTATATTCTCACCAGCATCTGCAAAATCCTGATCGTGGTTCCAGTCTACCCAGATACCGCATTGATCAGCAGAATAGGGATTACCATTCGTAACGGTGATGGGATAAGTCTGTCCAAGACTTACAATAGTTGATAAGTTCGTATAATCATGATAGTTGTCGCAGCTGGATGAATTATTAATATCACCGAAGGTCACGTTACTGATATATTCGTCGCATCCACCACTAGCAGAACAGTAATCTTTTCCATTCTTCTTGCTGGTGATCAGCGGTGAAACTGTATAAACCAAATCAAGTTCTCCTACATTTTTCACAAGAATTGTGTCGGTAGTGGAAGCACCAAGTGCAACGATTTCATTAATGGTATCGGGTGTTACATAAATATGTGGATTTCCCCATTGTATGGAGGCTACTGAAGGAACGGATTCTCCATCATCGTGCATGGCTGTTACTCCATATTGGTATACACCATAATCCGGTAATACATCCGAATAAGTTAAGTCAGTTGTCGTTCCCAGTAATTCTCCATCCCTGTAAACATTGAAATATAGGAAAGGCTTCGAACCATCAAACAACCAGTTAAGGGTGGTTGCTCCTGTAACTTCATCAAGCTGAACGGTCAGGCTGTTTGGCTTGGGAAGATTATTGGTCACATAGGGTGAAGTGTAGGTCATAAACAAATTGTTGCGTGTGTCAGTCCATACCGGATATACTTTACTCCCCCTTGCAGTTATTCCAAGATAATCACCCATATAACCTCCGGCCAATCCAGGCATTGCTGATGGTGAAAAAGCTACGTCACTTACTTTAAAGTCTTCCCAGGTTAATCCTCCATCAAATGAATTGGCACAATAAACTTCGTCCTGTGTACTTCCTACGTTGCGGTCGTCATAGAATACAACGCTCAGGATTCCCGACTCAGGATCACAGCATATCCATGGAAAATAATGCTTCTTACCCATGCCTGCAGGGTCCTGGTTGATCTTTGCAGGTGTTGACCATGTTGCACCCTCATCAGTTGATTTGATAAGATAAACATCTGCACTGGTTCCGGTATTCACACCCGGAACTCCGATGTTTGTCCATACAACATAGATGGTACCGTTATAAGATCCGCCGCTGATGTCTACGGTCATTGAAGGGAAGGAGTTCACTCGGTGGTTTTTTCCAACTTCGGTAGTCCTTATGCCGCGGATGTTGTTGATAATTTTTGTAGCAGGTGCAAATGACGTTCCTCCATTGGTGGATTTTGTAAAGCCAAGGGCCTTTTCATCACTTGGCCACGAATCATAAACGGACCATACAGCATAAACCTGTCCATCGGGGCCGGTTTGAATATTCACTCCCTGGTTGTGGCTGCCTGCATTTACAGCCGAGCTTATGTTCATCAGCGTTCCCCAGGTTGTGCCTCCATTGGAAGATGTTTTTAAACAGATCTCACTGTCATTCGATCCCCCAAAATCGGTCCAGGCTACATATAAGTTTCCTAAATACGGGCTTACCGGGCTATTGTCGATCCACATGTGGTTTTTGTCTGTCATACTTCCCGGATTTGGGGTAACCGTTGCTGTACTCCAGGTGGATCCGTTGTTAGTAGAATAAGATATTCCCATTCCATAACTATTCGAAATATAATTGACATACATCCTGGAACCGTCAATATTAATGGCTGTTGTTGGGTCGCCGCTGTTGCTTCCGCCTGCTCCCTGCACTGAACCACCCCAGGTTAATCCTGCATCTTCGGAGAAAAAACCGTTCGCGCCATACAGGGTACCTACATATCCTCCGCTCCATGAAGTTGAATTGTTGGAGTTAAGAATAAAATCATTATCGGCCGGATTCACAAAGATGGAGTTTTCCGACTCGGTAACATTGGTTGCGTTAGTCACAGGCACATCGGGTGAATCTTCCTTGCCGCCTTTTACACTTTTAGCTTTTATTTCGCTTCCGGTATAGATGGCTTCAGGAATTTGAACAACGGGAGCAACAGGAACAAGGCCCTGGGCTGCCATCTTTTTCCAGTATCCCATATTATCTACCCGGGTATCTACTAATCCTTTTTGTCCATTTTGTGGCTTGGAAGGAAATACCTGTTTCTGGCCATAGGTAAGCCCTGAAAACAAGTTAAAAATTAAAACAATTAAAATAAATGTGTCTACTTTTCTCATGATCAAGTTTATTAAATTTTTTATTAAATAAACTTACGTTTTTGAATATTGTTCAGAATGAAAATCTATAATTTCTATGGAAACTCTTATAAAGGGATTTGTAATCATTTTTCTAAAGGACATCCTGTTTAATCCTAAAGTTGCATGAATTGATAGTTAAACATAAAGAGATTGTTATGTGATAATTTGTAGCATTTAGAGAGACAAAAATTTGAATTTATATTAAAATAATAAAAGCAGCCCGACGACAGACTGCTTTTATTTTATTATCTTACTAAATGATTACTGAATAACTAGTTTCCTTGTTTCTTCCTGCCTGTCAGTTTTGAGCTTAATAAAATAAACTCCCTTCGCAAGGTCACTCAAGTCAATATTTAATGTCTTTCCAGTCATTGTTTCAGATTTATCAGAGAATACAACTTTGTTCAGCATATTCATTACTGATATTTCGGTCATACCAACATTACTATCGAAGTTGATGGTGAATTTTCCATTCGATGGATTAGGATAAATCTGAATGCCTGCCAGATCAGCCTGCTCATTTATCCCTGTGCAGATGGAGCAAACCACATCGAATCCGGCAGAAAAGTCTCCTTCTCCGCAAGCTTCATTGTAACCTTTAACGGTGATGGTGGCAGTACCTTCCCAGTTTAATGTCCAGGTTACAGTAGCTGTTGTACCTGTTCCCGAAATAGTCCCTGCTGCTGCCGGCTGAATTTCCCAAACATAGCTTTCAGCATTGGTCGCTCCGGTGGTAGTATATTGGGTGGGCGATGCCCAGTTAGTGCAAATATCATTTTCACCACTGGGTGTTCCTGGAATTTGCGGAACAGTAGTCACCATAATATAATTCTCCATAACCACAGTGCTTGATTCAACGCCATCAGAAACAGTTAATGAAACATCAAAGGTTCCGGGATTAAAGTAGACGACCATTGGATTCTGGCTTATCGATGTAGCTGGGGAACCACCTTCAAATGTCCATTCCCAGCTAACAGCGCCACCCGATGACTGATCATAAAAATTAATAATTTCCTCAGTACAGGGTTCTGTTGTGTTGGAATTGAACATGGCCTGAAGCGATTGTGAAATTCCGAGGAAATCGAGGTATAAAGACATCAGTTCTTCCTTGGTTGAAGGTGATGCACCATCTACTAAACCCCCAAATTCATGGGAAGTTCCAATCGTTTTATAAGTACCACCATCATAAGCCACACCTGTGCCATACAGCGGAGATTGATTAACAAATATCTTTACTGCCGGGGCAATGGGTTCAATATGATCCATCCAGTTGTTATCACCATTATAACTAAATGATAATCCTTCTGTAAGGGTTCCTGCCTGCCCTGCCACTGTGCTCATGTCACCTGAGCCATCAGCAACTCCGTCAATTTTAAACATAGCATGCACGGCCGTTTGGGTATCATAAGCCCATGTGTCGCCACCTTCCATGTACATACTGCCACCGTTATTAAGGTAATCAGCAAAAGCCTGGCCTTCGGCAGAAGTTAAAGTATAGTTATCGCTGTAGATTCCAAGACATAGAAAAATAGTAGAATAGAGATTTAGATCGGCTGGGATTACTGTAGAAGTTTCATAAGCCACTTCCATATCTTCTAAGGTTGCTTCCATGGCAGGCGCAGAATTATTATTTCCATCGAGGTCAATGATCAAAACCGGAATCTGGCCAATCACTACATCAAAGTTTCCTGTTCCAGTAATACCAAGATCCGCTGACATATCGAAAGTAATTTCGACCATCTGGCCGGCAGGGGTGTTTGCAGCAGCTGTAACACTGAATATTCCCGAAGCATTGCTGCCTCCCAAAATATTTCCGTAATTCACCTGGGCAGTATTAACTGTTAAAAAGGGATCCATTTCAGAGATTTCACCTACCAGGTTAAAGGCTTCTGATGATCCGGTATTTTCTGCAGTAATAACAAGGTTTACTGTTTCACCCGGATCGATTTTGCCATTGTTGTTACCGCCAGGATCAGAAATTGTAAATTCACCCAGTTCAAGAACGGGTGCATGGCCTCCAATTGATAAATTACTTGTCCATGTATCATCGCTTCCACCGTTGGCTTCTACATTAATTAATACGTAATGCCCGTCCGGAATATCATTTGCTACATCAAAAGCAAATGCATCTGTTGCCATTATAACCTGATCGGGGCCAATGTTTCCGTATGAATGGGTATTATCAGTAAATGTGATGAAAGGATCAGTAGTCGAAAGAGTAACAACCACATTGGTAGCCAAAGCAATTCCCACATTTTTAACTGCAAGAGATAATAGAATTGATTCTCCGTAATCCATTAATCCATCACCATTTCCACCGGCAAGGTCATTCAATGTGTATGAATCTTTAACCACATAAGGACCACTCTGAGGAATAACCGGAATCTCCGCCTGATAGGGAAGATGATTATGAGATGTTATGGTTACTTTTGCTATTCCCGGATTTTGCACGGGACCATCAAATACCACCTCAGCATTACCACTTGCATCGGTATAAGCTACACCATAAACAGTCAGGTCATCATTTGAAACACATACCATTGCATTTTCCAAAGGGCCTCCGGTTCCAAGGACATTCACCGTAAAACTCGACAAGCCAAGGAAAAGCTGGCCATCATGGGTGGCTGTTATATTGGCTGGCTGCAAGGTCCAGGGTTCGAGGGATGCGTCTCCAAGCCATAGGTAGGTCCTGACATTTGAACGTCCCAAATCGCCGTGAACATTCAACACGGTAATATTTGCGAAGTTTGTAATATAACCGATATTATAAATCCCTTCTTCAAAAATCGCTTTGTACATTTCTTTATCATAGTCGTGATTTGGAATCGTATAAGATGGAATGATAGCGCTGTTTACTGCAACAGAAGCAACCGGAGATTTCATAAACGACTCGGCTAGGCAATTACCGGCATGAGCAACAATATCCATATTATCGCAGCAAACATCAAAAAAGACAAACAAACGATCCTGGTTAGTAAGCTGGTTTACATGCTGCGCGGTGAAGCTGCCTGACGGGCTCCATTCCCAAAGTTCAGTCGCACTTCCATGCCCGCGGTAATTAAAAACTCCACAGGAATTAGCATTGACATAATTGACTACCTGAGCATTGGTATATCCGGCTCCGCCATAAGCCTGCTGAAAAATTGGTACCTGGAGTGAATAGGGGAATGTCCTGATCTGTTCACTGCATAATGTATATTTGCCTGGGTATTCTTCCATGTGGGCAATCAATATGCTATTTTCAGCCCAGTTGGTGCTTGCATCAGGATTGAAATAGTGATCCATGGTTTTCTGGATTTGCAGGTTCAACTCCGCTAAATTATCATAAACGATCCTCCCGATTGCAATATCGGCATAATGATCGTCCGGCCCGTCCATACAAGTGTACCAGCTGTCAGAATAAGAAGCATCTTCTCCTCCGGGAGCCCAATAAAACATTGGTACATCATTGGTTCCTGGAGGATTACCGCCATTCGGATAAGCATCACCAACCATTAAAATATATTCGAGGCCCTCATTGTTGTAAAGTGGAGTAATATAATCCTTAAAATGCTGAGGCGTAATGAAACCTGCCTGAAGTGTTTTTACTTCCACCCTGAATCCCTGCTGGTTCTTCCAATCGACCAATGGCTGGATGGAACCAAGCGCTTCGGTATTTGTAATGATGAGGTATTTGATATCATCATTGCTCTTTGAATTCAAAGAATAGCCAAGCGATTGGAAATTCAGAATCTGAGTCTGATACATTTTAAAGAAGTTCGGGTTTACTTGCTTATTAGGATTAAAAGCAAAATCAGGATCTGTGCTATAAAACTCTATTTCAAGCCTGAGGTGCGTGATCACTTCAAGTTCCTTTGATGAAGTGTTGTAATTAAATGGAACAACTTGTAAACCTGCTATTTTCACATCTCTCCAAATACCGGGCTGATCCATATAAACCTGGTTGACCGGATAGGTATTGGGCAAAGAATAGAACTTCTGGTCCATGACGAACGCCTTGTTCTGTCCGCCCGGATTATCGGTTGTCGGAGTTTGAAAAGGATAAACAAGGTAATTGGATAAATTAATAGATTCCTTCTCCAGAATATTTACCCTGACCAACTGGTTACCCGGAAGTCCAATCAGTTCGCTGATCATGGGTAGCTCGGGCTTACCAATGTCTTTGGTTGTTCGGTCTTCGATCAATTCCAGGCGCTGAAAGGTACGGCCTTCCTGTGTATATTCTGCAACATACATCCCTGATACGGTTATATCAAGGACAACTTTTGACTGATCCTGTTCTTCGACCAGAACCTGAGGTGTTCCCGGAATATCCGAGGTAAAACTGACCCATGTTTTCTGGGCCATAGTGCTAAAAGAAAGCACTGTTAAAACGGTTACATAGAATAAAAGTCTTTTCATCTTATTTAAAGTTTAGGATTTTCAAACTATAAAAGCCGAAATTAAATAAAATATGCCAATTAGAACTAATTCAATTTATTTCGTCAATATTAATTTCTCTATATGATTCTGTTTATCCGATTCAATCCGGATAAAATAAATTCCTGATTGGAATTCAGCAATTGAAAAATCCATTTGATAATTTCCCGAAGCTTGATTTTCAAATGCTGATAAAACTTTTATCTCTTGTCCAACACAATTCAGCATTACAACTTTTAAGGAGCTTTCATCAATTAACTGATATTGAATCGAAAATTTTCCGGTTGATGGGTTGGGGGAAACAGTAAATCCATGATTATTGATTTCATTAATGCCGGTGCCTAAAACGACAGAAATTGAATAAGCGGTCGGAAGGCAGTTATATCCTGAAATGATTAATTGAGCTTCACCAACAGAAGCAAATGCAGGGTCGATATTAATCTGAGCCATGCCAGAAGCATCAGTTGTTGCTGTGCCATATAATACTCCATCCATCAGAATGGAACAGGTAAAGTTTTCCATTGGAGCACCATTACTGTTAACTGTAACCGATGTTGATGCTGCACTGATCAGAATTTCACTTTCATAAGTAGTTTGAATTGCTATAGGTTCAGCTGTCCACAGAGAAAGTGTTGGGTCGCCAAGAATATTGATATCATAAAAATTCCAGCGCAATGCACCTTCTTCCCACTGTCCCGGAGCAGTTACCCAGGGGGCTGTTTGAATTTTAGCTTCAGTAAAAGCTTTACCGATATGATTGATTTTTTCATGGTATAATGCATCTACCATTTCCCTGTGCAGGTGGGCAGCGGGACCTTCAGTTTGTCCTTCATTGAACCAGCCATATCTTGAATTTCCGATAACAGCTACCGCAAAATTTTCAATGCTTGCCATTTTTTCCATGATGCAATCACTGTCATCGAATGCACCACAAATACATCCATGCGAATGAAAAATCGTGTAATTATGATCGACACCATTTGCTCCGTAAAAATTACCATTCGTAATGTCCGAATTGCCCATGTATGCAACATAGTTTGAGTTAGCATGCCCTACATGGTGAACGTACTGCTTTCCTGAATTGATCGCGGTAATTAAATCATTGGCTCCCCAGGGCTGGTTTTCTTCATATAGTTTCTGGAAATTATAGCTTTCCGGCACACCCCAGGTCTCGTAACCATTATCTGTGCGATGTCCAATAAGTAGTTCAAGATAGTCGGATCCCCAGGTTTCAAAGGGTTCTCCATACAGCCATTCACCAGCAAACAGCGTATTGTTAAACTCACCTAATACCGGGTTATTTTGATAGAAGATGGTTTTATGGAGCATATTGTTCAGCTCAGTTACATTACTGAACGAGAAACGTCCAACTGCAATTTCCGGTAATAAATCGTCCTCACCCGGCTCACCCCAGGAATTATCTCCATCCGTGTTCCAGTTTCCATCCAGTGCTGAATAATAAAGGTCGGCAGGAATATTATTATCCTCATAGCCACTTCCTGACACGGCATAACAATAAAAACCCCGGTAAGGCACATGCTCAACATCTCCACCTAATAAAACATATTCTACGCTGTGATCCTGGTATTCCTGGATAATGTAATTTCTTACTTTTTCAGTTAAGTCCTGTCCGGTTCCACTGGTATTGATGGTTTCTCTTGTTACAACCTGGGTTTTTATGCCTCTCTCCAGATAGACATCGATCAGTTCCTGAAAATTGCTAACAAACTGGGAAGGCGTGATGATGAGAAACTGATAGTCATCTCCGCTTTTTGATGCTGAAGGATATTCAGATACCATCTCCGGATTCTGTGAAAAAGATTTCACTCTTTTATCAATGCTTCCTGATGATTTTAAATTTTCAAGCGCTTTAACCGACTGGGAATCTGACTCTGTTATAACTTTTATCGTAACTTTTTTATACATCGAAACCACTCCGGTTACAGGATTGAACCTAAGAGGTGTAAAAGTTGATAAAGCAAAAGCATATCCATTCAGGTAACTTGTGACGAGCTGTCCGGTCGGACTGGCCGGATAATTTACATTGGTATGATAAATTAATTCATTCAGGGCAAACGTACCATTTCCATCAACAGATAAAGGCCTGGAAGCTTGCTGGGGATAAATTTTGTAAATTCCTGAAAGTTGAATTTCTTCTTCACCAATAAATTCAATCGAGACGGCTTTTTCTCCGGGAAGAAGCAACAGTTGAACGGATTGATAAGGTAATGCCGGTTCACCTGTTTTTCCTGTGATCAATGTGTTCTCAAAATGAATCAGTTGAAATTCCCCGGAAGGAATAATCGTTGGATTGCTGAAGTAGTATGTTTTTTCAACAATGCCGGCATTCAGCATAAGTACCGAAGCCATCAATAAAACGAAAAAGCAGAATTTTTTCATAATTTGTCAGTAAATATAAATTAATAATAATGAAATTGGAATGTCACTCATGGCCATAAAGACAATGATGCCTTTTAAATAGTTGTTTGAGCGGCATCAAATTTATCCTTATACCGACGCCAAAGGTATACAGTTTCATGAACACCACCCAAACTTATGATTTGAATATTTTAATTAAAAAAATAAGCGGCTTTTGTTGGTTGCTGCTTATTTTTAATGGATGTTAAAGCTTATTATTTAAAAAGACGATATTTTTCTGGTAAATATCTTTTCTCCGGCTTTAAGATTCACGAAATAAATTCCGGGAATAAATTCCCGTGTATCAATTCTCAATGTATGAGGTCCTGTTTCCATTCTATTTTGTTGGGATACATAAACAACTTTACCAATCACATTGTAAATCGTAAGTTCGATTGATTCGCTTTCTGAAAGATAAAAGGAAATGAAGGTTTGATCGCCAAATGGATTAGGATAAACATTGAATTCATTCAATTCCCCTGTTTCAGCCTGGCCAGTCTGATTAATAGCAAACTGCACCAGTTCATCGGTATTCTCAAAGTCATAGTTCTGATAAATCAGGCTGAAATTATACTGCATTATTTTAAATCCGGCAGTGCCACCAACCAGACCATCACCGCCAGAATCGTATATGGCAAAGGTGTAGCAATCATTTTCGGTCAGGAAAAGAGTATCTTTTATAAACTCTTGAGGATTTACATAAGGTCCACCTGAAAAGAGCACTTCGCCGTCTGAATTTTTGCATTCCCAGGTTATTTCACCAGGATTGTCATCTAGCTTGATGAAGACATAAATATTGGGAACCACTTCCATGGCAGAAACAAAGGAAGTTGCCGTGGAATCGTTTGATGTTTCTTCATCAGGATTACCATTGGGATTGGATGTATAAATTAGCAGGTCATTATTTTCCAGAAGATTGAAATTGGCAGAAGGAAGATCGACCTGTTCATTTTGGCCATATGCAAGGTTACCGCTCCATTGATATGTATTTACAGTTTCATTATTAATCTTGTAATTTATATCAACTGAAGTCAGTTCCTCTGCCCCTTCATTGATGATGTTTACACGAGGAGCAACTTCTCCTGAGCAATTGGTTAGGGGTACCATATGTATGGCCATGCAACCGGCATTGTTATAATACATTGGGATCAGGTCTTCAGCAGCCACAGTATAGCCCTGGAGGATTTCTTTACCAGTATTATTCTGAATAAAGGCAACAAAGTCTATGTTCTCAAAGTCCCATCCGGCATTTAATGAAAAATTTAGTAACACGGACTGCGTTGTCTGACTTGAAAAATCAAGAGGAGTGCCAGTCGCTCCGGGCACCATGAGCCGATTCACATGATTGACTTCCGTTAAACCTCCCCAGTTTTGAGGAATATGCGATTCAGTAACGGTAAATTGAAGAACCAAATTTGTGCCTGCAAAAGGTTCTACCATCTCCATTGTAACAAGCACCGTATAATCAAGACCCTCATTAAACCCGTTAACTGCAAGGGTAAAGTTGGAGGGAATGGCCATTCTCTGGTTTACTTTGGCCAGATAGGCCGGGTACATGTTACCACTTGCCCCAACCTGACTAAGGACACCATCAAATTTAACCGTAGGATATCCGGAAATACCATAATAGGAAATTCTGGCACTTGAATAGGTGTTTTGATAAGAATCTCCATAATGATTGGCGATGGGGGCTACCGGATCACCATTGTTTACCAGTGCTGCAACTCCTTGTGCTGCAGCTGGACAAAAGCTTCACCATGTTCCGGTAAAGTCCTCAACGACAACCTTGTCACGAGGAACCTGCTGGGCAATCACTGCTATCACAATCATTGCCGTCATTAAAGAGAGAAAAATTCTTTTCATAATATTCAAATTTAGATTTAACTTAATGTATTAATCCGCAAATATATATATAAAAAAGTCAACGATTACAAAAATAAATTACTCAGTTAAAAAAAACCCTGCAATTGAGGTGCAGGGCTTTTTTGCAAAATTATTTATTTATTATCATTTTCCTGTTTACCAGGAGGTCTTCACCTTCAATCCTGATAAGGTATATTCCCTGTTCAGCATTTAACTGAATCGTTTGATTGTAAACCTTATCAACTTTGATGTTTTGAGCCTCATACACCGATTTACTCTGTGCATTGTAGATTTGGATAGAGATCACTTCATTGTTGTCGCCATTCAATTCAATTGTAAAGCTGCCATTATTCGGATTGGGAGAAACAGAAACCTTAAACCCGGCAAGGTTTTCATTGACACCACTGGTATGAACAACAAGGGTCATATCATCCGAAAATTCCCCGCAATCTTCATTGGCTGCAGTCATGGTCAGTGTTACCTGTTCAAATGAAATATCATTCGTTCCAGGTGTATACGTTGGATTAACTGATGAAGCATCATTAAAAGTACCATCACCTGAAGTTGTCCATGATACTGAAGTATAATTAGCAGCAGTAGCATCAGAAAGGGTATAGGTTTCATCGGAATTGATCTGATGATCCTCCCCGGCAAAAGCAGTTGCAACCGGGAGCACAGTAACAACCATTTCGGAAGTAACTGCAGGACAGGGGCCATTTCCCATCGCACTCAGGGTCAGTGTTGCTGTACCGAGTGAAGCGTCATTTAAACCGGGAGTATATAACGGATTCAATAAAGCAACATTATCAAAGGTTCCGTCTCCTGATGTGGTCCACTCAACTGAAGAATAATTTTCCGCAGAAGCTGAATATAATGATAATGGGAGGTTGCTGCAAGTTGCAGCATTTTCGCCAGCAAAAGCCGTTGCTGCTGCCTCAAAAGTCAATAGGAGATCATCAGCAGCTGATCCGCATGGTGCATTACCTGCAACACTCAACATCAATGTAACTGATCCTGTTGTGATATCTCCCGAACCGGGAGTATAAACCGGATTGATAATATTTGGATCATCAAATGTTCCGTCACCGGAAGTTGTCCATTCAACGGATTCATAATTTTCTGCAACGGCATTTATCAATTCATAAGAAGCATCACTGCAAACTGCAGCATCATCCCCAGCATTTGAAACGGGGGCAGGATGTATAGTCAGTGTCATATTATCTGTAACAGTATTTTGCGGTCCATAAGCCGTCAAAGTAAGGATAACTGAACCATTGCTGATATCCAATGTACCGGGAGTATAAACAGGAGTCAATGTTTGGCTATTGTCGAATGTTCCATTACCTGAAGTCGTCCAGTTTATAACATTGTACAAAGAAGCCGATCCATTGCAGGCATAGGTATCTCCTTCACAAATGGTTCCATCCTGACCTGCATAGGCAGTAGTCATCGGAGGTGCAGGCAAAATGATGAAATCAAGCCATACACAGTCCCCTCCGCTTGATACACTGACATCTTTGCTGTAAGCCCATTTAAAAGTATGTGTCCCGGCTGTAATGGCATATGCTGCACGATCCCAGCCGACCTCACCGGACCATGAGGAAAGCTCAACGTTATCAATATAAAATTTGAGAAAGTCATAGTTTGATTCGGATGAAACCTTAAACCAGAATGAAATACTGTCACTGCTGAATACTTCATATTCAAGCGAGAGCCAGTTGTTTTGATTATCATTGATGTCGCCCGATTTGATGCAATAGGTTCCTTCGTATGGATTCTGCTGCGATACGGCCCAATTTGAATTTCCGCCCGTAGTCCAATCAAATTGGCTCATATCGCCGGTTTCCCAGTCTTCCACGATCAAACCAATGGTTGCACCAAAATTTTCCTGAACATTATATCCACCGGAGGTTACATCGTACATAAAACTTACTGCGGTTCCAACAGGTGCACCGGCTGCAACCGTCACATTAAAGACTGCCTCTTCCATAAGTCCTGCTCCAATAACATTATAATCATAAGTTGTGTTATTAAGGGTAATAAATCCACTCGAGCAACTTAGGGTTCCAATAGCTCCTATTGCATGATAAGATCCGTTATTGTAAGTCGGAATAACTACATCAGCAGTTTCTCCCGGATCAAGCCGTCCGTTATCGTTGCCTTGTGAATCATCGATTGATAATGTTCCAAGCTCAAGCAGAGGACCGTGACCTTCAACACTGAAGAAGGTAGTCCAGGTACCTGTACCATCAGTAGCATTCATTTCGAAGACAACCACATGCATATCCGGAATGTTATTTGCTACGTCCCATGCAAATCCGCCAGCAACAACTGCTGTTGCTCCGGCAACTATTGTTCCGTAAGGTTCAGTATTGTCGGTGATGGTTACATATGCATCAGCTGTTTCAATGGTTACTACCACATTGGTGGCATCTTCAATACCCACATTTTTTACAGTAATAGAAGCAAGGATGGATTCTGAGGTTTCCATAATACCGTTTCCGTTTCCTGCTGCATCGTCAATTTCCACACCATTCTGAACAATATAGGGTCCTTCAGGTGGAATTACTTCAACGAGAGAAGTATACCTGTAATAATTTTGCTTGGTCACAGTTACCAAAATATGGTCTGGAGGCTGCTGTGCAGGAATTGTTATCGATAGTGGAGCTCCCGTTGCAGTTGCTGTTGCAATGATTTCTCCATTGACAGTCAATGCAATGAATGCATCTTCATTTGCTGTTACATCAAAACTTGTAACTCCGGCATATAGAATTGGATTGTGCACCACGGTTAAGTTTTGCGGCACTTCAGAGTAAAGATTAAGAAATGCATCGCCATGATGATGAAATAAATTATAGGTTACCTCTTTATTATCGGTATTATACGGCCATGACGATTGCTGAAGGAAATATTTACCAGCTGCATTGGCGATTCCTGGCATAAGTCCTCGTGAGGGTGGAGTTGTTCCGTATGCAGGCATAAAATCAGGCCACATGTTGTCAAAGGCTCCCCAAACATAGGTATCATTTACAAATGAATAAGATACCTCGGAGTCACCTATTGAACCTAATGCTCCGGAATTATTGCCTCCGGAAGTATGACGGTGAAGTTTTTCGACCAGGCATTCTCCGGAGTAATTATATTTTCCGGTTAAGCAATTGACCGACCAAATATAAGTGAGATCGGTATTGTTAAGGCTATTGACATGACTATTTGAAAAATCAGGCTCTCCCCACAAAGTTTCTGCTCCATGATCACGATGAAGCAGGATGAATGCTCCATTGTTGATACCTGTCACAACATTAGTTCCTGTCCCGTTCCATGTGCAATTAACTCCACCTGGAGTAGCCGGGATGTAACCGAGTCCATTGGGTCCAAATATATTCACTACAGTGCTTGTATTCGTGGCGGTTGACCAGGGACCTGTTTGTGGATTTCCATTATAAATGGCATTAACCCGGTTTGTAGT
>Ga0105090_10001022_pt1 | contig 14750 bp, 9 predicted proteins | sample PPLLak3March2015_FD_79110 | JGI IMG/M metagenome (GOLD analysis project Ga0105090, IMG submission 79110) | Freshwater sediment microbial communities from Prairie Pothole Lake near Jamestown, North Dakota, USA - PPLs Lake P7 Core (1) Depth... | ecosystem: Environmental > Aquatic > Freshwater >... | reverse complement strand
TATGGCGCTGGCCAGTTCGATCATGCTGGCGGCGAGCTTCGCGTACTTCGGCACCGTGTTGCCCCAGAACAGCCAGGCGTCGCCGTTCTCCTCGATGAACACGGCGGGGTCGATGTCGTCCCAGTCGTTCGGCGTCTGCGTGGTCATGTCGTTGCTGATCAGCGCCGAGCCCCGCGCGTCCCGGAACGGCCCGGTCGGCGAGTCGGAGACGGCCACGCCGATGGCGAAGCCGGGCTTGCTGTCGTCATGGCGCACGGTCGTGTAAAACCAGTACTTGCCGTCCTTCTCCACCATGTGCGAGGCCCAGGCGTCGCCCTTGGCCCAGGCGAAGTCGGTGGCCCGCATGATCGGGCCGTGCTCTTGCCAATTCCTCATGTCCTGGGAGGAAAACACCAGCCAGTCGTGCATCTCGAAGAAGCGATCGTTGTTCGGGGCTTCGTCGTGTCCGGTGTACAGGTAAACGGTATCGCCCTGCATCAGCGCCGCCGCGTCGGCGGTGAACACGTGCTCGAACAGGGGGTTCTTCGCCCAGGCCTCCGGGGCGCTGAGCAACAGGATAACGAGCGGAACGATCAGTGACTTGCGCAGTTGTTTTTGCATGGGGTACCTGCCGGAATCAGTCGTCTTTTGCGGGGCCGGGGCCTACCAACTCAGTGCTCAAGCGGTTCAGATCGGCGGGGTCGACGACGGGCCAGCCGTCCTCCCAGCTCAGCGGCAGGATTCTCAGCTTCTGCAAGCCGTTGTCCGCGGTTTCGTAGGCATGGAATACCAGGTAGTCCTGGCCGTCGAAGCTGTAGGCGGCGTTGTGGCCCAGCGCCACCCAGTCCTCGGTGCCCTGCATAACGAGGCTGCCGCCGCCTTCCAGCATGGCTTTGCCGTCCTTGTCGACGTAAGGCCCGGTCACGGACTGGGAGCGGCCGACCATGATCTTGTAGTCGCTGTCCATGCCCCTGCAGCACTTGTCGAAGGACACGAACAGGTAGTACCAGCCGTCCTTTTTGAAGATGTAGGGAGCCTCGATGGCGCCGTCGCCGGCGCTGGCGTCGGCGGCCAGCGGATTGCGCGGCCGTTTGGCCAGGCTGTGCCACTCCTGCGGCTCGGCGAGGCGGACCAGGTCGGGATCCAGCTTGACCAGTTTGATCCCTTCCCAGAACGAACCGAAGCTCATCCACGCCGTGCCCTCGTCGTCTTCCACGATGGCCGGGTCGATCGCGTTCCAGTGGTCGCGATTGGGCACCGATTGCACGACGATGCCCTGGTCGACCCAGCGGTAGTCCGGCGAATCGGGGTCCAGGGTTTCGTTGACCGTCACCCCGATGCCGGAGGTGTTCTTGCCGAAGGAGGACGCGGAATAGTAGAGGTAGAAGCGGCCGTCCTTCTGGTAAATGTCCGGCGCCCACAGGTGGCCGTTGAAGCCCGGCGCCACCCGGCGGGCCCAGCTCGGCTCGTGTTCGAACACGCGGCCCGTCAGCTGCCACTGTTTCAGGTCGGTCGATTCATAGAAGGTGATGCCGGGCCCGGTGCTGAAAACGTAATACGTGTCGCCTTCGCGGGTCATCACCGGGTCGTGAACCTCGACTTGTTTGGCCAGCCCGGTGCCGGAGCAGCAAATCCCCAGCAGCAGGACGGGCGCCAGTTTTCGATACGACATCGCCAAGGCCTCCTCCCTGATCGGTCAAATTCGCGGGACAGTGGTGAGAATAATATAAATAATACAATATCGAGAATGGGCGCGACGGATGATCGTCACGGGTTCGCGCAGAAAAGGAGGTTCACCGATGTCAACGACCGCGTTGTCGGGGTATTGCAGAGGCGCACTGCTTGCGGTGTTTGGCGTCCTGGCCTGCAGCGGGCCGGTCCGGGCAGCCACGGCGACGGCGACGGAAGCGCCGAACCTCGACAACCCCATCGTCCTGCAGCGGGCCGACCCCTGGATCCACCGCGATGAGGCCTCGGGCTGTTATACCTTCATCGGCACCGTCCCGGAGTTCGACCGCATCGAATTGCGCCGGGCCTGCCGCCTGAACGACTTCAAGCTGGCCGAACCCGTCGTCGTGTGGCGCAAGCGCGAATCCGGCCCGATGAGCGCGAACATCTGGGCTCCCGAATTGCACCGCATCGACGGCGTCTGGTACATCTACTTCGCCGCCGGCGACGTGGAGAAGCGTTTCAGCATTCGCATGTACGCGCTGTCCAATCCGCATGCCGACCCGCTGAGCGGCGAGTGGAAGGAGGAAGGCCAGATCGTCACCCACCTCGACAGCTTCGCGCTGGACGCGACCAGCTTCGAGCACCGCGGCAAACGCTACCTCGCGTGGGCGCAGCAGGATGCGCAGCGCAGCTACAACTCGGCGCTGTGGATCGCCGAAATGGACACCCCCGTCAGCATCAGGCAGCCCGTGACGCTGCTAAGCGAGCCCACCCTGGACTGGGAAATACAGGGTTACAAGGTCAACGAGGGCGCCGCGGTCATCGTGCGCAACGGCCGCGTGTTCATGACGTATTCGGCCAGCGCGACCGACGAGCGTTACGCCATGGGCCTGTTGTGGGCGGACGAGGGCGCCGACCTGCTGGACCCGCAAAGCTGGCGCAAGAGCCCGGACCCGGTGTTCATCACCGATGAGACGCTGGGACGTTACGGTCCGGGCCATAACAGTTTCGTGCTGGCCGAGGATGGCGAGACGGACCTGATGATCTACCACGCCAGGGACTACCGCGAGCTGCAGGGCACGCCGCTCACCGACCCCAACCGGCACGCGCGCGCCCGCGTGCTTTACTGGGATGAGCAGGGATTTCCGGACTTTCGGCAAACCATGGGCGACTGAAAGACAGGTCGGACGGATTCGCGCGGTTAAGCGCTACATGGCACAATTAATTGCCCAATATGCTTATTAACAGCACTTTGCCACGCTAAATGCAGTCAGGCGGCCCGAAGGAGTAACCTTTATGACATCCTCGAATCTCGTGACGAACGAAGAGGTTGGGCGAGCATGCAAAAGCCTTGGGATCAAGGATTGGAGCAATACGCCAACGTTCACAATATCGGCAGATGAAGCACAAGCGATTCTCTCAAGGAGGTCGGCGGCGAATCCGAGGAGGTCGGGCTGGAGGATTTCCGAAAAGGTTTGCAGGTCGAACTCGAGCACGGTATGCGATTCCCAGATGCGAACGTGACCGACAACCACCCCGTCCTCACCGAAAAGATCGTCCTCGCGCATCTCAAGGAGTCGCTCCTCTACTACAAGCGACTTGCTGTCGCTGAGTAGGAGGGCGACCTGCTCGAGGCGACCAAAGCACGCGATGCAGAGAAGACACGGTCAGTCTATGAGCGAATCGTGTCGGCTCGCCTCGCGCTGGATCAAGCGGAGGTCCGTTTCCTCGCAGGGAAGTGAGACCGGGCCGCTTAACATGGCGCTACAACTGACGTGGCATAGCGCGGTCCAATCGACCTCTGGCAGAGTTTGGTATTGAACATAGGCGGCAGGGCTTCCGGCGATTCGGAGGCGAGGAGACCCGATGAGCGACGTGAGCGCCAGTGAGAAGCAAGATGAGGCAGCCCCTATCGGGGAGGCGCTAAAAAACGAGCGATACGAGCTCCTCCGGCGCCTGGAGGACTCGCTGGAAACGCCGATGCTGGCCCTCGCCTTCGTCTGGTTGGCGCTGTTGGTCGTGGAGTTGATCTGGGACGAGAGCCTGTTGTTCGAGATCATTGGCACAATCATTTGGGTCATCTTCATTCTCGATTTCGCGGTGGAATTCGTCCTGGCTCCGCACAAGGTCGCCTACCTAAAGCGCAATTGGCTGACCGCCATGTCGCTACTGATACCGGCGCTACGCCTCTTCCGCGTCTTCCGGGTGTTTCGGCTGCTCCGGCTGGCCCGCGTGGGGCGGAGTTTGCGTTTGCTCCGCGTCGTTAGTTCGCTGAACCGCGGTATGCGTGCGCTCGGCGCGAGCCTGATTCGGCGGGGCTTCGGCTACGTTATCGCTCTCACGGTACTGGTCACGTTAACCGGCGCCGCCGGGATGTACGCCTTCGAGAGCGTGGCTCCCGGCGGCATGAGGAGCTACGGTGAAGCGCTGTGGTGGACTACGATGGTCCTTACCACGATGGGCTCGCAGTACTGGCCGCAGACGGTCGAGGGGCGTGTGCTGTGCGTCTTCTTGGCGCTGTATGCTTTTGCCGTCTTCGGCTACGTGACGGCGACGCTCGCAACCTTCTTCATCGGCCGCGACGCGGAGAGTGACGAAGCCGAGCTTGCGGGTGCCAAACAACTGGCCGCCCTCCGGGAGGAGGTGATCGCCTTACGCGAGGAAATTCGGCGAGCCACTGCGGCGGACGCCGTAGTTGTGAAGCGTGATTCGGTAGAAGAGAGGCCCGCCTAGCAATTCGTTCCAGCCGCATCGCGGCTCGGCTGAATGCAGGCGTTAGGCGACATAATCAGATCCGCCGAGCTTCATCCAAATCAGTTTCAAGTCAACGAAGCCTGGAACGCGTTGAAGTTGAACGATGAGCCAATCCAATAGGTGCTATTGGTCAGGCGAGGAACGAAGTAATCGAACGCCGTAGATCCCGCCCGCGATGGAACTGTCGGCCGCGACGAACCTCAGCGCGTGCTTGCCGTCCTTGCGGCCGGCAAGCGCCGCCTCCGTGAGTGGATAGTCCACCGAATGGAAGTACGGACCCCGCTCGCCGGTCAGCGTGACTTCGGCCAGCACCACCCCGTTGAACTCGATCGTGAACGTGCGGCCGCTGTCGGCGCCGAAATAGTCGATGCGCAGATAGCGGGCCTCGCCCGCCGGGTCGTTGAGCCGGTAGCCGAACCAATCCGTGGCGTGACGCCAGTGGCGGCCGAAGTTGACGCCGGCCTCGGTCGCGTTGCCGGCAAACTGGTGGTCGGATTCGGGCTGCTGCTCGCCGGGGGCGACTTTGTCGATGGTCAGCGCTTCCAGTTGCAGCAGCGCCGCCTCCTCGCGGGCGCTGTCCGCGCGCCGGGCCTGCAGGGCTCCTGGCGTGCTGAACGGCCAATACAGCATGTAGCGTGAACGGTGCACGCGGAAAAACGGGACCAGTTCGAGATCCCGGTATTCTGCCGGCTCGATCAGCCCGGTCGTTTTGAAGCGCAGTTCATCGCCGTCCACCCGCTTTATGCGGTCGAGGAAGTCGGTGGAGGCCGCCACCAGCACCGGCGAGCGCTCCAGCGGGCACAGCTCGCCGCCGGCGATGTGGCCCATGCGGCTGTCGTCGGCAATGTAGTCCAGCACTTCGTTCTCGAACGGCGAGGTGGCGGCCGACAACACGATGGGGCCGTAGAGGATGGCGTAGTAGTCCGAGCCGTCGGGCAACTGCTCCAGCCGCGGCTGCATGGGCAGTTCCAGCGAGACGTTGTCGCCCTTTCGCCAGTCGCGCCGCAGGCTGATGTACTGGCCGGGCTCGGCTGCAAGGTCTTGGCGTTCGCCGTTGATCAGCACCGTCGCCGGACCTGCCGCCCATTTCGGGTAACGCAGCTTCAGCGTGACGGTCGCGTCGGCCTCGAACACCAGGCGGGTGTCGGAGCGGTCGGGAAAACCCGACTCCTGGCGCAGGCTCAGGCCTATTTCCGGCCAGCTCAGCGTCGAGGGAATGAACAGGTTCACGTACAGCGTTTCTCCCTCGCGGGCGTAGATGAATTCCCCGTACTTGAAGTGGTTCTCGATCCCCGAACCCACGCAACACCACATGGCCTGCTGCGCCTGTGAATACACCCGGTAGTGCTGCGGCCGCATCGGCGTGAAGTAGACCAGGCCGCCGGTCTCGGGATCCTGGGACGCCAGGATGTGGTTGTAGAGCGTGCGCTCGAAGCAATCCGCGTACTTCAGCTCGGGGCTGCCGGCAAACAGCAGCCTCGTCAGCTTCAGCATGTTGTAGCTGTTGCAGGTCTCCGGCCCCTCGACCTCGCTGATCATCGGGCCGAAGTCGTCGCTGGCGTGGAAATGCTCGCGCACGCTGTTGCCGCCGATGGCCACGCTACGTTGGTCGACGACCGTCTCCCAGAAGAACGCCGCCGCCTGGTGCCATGTCGCGTCGCCGCCCTGCTGCGCGATGCGCTCGAAGCCGATGACCTTGGGAATCTGGGTGTTGGCGTGCAGTCCGGTCAGCTGGTCCTGCTTTTGCAGCAAGGGGTCCAGGATTTGGCGATGGGAGAAGCGTTCGGCCAGCTGCAAATAGCGCGCGTCCTTCGTTATCGCGGCCACGTCGGTGAAGACTTCATTCATGCCGCCGTGCTCGGCGGTCAGCATGGCCTGGATCTGCTCGTCGCTGAGGCCGGACAGCACGCCGGCCGCCCAGTCCGCCCACTCGATCAGCATGACGCGCGCCTGCGCGCTGCCGGCGTAGAGCCAGGCGTCGCGCAGGCCGGCGAAGATCTTGTGCAGGTTGTACCAGGGCACCCAGGCGCCGTTCAGTCCAAACCCGTCGGCCCGGATGTCGCCGCCGGCGATCTGCGCCCAGAGCACGCGGCCGTTCGGCACGCCGCCGAGGTAACCATCGCCATGGGCGTTCTGGGCACGCTGCAGCTCAGCCAGCATGTAGTCGAGCCGCTCGCGCAGGTCCTGCCGGCCGGTGGCCGCCCAGGCGAGGCTCAACGCCGTCAGGTAGTGCCCGCCAATGTGGCCGTTCAGGCCGGAGCTTTCCCAGTTGCCGTAAGGTTCGGCGCGCGGCTCGAGGCCGGCCTCCGTGAGATAGGGCGCCAGCAGGCGGTCCGGTTCCAGCGCCAGCACGTACTCGAGGTTCCGCTCCTGGGCCTGTTGGAAGGGACTGTCCAGCAGGCGGACCTGATCCAGCGGGAAATACTCGGCCGCGCCGGCCTGTGTGCAAAGGCAAATGACGGCGATCGTCAGGGACTGTACGGACCGCATACAAAGAGCCGTGATTATGCGGCCACGGGGTCTTCCGCCAGCGCCGCATCGCCGAACAGTGGCATGCCGTCCCGATCCCAGCGGAGCGGCTTGACGAAGGTGTGGCGATCCGGGTTCCACAATGGGTCGCCCTCGATCTCCGTGTAGGTGCGGGCGTGGTAGACCAGCAGGTCGGTCACGCCGTCCTCGGCCACGGTGAAGCTGTTGTGGCCGGGGCCGAAGATGCGGTGCGCGGGGCTGCTGGTCAGCACCGGCCGGCCCGACTTGGTCCAGCTGCGCGGATCCAGCAGGTTCGCCTCCGCGTCGGCCCACAGCAGCCCCATGGCGTAATTCTCGTCGGTCGCGCTGGCCGAGTAGGTGATGAAGATGCGGCCGCCGTGCTTGACCACCGCCGGGCCCTCGTTCACCCGGAAGCCGCGGGTTTCCCACTCGTATTCCGGGATGGACAGCCGCACGGGCTTGCCGGCCAGTTTCACCGGGGTTTCCAGCGGGGCGATGTACAGGTTGGAGTTGCCGCGAATGCCGGCTTCCTTCTGCGCCCACAGGTAGTACAGCACGCGCTTGTGGGTAAAGGTGGTGGCGTCCAGGCAGAAACTGTCCATGCCGCTGTCGATCTGACCTTCGAACGTCCAGTCGCCCTGCAGCGGGTTCTCCGCCCGCGTGGAAATCGCGTACATGCGGTGCTGGAACAGGTCGTCCTTGATCTCGCGCGAAGGCGCGGCGGCGAAGTACACGTACCAGGCGCCCATGTTGAAGTGGAGCTCCGGCGCCCAGACCAGGTCGCTGCATGGGCCGCTGTCCGGCTTGCGCCAGACCATGGCGGTTTTCGCACCCGCCAGGCCGGCGATGGTCCTGGCGCGGCGCAGTTCGATGCCGTCATAGGCGGGCACCGAGGCGGTGAAGTAGTACCAGCCGTCCCCGTGCCGGTGGATATAGGGATCGGCCCGCTGTTCGATCAATGGCTCCAGTTTGCGCAATTCACACCCCCATGGCCGCTCGCGGCCGGTTCACACCTGCGGGGCTTCGGTAAGGTATTCGGGCGCCTCGTCGGCGATCAGCCCGCGCGCCTTCATGTCGTTGTAGTAGCTGTCGGTAATGCGGTACCTGAACATCAGCAAGCCCATGACAACGTGAAAGACACCGGAAATCAGGGTGAGCATCAGGGCGATGCCGGTGAGCGTAAAGGGCGTCTGCACGGCGCCGGCCTCGTAGTTGAAGACCGACAGCAGAATGCCCACCACGAATCCGGCGACGCCCATGCCGGCTTTCTGGAAGAAGGAGATGCCGCCGAAGGCCAGGCCCGAAACCCGCTTGCCGGTCTTGGCCTGGCCGTAGTCCACGGCCTCGGCAATGGCCGACCAGAATACGGGGGCGTGCAGGTCCACGACGAAGGAGAGCGCGAAATAGAACACAAAGGCCAGTAGCACGTCACCCGGCCCGACAGCCAGGTACATCGCCACGCTGATCACTCCGACCAGCAATTGGGTCCAGCGGAACAACTGCACTTTGCAGTAACGCTTGGTGATCCAGGTCGACGCGACCATAGCCAGGATGGCGGCGATCACGCCGGTGCTGAGGAAGGCGGACAGCATTTTCGCATCCGCGCCGAGGTAATAGAGGGCGTAGTAGGCGGCCACCGAGTTGCGGATCACGTAGCCCAGGGTTCCGGTGAAGCATACCGCGCAGAGGATCAGCCACTGGTCGTTCTGCAACAAAAGGCTGACCTGCTCGCGCAGCGGTTTCTTGTCGATCACGTGCTCGACGCGTTCGGTGGTGGTGAAGAAGCAGAACAGCAGGAACAGCGTGGCGAGGCCGGCCATCACGCCCATCGCGGCCTGGTAGCCGGTGGCGAGATCGTCGCCGGCCCATTGCGCGGCCATGATCGGCACGACGATGGTCACCAGGAATGCCGCGATCTTGGCGAAGAACAGGCGATAACCGTTGGCCGACAGGCGTTCCTGGGGGTCGGAGGTCAGCACGCCGATCAGCGAGATATAGGGAATGGTCACCGAGGTGAACATCAGCGTCACCAGGATGTAGGTGGCGTAGGCCCAGATCAGCTTGGCGTTGTAGCCCCAGTCCGGGGTGCTGAACATCAGGAACACCGACAGTCCGAAGGGCACCGACATATACAGGAAGTACGGCCGGAAGCGACCGAAGCGGGATTTGTAGTGGTCGGTAATCAGGCCCATCAGTGGGTCGGTAATCGCGTCGATCATCCGCGCGGCGAGGAACAGCACGCCCATGTGGGTGGGCTTCAGGCCGAAAATATCGGTGTAGAAGAACGCAACGATCAGGAACATCGAGGAGATGACGACGTTGACCGCCATGTCGCCCGCGCCGAAACCGACTTTCTCCAGGACCGTGAGCTTGGGTGTGTGCATTATTATCCGCTTCCTAGTTTGCGAGCTGACTGCCCCAGATGGATACGCCTTCGTCGGATTGCGCGCTGAAGGTCACCACGAACTGCTGCGACGTCTCGTTCCAGCCGCGCGACATCACGCCCCTGAACAGGCCGACGCTGTCGAGTTCCACGGTGATCCGGTTGCCCCAGGAGCGCTGCCAGGCGCCGCTCTGCGCGCCGCTGACGCTGCCGTTCGGCAACAGCGAGATCACTTCCGAGTACTCGATCGCCGCGGAAATTTCCTTGCCGTGGTTGACCAGCTTGTAGTCGCCGGGCGTTTCGGCGAGGCTCACGGTCTCGACGTTCCAGCAGTAGTCCTTGTGCCGGCAACGGTCCTGGAAGAACGGGTGGGACCCGGGCCGGTACGGCAGGTCGCGGTAGGGCACGTGGGTGTAGGGCACCCAGCGGTGCGGCGCCACCACCGGCCAGCCGTCCGCATTGATGAACAGCTCGTGCACGCGGACCTCGTGGAACTCGCCGGTGCCCGGGAAGCGAGTGTGGAAAATCAGGAAATACCGGCCCGTGTCCTCGTCGTAGTAGGCCGAGTTGTGACCGGGCGAGACGTAGCCGGTGCCCTGGCCGGTGCCGGGCTCGCCGGCCTCGCGCAGGAACAGGTGGTTGCCCATCAGCTTCTGCGCATAGGGCTCGATGCTCGCGTCGTCGAACAAGGGCAGGTTCGGGTCGGACCTGACGTCCGCCATGTCGTTGCCCAGCGCGTCGAAGTAGGGCCCGTCGGGTTTCAGCGAACGCGCCACCCGCATGTTGTAGCCGCCGTTCGCGTCCAGCCCGCCAAAGGTCACGAACAGGTAGTAGTAACCACTGTGCGGGCTGTAGAGGACATACGGCCCTTCGATACGGCTGTGGTTGCCGCCCATCAGGTGCGTGCCGTAGCCCTGGCCCGGCAACGGCAGGCCGCTGTCCGGGTCCATCTCGAGGATGAAGATGCCGCCCGAGTAGGAGCCGTAGACCATCCACAAGGTGCCGTCCTGGTCGAAAAACGCGTCGGGATCGATGGTGTTGGGGTGAACCTTCGGGTCGTAGACGTTGACGCCGTCCTCGCTGATTTCGCCCCACATGCCGGATTGCAGGAAAATTCCCTGGAATTCGTACGGCCCTTCGATGTCGTCCGCGATGGCCAGGCCGATCGACGCCCGCGGCGCGTCGCTCTGGCTCAGGTTGGGGTACATGTAGAACCGCCCGTCCTGCAGCTGAATCACGTCGTTCGCCCACAGGCCGACCGCGCCCGACCAGTCGAAGATCTCCTCCAGCTCCTCGACGACGTTGTCGAACAGGGGGTTGTTGGCGTTGACACCGTCCGCCACCAGCTCCCATTGCAGCAGGTCACCGGTTTTGGCCGCGGCCAGGTGCGAGCCGAACACGTAGTGCGCGTCACCGACGCGGATCACCGACGGATCGTGCACCGACGCGTCCTGAAATACCGGCGCGGCGGAGTCGATCAGCTGTTTGTATTGCTGCCAGGCATGGCCGCTTTTCTGTTTTTGCCGGGACGGGTCCGCCGCGGTGGCCAGCGACGCCAGCAGCAGGGCCGCCAGGGCGAGGGACCGCAGCACACCAGGCAATCGCTTCTTCATCCGGAAATTCCGTCCGCAGAGATTAAAAATGACTCAGGTCGTGCCGAGAGCTTGCCTTATTCGTTATATCATATAAATATCAGCAATGAAGCGCATTGACGCCGCGCATTTTCAGGCCAGGGGTGACATCGCTTTGTCGACCATTCGTCATCGCTACCCGGGAAGTTCGCGGCCAGGGCCATTTTCCCATGCTCATGCCGGCAGGAGGCGCAAGATGCCGAACCACCCGAATCGACGCATGTTCCTGACGCAACTGGGCACTGCCGGGGCCGTGCTGGCGTCCAGCAGCTGGCTGGCCAGCCTGGGCTTTGCCCAGGCGCACGGACCCGCCCGGGCCGTGATCAACCAGGCCAGGTACCGCTCCGACCTGGACCGCCGCCTGCTCGGTTCCTTTCTCGAGCACCTCGGGCGCGCGATCTACACCGGCGTCTACCAGCCCGATTCGCCGCTGGCCGACGAGCACGGTTTCCGCAGCGACGTGATCGGCGCGGTGAAGCAGCTGGGGGTGCCGATCATGCGTTACCCGGGCGGGAATTTCGTCTCCGGCTATAACTGGCTCGACGGCGTGGGGCCGAAGGAGAGCCGGCCCACGGTACTCGAGCGGGCCTGGAATTCGCTCGAAACCAACCAGTTCGGCACCAACGAATTCATCCAGTGGTGCCGGCTGGCGCAGACCGAACCGCTGCTGGCCTTCAACCTCGGCACCGGCACTCCGGAAACCGCCGTGGCCTTCGTCGAGTACTGCAACGTCGACCGCGGCACCCGGTGGAGCGATCTGCGGCGCGCGCACGGCTTCGAGGCGCCGCACGACGTGCGTTACTGGTGCCTGGGCAACGAGATGGACGGCCCCTGGCAGATGGGCCACATGCCGGCCCGCGAATACGGGCGCAAGGCGCGCGACGCGGCGCGCCAGATCCGCGTGCTCGACCGCAGCCTGCAGCTGATCGCCTGCGGCTCCAGCAACACCATCCTGCCGACCTACCTGACCTGGGACCGCGAGGTGCTGGAGGAATGCTACGACCAGGTCGACGCCATTTCGCTGCACAACTACTACGGCAACACGGAACAACTGACCGGCAACAGCACGGCGCGCTACCTGGCGATGAACCTCGACATGGAGCGCCAGATCCAGGAGATCGCTGCCGTGTGCGACTACGTGCAGGGCGTGCTCAAGTCGCCGAAGCGCCTGTGGCTGTCGTTCGACGAATGGAACGTGTGGTACCGCGCGCGCGGCGGACTGTTCGCCAACGGCCAGCGCCAGTTCGCACCGCGGCTGCTGGAGGAGGAATACAACCTCGAGGACGCGCTGCTGGTCGGCGGCTTCCTCAACTCCCTGTTGCGGCGCTCCGACCGCGTGCGCGTCGGCTGCCTGGCCCAGATCATCAACGTGATCGCGCCGCTGGTCACCAACGACGAAGGCGTGCTGCGCCAATCCATCTACTGGCCCTACGCCTGGGCCCTGCAGCATGCGCGGGGCCGCGTGCTCGACCTGCTGGTGGAGTCCGAGACCTATCCGATCCATGGCGCGGGCCTGCGCGCGGACTTCGCCCGCGACGACGAGGTGCCGTTCCTCGACGTGGCGGTCACGGTGGACGAGCCGGGCGGCCGGGCGGCCGTGTTCGTGCTCAACCGCGACCTGGACGGCGAGCGGGAACTGGTGCTCGACTGGCTGGATCCGGTGCCGAGCCGGGTGCTGGCCTGCGAAACGCTGACGGGCGGCGACCTGAAGGCCGTCAACACTTTCGAGCAGCCCGACCGGGTGCGCCCGCAAACGCTGGACGGGCCGCGCCCGGGCCGCAAGATGACGCTGATGGTGCCGGCGGCGTCCTACACGGTGCTGAGCCTGGCGATCGGGTAAACCGGGGGTCGGCCCAGGCCCTGGACAGGACCGGCGCCGACCCCTTTCTTCCGCTTACCCGGAGCTGCCCTTGTCGAGCAGCATTTCGATCTCGTCCATGATGGCGTTCATTTTGGCGGCCACTGCGCGGTAGGGCTCGGGCCGGGTGAGGTCGACGCCGGCCCGGCTCAGCAGGTCGAAGGGATAGTCCGATCCGCCGGCGCGCAACAGGTTCTTGTAGTTCTCCACGCCGGCCTCGCCCTCCTCGACGATCCGGGCGTACAGCGCCGTGCCGGCCGTTTGCGACGTCGCGTACTGGAACACGTACATGTTGTAGTACATGTGCGGGATGAACATCCACTCGTTGGCGTAGAGGTCGTCGACCAGCAGCACGCCGGCGTCGTGCCCGTGGTAACGGCGGAGGATTTCACCGTATATTTCCGTGATGCGCTCGCCGGACAGAGCCTCGCCGCGCTCGACGGCTTCGTACAGCGCGAGTTCGAATTCCGCGAACATGGTCTGCCGGAAATAGTTCAGCCGGAAACTCTCGAGGGCGCTGCCGAGGTAGAACAGCCGCTCCGCGTCCGAGGCCGCGATCGACTTCATATGATCCTGCAGGATCAGTTCCAGCGAGGTCGAGGGTATCTCGGCAATGAAGGTGGCGTAAAAGGCGGTGTCAAAGGGCTGGCCCTGTTTGGAGTACAGCGAGTGCATCGCATGGCCCCACTCGTGGGCCATGGTCGTCAGCGAGTTGTAGTCGTCGTTGTGGTTCAGCAGCAGGTAGGGATGAACGTCGTAGGCCGCCGGCTGCATGTAGGCGCCCATCTGCTTGCCGCGCTGCGGATAGACGTGCATCCAGCGCCGGCTCATGGCCTCGCGCTGCAAGTCCACCCAGTCGTCGCCCAGCACCGCCATCGCGTCCAGCGTGATGTCCTTGCTGGTCGCGAAATCGAATTTTTTGTCGAGCGCAACCAGCGGCGGGTAAATGTCGTAGTAGCGCATCTGGTCGACGCCCAGCATGCGTCCCCGCAGCTGGAAATAGCGGTGCAGCGTGGGCAGCGCGGCGTTTACTTCAGCCACCAGGGTCCGGTAGACCTCCGGCGGCAGATTGTCCTGGAACAGTTCACGATGCAGCACCGACTCGTAATTGCGGGCCTTGGCCAGGGCCGCCTGGGTCTGCAGATGTGAGTTCAGGATGGCGCCGACGCTGTTGCGGTATTCGAGCCATTTGCTCCAGTAGGCGTCGTAGACGAGCTTGCGGTCTTCGCGGTTGGCGCTGCCGCGGTGGCGCGCATAGCCCTGCCCGTCGATCAGGGCTTCCTCGCCGCTCGCCAGCGTGACCGTCGGCCAGGGGATGTCGGAGGCTGCCACGAGACCGTAGATCGTGCCGGGCGCGCCGAAGGCCGGGGTGAGGTAGGCCAGCGTTTGTTCGGCCTCGTCGCCCAGCGTGTGCGGGGCATTGCGCAGGGTGTCGTCGAGCTGGTGGGCGAAGCGCGCCAGGCGCGGGTCTTCGCGGACGAAGGAGTCGATGGTTTCGGCGCCGACGCGCAGGATTTCCGGCTGGATCCAGGCCGTCGCCTCGTTCAGGCGCGTGAACATGACCTGCGCCAGTTGCCGCCGTTCCTGCGTCTCGGTGACTCGCAGGTCCTCGTCGGCCTGCAGCTCGGCCCAGGCCGAGACACGCATGGCCTGACGCGTCGCGTCCGACACCAGCGCCAGGGTTTCGAACAGGGCGGCCGCGCTGTCGCCGAGCGTGCCGCGGCGGGCGAGGATGGCTTCGGTCTGCCCCATGACGGCCTGGCGGTCCTGCTCCCAGGCCTCGGGGGAGGGATAGATCTCGGTCAGATCCCAGGTGTAGGCGGGATCCGCCTCCGTCGCGGCGTCCTGGGCGGGCAGCGGGAAAGTGAAGAGCAGCATGAAAATCGAAAGAGCGGCAAGGGCAATACGGGCCATGGGATTTCTCGCGGCAGCAAGTGGGCGGAAATTATTACAGCACTTTGCGCAGCGCCCGCCAAAAAATCCG
>Ga0105090_10001021_pt1 | contig 14751 bp, 12 predicted proteins | sample PPLLak3March2015_FD_79110 | JGI IMG/M metagenome (GOLD analysis project Ga0105090, IMG submission 79110) | Freshwater sediment microbial communities from Prairie Pothole Lake near Jamestown, North Dakota, USA - PPLs Lake P7 Core (1) Depth... | ecosystem: Environmental > Aquatic > Freshwater >... | reverse complement strand
TGTTCAGGGTTGACGACGAAAGAAAAGGAAATAATAACAATAATAAAAAACAGGATGGAAAAAAGTAGCCTCATTGCTTTTTGCTTTTACTGATTGCAAATTTATTGTTTTTTAAGTAACCATCGAGTTCATATTTACTACGAGGATTGTAAGGTGGAAAATTTAACCAAGAACAAGTAGTATCTCAGTTAATAGTTTTTTAAAAAATCCTGATGAAGAAGGAAATTCACGGTGATGCAATTAAATTCTGGACTACCTGCTAGCATCTGAACCAATATTTCGAATGGCGGAATGGGGTTCTGTAAGGCTTATACCGTGTTGTTTACGGAGGTGGTTTATGGGGAGTGAGGGATATTATATGTTAGAAATTAGATTTTTGAAATTTGATACAATAACAGATCTACTTATTTGTACTTTGTTTATTCCAGCTGATAATTCACCACCTTATTCCCGTCTCCAATCACAAGGTTCAATTTGCCGTCGTTGTTTATACTACCCACAATAAACGGTGTATTTCCTGTAAAATTGCTATCCTTATATACCCGGCCGTTCTTATTAAACAGGTACACCTTTCCTTCAGCCGATGCAACCACACCGATCAACAATTCATCTTGCATGCCCTTGAAGAAAATCGGCGGAAGCGTAATTTTATCCTGGAACTCGAATTCCAGAAGGGGTTGTTTGAGCCTGTCATAGACACTCAGCCTGATCTGATCGAGAAAAATAAAATCCTTCGAACCGTCCTGAGAGAAATCCTCATATAAAAAGTAATGATCAGCTGTATAATCACCAAAGTCGGTCCTGTCTGTCTTGCCGTTTTCAGCAATATAAATGAGTTTTCCATCAATATCGGTGACTATGAATGCTCCTTTGCTGTTGGTTTGATTGATGTAGAATTTTGAATTTTTCGATTTCTTAAATCCCTTTTTTAGTTTGATCCGAGGTTCACCCTTTTTGTCAACAATGGTCACTGTGCCGTTTTCATCTGTTATGAATAAATAATCCTTACCATCCAAATTAAGGCGCTCAACCGGGGTTATTACCCTTTGGACGGTCGATATTTTTTCCCATCCATTGATTGGCTTAACATTTACATCAAAATTATAAACCCGGTTGTCAGAAAGCGCCACCAACAGGCGGTAATCCATATTCCCCTCATAATCCAATACCTTAAGGCCATTGGTAGCTTCGGCCATGAGTTTAACCGGAAAATTGCCAATATAATTCCCCGTTGGGTCGATAAGGTATATATAATTCGGGGTATTGAATAGGAACTGCTTTTTGCCATCCTTGTCATATTCCACCGGGTAAACCTGGCCCAGGGGTGATTCAATCAGTGGCGTTTTCCAGCTAATCTTTCCAAAATGATCGATGAGGTACATGTTGTTAAGGTCATCAAATACAATAACATTCAGCTTGCCTGTCTCGTCATTCCGTGTAAAGAAAGGTTTTCCGACGACATTCCCGGAAATTTCCGTGCTCCATCCCGATGGAAGCTCTTCCTCATAAGCCGGGTTGTACCTCATGTAAATGCTCGTGTAGAACATAGCATTGGTATAGCTGAACTGCATGGCCAGACCTTCAAAAGTTCTAAATGTACTCTGGTGGTTGTTTATCAGTTCCGCCAAATCGCTGCTCAGGAAATCAGCAATGATATTCAAAGATTTCCGGGTATTGCAATAAAAGAAAATATTCGACTTATCCGATATACCATTGGAGAACGAGCGGAAATTCGGGTTCACTGCCAGTGTTTTTTGCAAATAAAAGTTAGCGATCAGGTATTTCAGCGCGCCTGGTGTATTGGCGAAAACAACATAATCCCTGATGGTAAAATAATACGGGCAATCCAATCCTTGAAACAGCGGACCAAACAAAACAGGGAACAGGCCGGGGATATCAAGGTTGCGGATCAGGTAATCTTCAAATTCTTCTTCATATTTTTTATTGCTGCTTTTGGAATTTAACTTATCAGCGAGGCTTCCAATCGAATCTGCAGCCGTTTTAATATCGGTTGCGTGAATGATCACATATTTACGGATGGTGGTATCCCCGGGTTTACCTGATTGCGCCAACGCTATCTCATGTCCGATCCAGGGATTAAAATAAGCCTGGACATCAAAACCGGTTCTCCGCTTCAACAACTGGTTTACTGAATCGGCTGATTTCTCAAGCTTGTTCAGATTACGATAGTTGGCCTGCAATACCAGGTGACGGTAGTAATCTTCGAATGCAAAATGAAATAAAAGTGAAATATTAAAGGGAAGTATTTCCGGTATTTCGATGATCTGGGGTTCCTGACGGTACGGATCGAGCAGCCTGCTTCCATCGCCCGGAGTAGTGGTATACCCGGTAAGGAGGAGTTCCCTGGGTTTGACGATGAGGTCTGTTTCTGACCAGTCTCCCAACTTTTTAAGATCTTGCAGCAAAGTATAATTCGGCTCGCTTATGAGCGTCTGAGCCAGGATCGAAAGCCCTGAATAATTGAAAAATATATTTGCATCAACGTTCTTACCGGCTGAAATTTCAAGTTTTCTAAAGTACTCCCTTTCATTCAAAGGCTTACCATTTTCGAGCTGATCAATGGCTCCCCTGACAAGCGACTCTTCAAAGCTCCCGATAAAAATACCTTTATGGATTGTAAAATTGAACAGCCGGTCCATCCCGGCAATGTTCAGCTTTGAGATGGCTGTATTCAGGAATTTCTTTTGAAGGACAATGCTCTTTTCGCCATTGATCTCCTTTACAAAACTTTCGATGGTAAATTTATAGCCAATAGAAGGAAGCTCTGAAATAAACAACGGTTCGATCTGTCCGTCAACTGATGCGTGAAGACACACGAAGAGTTTATAGTCCTCGAAAATTACTTTGATCTGGTTGCTGGAAGACATTACCGAATCAAAATACATCATCTGTTCATGGAACTTCATCAGCGACTTGATCGTAGTTAGCTCTTTCCAGAAATCGGTGTTTTTGCCAAGCTTTTGAACGAAAGCAGATGGTTCAAGAAATTCAATGATCACAGGAGTAGTGGGCACAATGGCATTAAAAGCTGAAGAGGAAGGGTTTTTCAGTGAGCGATACGACCGGTAACCAAAATAGGCAGCTACCGGAACGGCGATTATAAAGAAAACTACAAAAAAATATTTCCAGAATGTTGTCATTCCGCAATCGATTGAAAAATTTTCGTCTAAACAAAATTAAAATAAAACATAACTGATATGCGGAAATTTGGAAATTAAGTTAACAGATTTATGTTAATACTATTTAATCTGCACAATTAACAACAAAATAAAAAAAAAGCCGGCACTTTACACCGGCTTTCAATATTTCTAATTGTTGCTGTTATTTCATTTCTCCACAGCTTAATCCGGTTATGTATTCCGCACCTTCATCGTATGCTGAAAGAAGAAGTATGCCTCGAGGGAAAGATAAGCTCAAAGTAAAAAGCTCAAAGATTGTTTTACGCCGTGCATTTTTTACTTTATTATTTGGCGTTTTGTGTCAAGTGTTTATTGTTTCCTGAGTCGCAAGGCATTCCTGTCAGTTTGCTTTCATCAGGTGCTCTATGATAATGGCAATGGCATCGGCTGCGAGTATGACCAGGAAGCCTAATTCATTTTTCAGTTTTGCCCTAGACAAGATTCCCGCCAACCCAATTAAGAGTGCAGCTATTGGCGCCAATATCTCATTTCCATGCCAGTGATTCATTACCCACAACCAATAAATGAATATGAAGGCGGACATCAGGGCAATGATCACCCGTGGCCACATTTTCCTTTCTTTTACTATTAGGCCATAAATAAAGGATAAAACCACAATACTCATGTACACATAAATCCCATAGAACATTATTGTGGGTGGGAGGAATAGCGCCAGCAATACACCTGCAATCATTCCCACTGTAATTATAGCCGGAAATATCTTTTTCGTCATGATTGCCCAGTAAAGCGCAAAGGCGGATGCCAGTAATAAAATTATCTTTAAAACCATAGGAGTACAATTATTCAACATTCATCATTTAACATTCCTATTGTCCACTTTTACCTGACTGATGTTTGCCCGGCAAGTTCAATAAGAGCAAGGTTAAAAACTTTTATTACTTAATCTCACGAGTGATCCTTTGGAACACCCAAGGGTACGGAGTTAAATGCAGCCTACCTACCATGAATTAATTCTCTTTCAATTTTCCATTGCGTAATTTCTGGTGGCCCGGCTAAAAATGCTCTTGAATCTACCATAAATTTTTGTATATGTGTCGTTTTCATGTGGTCGCCATTGTAATAGGCTTCATTGCTCCATTCTTCATAAAGCAATATATTCGTATGATCATGAAGGTCGGTATGCATTGTAATCTTTATAAAATTCGGTTCGCTTTTAACCGCTTCAAGTAGTTTTGTCAGACCTGCAATGGCTTCTTCACCTTTTGAAGTCTGCGTCTTGTATTTTACAAGTACGATTAAATTTTGATTATTTTCTTTGCTCATGAATTCATGTTGGTTGCTGTGGCAAGCAAATAAAAGAATGGTTAAAAATATTACAAGCTGAATTAAGCATTTGTTTGATTTCATATTTTCTAATTTTAATTCATTTTTTGTAAAATTAGTCAATTGAAGCTAACGATTGAGCTTATTTAAGATGGCAGACTGCTTGCTAATTAACTTACAACTAATCCGGACGAGGCGGAACCCGCACCCGCATGTCTTCCTGCCCGGGCAATAGCACTGGCGAAACTTGTGGAATTAATCAAGTAAGTCACATCGTTGAACAACCCAAGTTGCAAGGGATCTGCTCATGATTTATGCTTCATTCATGCAAAGTTTCAACCTTTGCCTATTCAATCCCACGAAGGACCATTAGGAACACTCATGGGCGCGTTTTATTCCTTCGATTGTTTCTCACCTCCCAAAGTTAAATGTACCCCTACATTAAATCCAACACTACTGAAAGGTGCCCATATTTTTAATTCCTGGCCTGGCGAAGATGTGTCGTTATTTGGATATGTGTAAGTATAACTGTCAACGTATTCCGTTTCTATCTCACTGGTAGTCATAGAAGGTAATTGGTCAACACCATCGTCGATATATTTGGTATATTTTGATTTTTTTGGTGCCCAGCTCTGGGTATTAATGCTTACTTCAGTAAAAATTCCGATGCTTTCATTAAACATAAAATCAGCACCAATTCCTCCTGCAAATCCAAAGGATATGCCACCTGAATATTCCGTTTCATATTCGTAAGATCCACCAAACCAATCATATGAACTGGAATATGCGTATGTTTCTTTCAATTTACCAGCCATTCCAATAATTAATCCTGTTCTTAAGTAGGGTTTTACTTTTCCATTACCTGCTGTGATTTTGATTGCAGGAGTTAATCTTAAAATTTTGCCCACTAAAGTTCCTTCACTGTTTGAAGAGCCATCGGTTCCGGAAGATCTGGATTTAGACGTAATTTTACTCCCAAACAAATATCCAATGCCTAATTCTGCGCCAATGTTTTCATTAAACATATAACCAAAGGCGCCTCCCACCTGAAATCCTTTACCAAGTGTACCACATCCTTTCACCATTTTACCGTTGTAAGTGGAGGATGATCCGTTATCGTAGCTGTTGTTGTCATAGGCTGTCATTGTGGGAGCAGCGCTAAATCCATAGCCGGCTCCAGCATTAATGTACATTCCCTGTGAGCGAACCTGAGCAGTAAATAATACTGTGATTATTACTGCTACTAATTGTAATTTGATTTTTGTTTTCATTGTTTTTAGTTTTAATTATTAATATTCAACATACATTGTTAGGTATATCGGTTTGATTGTTTCATCCTCCCTCCAAAAATAAACCTTTTTTAGATATAATCACAATTTTATGGTTTTTGAAAAAAATTATTCAACTCTTTTGGCAGGGACGTTGATTAGTATAATGAAATACGGGTAATATATTTCAAATTGCCGCGAATGCACGAATTTATCGAAATATTTTAGGATTTTAAATCCATGAATTAAAAACGTTCTGATTAGCCAACACATCGTCCAGTCCATAAATCCGGATGAGCAGGGGGTAAAAACAAAAAGGTAAAGGGGGAGATTGATATGTATTTTGTGGAGCGTAAATATCAGCATGATAAAGCATATATCGCTGAGGCAAGATTAAGCATAGATTAAGAACTGCTGCCTTATGCCAGGGTTAAGACTGTTACCGCTTGCAAACTACCACAAACTCCTTTGAGTCTTTGGTAAGCCCGTGCCCCGAGAAATCACCGTAAATATAGTAATCTTTAAATTCTGATCGGTATAAAAGATGCTCCAGTTCATACCTGAAAAAAAATCTCAGTTCGGTATTCCACGTGTGGCTTATTCCTTCATCGCCTTCCTGCCATACAAAAGTGAAGGTTACAAGGCTGATTTGGTTCACCGGATCGGCAGTCATTGATGTAAACCGCTGAAGCTTCTTTCCTGGTTCATATTCTCCGTCGAAATCATTCATGTTATATACTCCTTCGGCCAGCATGGCCAAATTCGGAACAAAAAGATCGAAAATAAAGGTGCCTCCGGGATTCAAATGGGTGTATACTTTCTCCAAAGCTTGCAGCTGTTTCTCAACGGTGAGCAAATGCATAAAGACCCTGAATGGAGCAATGATCAGGTTGTATTTTTTATCTGATTTCAGCTTGCACACATCCTGCATACTCACCCTGTGATGCTCTTTTTTCGGCAATTTCCGTTTAAGGACATCAATCATAGAAGGGCTGATATCAATCCCGTAAATATCGGCTCCCTTGCTCAAGGCTTCAATGAAGAATCGTCCGGTGCCAACACCTACTTCAAGAACAGGCCCTTTGGCAGCAAGAATTTTCTTCAGAAAATAGTCATGGTCAGTTTCGCTTCGGATTTGGTCATAGATCACATCGTAAAACCGCGCAAAAACCTCGGGGTATTCATAGCCAGAACTCATCGGACAATAAATTTTTGTGTCAATACCTTGCCATCAACCTGCAACTTACATAAATACAATCCCCTGGCAATTCCGGCTTTATTTTCTCCCAGGTCAAAGCTTTTGGTATAAGTACCCTCTTTCATCGGTTCCGCCAAAACCGGTTGTGCGAGGGAGCCATGTATATCATAAACTTCAATCCTTACAAATGAGGGTTGACTGATTGAAAACTTAATATTCAATTCTTGCTCTACAGGATTAGGATAAAGATTCAGCGATAATCCGTTATCAACCGGATGATAGATTATCCCAGTATTTACAGGTGGATATGCAATGTTAACAATCAGTCCCTCAATGACGGTAAGACCGTATGGAATTTCATCGGGCAGTAAATACCAGCCATTGTAACTTCCCCCCCAGCCGAAATTGAGGTGAAAATATTGATCAGTATTGTATCCATCCACCACCACATTATGACCCATGGTCCAACCCGGATCAACTATAGCAAGGTGAGCCGGGCGTGCATCCATCATGTTTTGAGATAAATGGGTGAAAAGCGAAGAATCGGTACTCTCAAGCAATGAAGCTTCTGCAAAACCAAATCTAAGATAAGCATCCTCAGCCTGACTCACACCAAATGTACCCGAGCCCTGCGAAGTATAAACCTGGTGTGCAGCCACTCCACATGCAAATGTCAGGGCAGCCATTTCATTATTTTTCAAGGTGGAATTGCTTTCAAAACTCATGGTCACAGTATCGAGATAGGCATTGAGGTCAGGGAAGCATGGAAAATCAATTGCAATACAGTCGTCGTCAATCCAGAAATTCCGGCCGGCATACGCATGATAGTAATCATCGTCGTTGGTGAATACAGTATTGTTGATTGTTTCGTAATAATTCACTATCTGAGCCATTGCCGTTGCCGGACAGCCCGCCACACTTCGTTGGTTAGTCACAGGATCCATGGGGCAAAAATTGTTGTAGGGCGGCGATTGTGTCCAGTTGGTTTCGAGCCAGCCTCCGGTTGAGGTAGAGCCCTCAGGCGGCCATTGCTGGAACAATTTGCTTGACTTTCCTGCAGTTGTTGTCTTCAATAATTCATTCCATTCAGCTTTCCGGTGCTGGATAACTGAAGCCGGAAGCTTATCAATATTTCTTAATCTCAGATTTATGTCTGACTTGATTAAACTTAAAAGCGGATTTTTATCCAGATCCAGCTCCGGTAATTCATCCGAGAATGAATAGGCAATGACAGGCGGCAGATTATCATTGGCAGGTATAACAATGTATCCTGCTGGCTCGAGCCGGAACACAAAAAATAGTGGGGTATTGCTTTCATCAGAATATTCATGTCCGTTTGACTGCACAGAATAATCCTGTGATCGGCCAAGTGAGATGATTTTACCATTGGCTATTTTAACTGCGTCCTTTAATTCGACCGGCCCAGCATTAGCCGTGAACAATAAAGAAGTGACTATAAACAGTCCTACTGAGAGTTGAAGGAAAAACTTTTTCATATGACTTATATTATTTTAAAAAAGCAAATTTAGAATTAATAAATCATATCTTGATGAATTAAATGTTTTATTTCATACTAAAACGTACAAATCTGCTTTGAAAAATCATTGATCAATTGCTAATGTTATTAATTTTGACAAAAATTTCATCATGATCCTGACTGTCCAATCGGATGAATACTTTATGAAGGAAGCCCTCAAGGAGGCCGGAAAAGCGCTTGAACTGGATGAAGTTCCTATTGGAGCTGTTGTAGTGAGCAATCTCCGGATCATTGCACGAGGGCATAATCTTACCGAGCAATTGAATGATGTTACCGCTCATGCTGAAATGCAGGCCTTTACCGCTGCAGCCAATTTCCTCGGCGGAAAATTCCTGGACGAATGCACGTTGTACGTTACCATCGAACCGTGTGCCATGTGCGCAGGTGCTGCTTACTGGACAAGGATCGGCAAGATTGTTTATGGAGCAAAAGATGAAAAGAAAGGTTACTCAAAACTGAAAGGAAAAATCCTGCATCCCAAAACGGAGGTAGTGTCGGGTATCATGGAAAAGGAATGCGGTGAACTGATGACGAATTATTTTAAACAGAAACGATAATTCTGTTCCCGATTTTTATAAAAAAGTGGAATAGAGACTAAATTAATTAACTATGGAAATTTACTTTGCAGGAAACAAAAAAGTCTATGCCTCTGTCAATGGCTTTACAGTAATGACCGATCAGGCAATACGGTCAGGCGGCGATGGTGAACATCCGGAACCGTTTACCCTTTTCCTTGCTTCACTGGGAACCTGTGCCGGCATTTATACAAAGAGCTTTTGCGATCAGCGCGGAATACCAACCGACAATATCCATCTGACCACAGAGGAGCGATTCGATCCGGAGAAAAAAATCATTGGATATATCGAAATCCAGATCCATGTTCCTTCTGACTTTCCTGAAAAATACGAAGGTGCTTTGATCCATACGGCGAGTCTGTGTGCTGTTAAACGCCACTTACGAGACGATATTGAAGTGATGGTAAGAATTGTAAGACAATAGAATTCTAATTCATCTATAGGATTTGATTATTCAAAATAAGTTTTAATTGCCTCCGTATTAAGCCTCAACTTGAGCCATTGACTGATTTTTTCTTTATCCTGGTTTTTAATCGCTGATTTTGTACCTAATATGATGATCGCAACTTTTGTTGTATCAGATGTTTCATCATTAAAAGTCAATGATTCCGAATAGGAACAACTGGTTATTTGCGAATAGATAGAATTAATTTCAGTTAATAACTGCCGGCCGATATAATTACGTGAGTCAAGGCTATCGAGGTTCCTATCTTTTGCAGTCAGTAATAAGTTAAGCCGGTTGATTTCGCTTTTTAAGTTATCCGTTTCATTATTATCAATCCCCAGATCCGTGAGCGAAAATCCCTGATCAATAATCAATTCCGCATCTTCAAGATTAAAATCTTTGGTGATCTCCTTTATCTCATTTTTGCGGTCATCAGTCAGCGCATTTCCAACATAAACTAGTTTAATGCTTTTCCGGTTTGGATGGAGTTCATGCCTGAGGAGGTAATTACCTTCAATTACACTTACTTCTTCAACGAATCGTTTTCCGTTTTCCATAAATTTTTCCTTTTGCACTAAGCCATAACCAAAATAAATACTTGGGATTATGGTAAGGAGGATGATAAAACTAGTCCATCGTGTAACCGTTACTTTCTGCGCTTTATCCACAATAGTTCTGATAGGAAACTTGAGGATTTGACAAATTATCAGTGAAGAAATCGCAATAAAAACCGTATTTATCGTGAATAGATATAAGGCGCCGAATAAATAAATAAACTGTCCGGTAGCCAGCCCATATCCTGCAGTGCATAAGGGAGGCATAAGGGCAGTAGCAATGGCAACACCCGGAATTACATTACCTTTTTGCCTGCTGCTTATAGCGACAATTCCAGCAAGTCCACCAAATAAAGCTATCAAAACATCATAAATGGTTGGGCTTGTCCGGGCAAGAAGCTCAGAATGTGCAGTAGAAACAGGGCTAAGGGCAAAATAAGCTGTTGATGCGGCCAGGCTTGTTCCTACAGCAAATGTTAAATTTTTCAAAGCCCTGCGGAAAAGGGGAAAATTGTATGTTGCCAGGCTATAACCAATGCCGTTGATTGGTCCCATGAGAGGCGAAATCAACATAGCGCCAATAATAACGGCAGTTGAATTCATGTTCAATCCGACCGAAGCCACAATAATCGCAAAGACCAAAATCCACAGGTTTGTACCTTTGAAAATAATATCCTTTTCAACAGTTTCATGAATTTTATTAAAATCTTCAAGTTCACCCTGAAGTTTGAAATAGCCCAGAATTTTAATTATTAACTTTTCCATTTTTACATTTCGTAATTTCAGCTTTTGTGGTGATAATTACCTGGTTTAACCGGAGATTTCCCTTTTTTATTTTTACCTACCAGATTGCAAATATACAGAGTCCTTTAGAACTGCTTAAATTTCTATTCAACCTGAATATATAATGTTAAGAAGGACCTTTATCCGAATGAGAATAGATAAAGAACGATTTGTATATGTTTTCGGGGAATAAATTAATTTAGCAAACTTTATATTTTCGAATGTATAAATGAATCCTTTATCGAAACAAGCGATAAAAAACCAACTAACCGGTGCCCTTATATCAGGTGTCCTCACTGCAATTTTCATGTACTTATTATTTTTTAGAGGATGGCAATCCTTGGCGGCAGGTATTTGCATCGGTTTTTTTGTTTATCTGGGGATTGCGGCCTATTCAAATAAAATAGAAAAGAGATATTTACGCAGGACCAATCTGTTCATCGTATTGCTCATTAACTCATTGGTACAAATAATAATTATTTTCATTACGGCCTGGCTGTTTGTCGGTATTTTTTATGTAGGTGGCGATTTTGGTAAAATGAACAGCAATTTTTCCAACCTTATAAGCAGTTTCTTTATAATTGGTATTCTTTTCGGATTGTTGCTGAGTGTCTTCTTTAACTTTTATTCAATAGTCACAACATTGATTGGTAAAAACATATTAGGAAAGCTATTTCTGGGCATGTACCGGAATCCTGTCGAAACAGACCGGGTTTTTATGTTCCTCGACATCGCAGCTTCCACTTCCATAGCTGAAAAAACAGGTCATCTTAAATTTCTGTCACTGGTCAATGATTTTTTTACTGACATAGCCGAACCCATCGGGCAAACCAAAGGTGAGATCTATAAGTATGTGGGTGATGAAGTCATAGTGACCTGGAAAACAAAAGACGCAATTCAACATGCAAATTGTATCCGTTGCTTTTTACTGATTGATGAACTGATGCTGAAACGATCGGATTATTACCTTAAAAAATACGACATCGTCCCTGGCTATAAAGCCGGTCTTCATGGCGGACTTGCAGTTACCGGCGAGCTTGGATACACCAAAAGGGAAATTGCATATATGGGTGATGTTCTCAATACCACTGCCCGAATTGAAGAAGCATGCAAAACATTCGATAAGCGGTTACTTATTTCCGAAGTTATTATGCAACAATTAGAATTACCCATTCAGGTTATGGCCACTGAAGTGGGTAATGTTAAACTGAGGGGAAAAACGAATGAAATGCGGCTTTTTTCAATTGAGCAGGCGAGATGATCCATTTACATAAATGCCATTCAAACATAACGGTTTATAAAAACCAGCACCAGTCCGATTCGTTTTTCACAATTGACATTTAATAACTTCTTGTCACAATCCTATAAAGCCTTTCCTGAAATGTTTATCTTTCGGCAATAAAAAATTAGTTCTAAGGTTAATACCTGGATAGGAAGAGGCGCGCAAATCTTGAACAGAGAGATAACATATCCGATCATTTTATTACTTGGGATTGGCTTTCCGTTTTTCATTCATTCCCAGGGTTGGGATTGCTCAAATTTCCCGGCTGAAAAAGACCACCATCATTTGATCCTGAATCTGAATGGAGGAATAGCATCACATTTCGGAGATTTAAGCATCTACGATTTTTACCCCGACAGCAAGCTAATGACTGAAAGCGGACCCGGGTTTGGGATTATCGGTACATGGTATATAACAAATACATTTGGCATATCCGGACAATTATTGGACGCCAATATAAAGGCAGGTATGGATAATATTTCATTTCGTACCCGAATCCTGGAATACAATATTCATGGCCGGATAAATTTCATTAACCTATTTCGCCCTAATAGTCATCCGAGATTTGGTTTTGAAGGATATGTTGGTATTGGCCAGTTCTTCTTTACCGTTACCAAATATTCTGAAAACGCCAACCAAACAGACAAAACCGTTTATCCAGTTAAAGTACCGGAGTTTGTTTACTTTTTTGGAGGTGGATTTTCCTACAAGACAACCAAATACCTGAGCATCACTGCTGACCTTGCTATTCGTCAATGCCAGACCGACAAATTGGATGAGGTGGTCAGAAATAACGATTTCGATTATTATTCTTACCTAAGCCTTGGCTTATCGATCGACGTCGGCAGGTTGATAAATCCCCACCCAAAGACAAGGCACAAGCTTAAATGAGTTATAATTTAGTAAGAGGAATTGTTTTTAGCCGCAAGCTTTTTGCAGTTAGCTATTTGAGTTTTTTACTTTTAATTTTTCCATATAAAAGCATACTTATTACGCATTTACAATCCTCTTCCTCCCGTTAACAAGCTATAAAAGCCCGGGAATAACCTGCGGAGCAAGGCACCAGTTATGACCGTAAAGCCAATGATGGTCAGCGGCAAGAAAATATAGGTCAGCATGCGGTAATAGGGCACCTGGTTTACCAAAGCAAATACTGCTTCTGTAGCATAGGCCACCAGAGGGGCATGCATCACATAAATCATAAATGAAAAAGCACTGAGCCAGACAAACCATTTCCGGTTCATACACCCTTCCACCAGTGCATTGCAACCATACCAGGCTGTGATCAATCCGCTGAAGACAACCAGCTTGTGCATGATGGTCATCACAGGAAAAACAGATTCTCCCATCATTGGATCACCTTTGAAGGCAATGAACGTCTTGATTGCACTCAACCCAATAAATACGGAGCCCCAAACCACAGGATTCAGCCATCGTTTCGGATGATCAATATCAAAGTTTGTTTTTTGCATCCATATTCCCAGCGAAAAAAATAATAATCCCTCCCCTTCAAAGAAAACAAATCCCATTGTGCCCAGCCACATCAGTGCAGCAATTCCAAAAAATATCCATTTGCCGACACGATGGTTAATACACCACCGGATAGCCGGATAAGCTAAGTTATAAACCAGCAGCACACGAATAAACCAAAGCTGGTATGGCACAGGCAGGATGATCCATCTCCCCAGCATTTCGTACCAGCGATAATCGTGGAGCAGGGTGCGGTTATCATCTATCTGCACAATTTGAGAAGTTTCTATGATTGACCTGGTATAAGGAAACATTTCAAGGACATAGGTAAATGCAAATCCGGCAGCGCTCCAGATCAGGTATGGCAGCAGCAGGGTGCGAAGGCGCTTTTTGGTGCGCTGCTTATACGGACGATTATCGTGAAGAGCATACAGATAGCCTGAGATGATAAAGAGCATGGGAATACGAAAACGGAAAATACCATTGGCTAAAAAGTACTGGGTAAAGGTTGTTACCGTCAGGGGTTCGCCGGGAGTGGTCCACGGCTGAAGATACCGGATATCGAGGTTGTAGCCGTGAACAAATACCAGCAGGAACATGGATACGAATGACCAAAACCTGAACTTGCGGCTGTTGAAATCAGAAACTACCATGAGTTTTTGAATTTGATGCAAAGATATAATTTACGTAAAAAGATAGGGATTGAAATAAATAGAAATATAGGGAAATACATGGAACATTGGAATGGGGCACAAGTCCTTCAATCTAATCGAATACGCATGGGAATTACCACCAGGAGAGTAATTGATTCTCAATTCGAAAGTTCGAAAAATTTCACCTCTCTAAGAATTTCTTTTATGCTTCCATCGTCGATGAGACCATAGATAATATGGCGGTTCCTGCCTGATCTTATCTTCCAGCATGTTCATGAATTTAGCTGTGATCTCTCCTGTTTTAGTCTCTTTGGGATTTTCGCACAACAAAATAAATTCAACATCATAGTTTCCCCTGCTTTTCTTCTGGACATCACAATAAACAACAGGCATATTGTATATCCGGGCATATTTTTCCGGACCATGAATGGTCGCTGTATCCTGGTTCAGAAAGTTAACCCAGTAGGCAAGCCTTGCACTGGACGGACTTTGGTCGGCAATC
>Ga0105090_10001020_pt1 | contig 14752 bp, 9 predicted proteins | sample PPLLak3March2015_FD_79110 | JGI IMG/M metagenome (GOLD analysis project Ga0105090, IMG submission 79110) | Freshwater sediment microbial communities from Prairie Pothole Lake near Jamestown, North Dakota, USA - PPLs Lake P7 Core (1) Depth... | ecosystem: Environmental > Aquatic > Freshwater >... | reverse complement strand
CTCGCATCGTCCTCGCTGCGCCGCCAGTTGCGGGTCTTCCTGAGCAAGCACTTCTACCGCAACAAGTACGACTACCGCGTGGAGTGGCTGCGGTTCATCGAGACGCTCTCCTCGAGCGGGGAGGGCGCCGATCCGTACCAGAACGCCGTGCGCGCCACGGCGCAGATCGTCGGCAGCCCGGGCGGCGTACTCTACCTGCCGCTCGAGGGCGAACAGGGCTACGCCGCGGCGGCGTGCTGGCCCGAGGCCAAGTACCACCGCGACCGCTACCCGGTGGTGCCGGCCGACGACGAGCTTTTCAAATTCATGCGTCGCAGCGGCTGGGTGGTCGATCTGGCCGAACTGCGTCAGGAGCCGGACGCCTACCAGAACGTGGCGCCGCCTGAGTTCATGGCCGACGGGCGGGACGTGCGGCTCCTGGTGCCGCTCGTGCTCAAGGACGACTGCCTGGGCTACGTGCTGCTCGCGCCGCCGCCGCCGCCGTTCGACCTCACCTACGAGGACCGCGACCTGCTGAAGACCGTCGGCCGGCACGTGGCAACCTACCTCTCGCAGCACCAGTCGGACCGCAAGCTCGCGGAAAGCCGGCAGTTCGAGGCCTATCACCGGCTCACGGCGTTCGTGATGCACGACCTCAAGAACCTGACGGCGCAGCTCTCGCTGCTCGTGGCGAACGCGGAGAAGCACAAGCGCAATCCGGAGTTCGTGGACGACGCCATCAGCACGATCGCCAATTCCACGTCCCGCATGCAGCGGCTGGTCGACCAGCTGCAGCGCCGCGAGATCCAGAGCGTCGACCGCCGGGTGTCGCTCGCGACGCTCGCGCGCGAGGCGTGCGAACGCTGCTCGGTGCGGGACCCGCGGCCGCGGTGCGGGGCACTCGAGGCCGACGCCTACGTGGAAGTCGACCCTGAGCGCCTCGGCATGATGATCGAGCACCTCATCCGCAATGCGCAGGAGGCGACCCCGGCGAGCGGGTCGGTGGAGGTGTCGGTCTCGGTCAATCTCGGTGCCCGGCTCGATCCGCTCGGTGCATCGGGGATCTATCCGGTGACCGCCCTCGCACAGTCCGCGCCGCCCGGGCCGTCGATCGGCGTGCCCGGCGCCTCCAGGGAAGAGTCGGCGCCCGCTGACTTCGCCTGTCTCACGGTGTCCGACAACGGAGCGGGGATGAGCGCGGAGTTCGTAAAGGAACGATTGTTCCGACCATTCGACACCACCAAGGGCAGCAAGGGCATGGGCATCGGCGCCTATCAGGTCAGGGAATACGTACGGTCGGTGGGAGGACGCGTGAAGGTCGACAGCAGGCCGGGCAGCGGGACGTCGTTCACGCTGTGGCTGCCCCTGCGGCCGCCGCTGGAAACGGTTGGCCAACCCTGAACCAATTTCACAAAATGCGATGCTAAGCATCGGTATCATTGATGAAACCTGGCGGCTGACGCGGCCGGAAGGAACCTGGAGCGTGCGTGGCGGATAGCAAGCCTAGACTGCTGATCGTCGAGGATGACCCGGGGCTGCAGAAGCAGCTCAAGTGGTGCTTCGACGGTTACGAGCTGCATTTCGCCGAGAACCGCGCCGCGGCGCTCGCGGCGCTGCGGCGCTTCGAGCCCCCGGTCGTGCTGCAGGACCTCGGCCTGCCGCCGGATCCCGAGGGCGTTTCGGAGGGTTTCGCGACGCTCCTCGAGATCCTGCGCCTCGCGCCGCACACGAAAGTGATCGTCGTCACCGGCCAGCTCGACAAGGAGAACGCGGTGAAGTCGGTCGGGCTCGGCGCCTACGACTTCTACCAGAAGCCGGTCGACGTCGACGTGCTCAAGCTGCTCGTCCAGCGCGCCTTCCAGATGCACGAGCTCGAGGAGCAGAACCGCGCATTGTCCCGCGTGCACGGGGCGATGCCGCTCGCCGGCGTCATCGCAACCAGCGACGCCATGATGAAGATCTGCCGCATCGTCGAGAAGGTCTCCCCGACCCAGGCTACGACGCTGCTGCTCGGCGAGAGCGGCACGGGCAAGGAACTGCTCGCACGCGCAGTGCACAACCTGAGCCCGCGTCGCGACAAGACGTTCGTCGCGATCAACTGCGCGGCCATTCCGGAGACGCTGCTCGAGAGCGAACTCTTCGGTTACGAGCGCGGCGCGTTCACGGGTGCGGTAAAGCAGACGCAGGGCAAATTCGAGCTGGCGGACGGCGGCACGCTGTTCCTGGACGAGATCGGCGACATGCCGCTGCAGCTGCAGGCCAAGCTCCTGCGGTTCCTGCAGGAACGGATCGTCGAGCGCATCGGCGGACGCGAGCGGATTCCCGTCGACGTTCGGATCGTCTGCGCGACCAACAAGGACCTCCGCGCGATGATCGCGAGCCAGCAGTTCCGCGAGGACCTCTACTACCGCATCAGCGAAGTGACGGTGCAGATCCCGCCGCTCAGGGAGCGTCAGGGCGACGCCGTCGTCATCGCGCAGTCCATCCTCGAGCGACGGGCCCGCGAGCACGGCCGGGCCATCCGGGGATTCACGCCGGAGGCGATGAAGGCCCTGCAGTCCTATCCGTGGCCGGGCAACATCCGCGAGCTCGAGAACCGCATCAACGGCGCCGTGATCATGGCCGAGGGCAAGTACGTCGGAATCGACGACCTCGGGCTGCCGGCCGGCGCAGGCGGGCGGGGCGCGGAGCTGCTCAACCTGCGCGTCGCGCGGCAGCGTGCCGAGACGGAGGCCATCCGACAGGCGCTCGCCGTTTCGGGCGGCAACCTGTCGCGTGCATCCGAGCTGCTCGGCATCACGCGCCCGACGCTGTATGACCTGCTCGAGAAGAACGAAATCGCGGTGCCCGACCGCGCCGCCGAGGGCTGACGCTTGCACTACCGGAATTCCCTGATACTCGTCGCCGTCGCCGCGGTCCTCGCGGGGTGCGCGCCGCGCGGCGAGGCTCTGCTCGAGCGGGCGGACGCGAGCCTCGCGAAAGGCGACTACCGCGCGGCGATGATCGACCTCAAGAATTACGTGGCGTCCAACCCGGAGGACGCCGGGGCTCGCGCGAAACTCGCCGTGGCGCTGCTCGAGACCGGTGACCTGGCCGAGGCCGAGGCGGAGGCCACGAAGGCCCGGACCCTCGGCGCGGACCGCAAGCTCACGGTGGTGCCGGACTGCCGACTTTTCATTGCCAAGGATGCTTACCAGCGAGTGCTGGACGAGTGCGCCGACGTCGGCGATCCGGCGGTCGACGCCGAGCTCGCCATCGCGCGGGGCGACGCGCTCATCGGCCTGCAGCGTTACGAGGAAGCCCGGCGCACGTTCGAAGCTGCGGTGCGGGCACGACCCGATCACCTCGGTGCGTTGCAGGGGCTTGCGGCGGCATCGTTCGGCCTGCAGGGCCTCGAGGGCGCGCGGGCAGTTTTCGACGCGGCACCTGCCGGCCTGAAGGAGCAGCCGCGGTACTGGCTCGCCCGAGGCTCGCTCGAGATCCGCGGCGGAGACAATGCGGCGGCGGAGCAGTCGTTCCGCACGGCCGTGTCGAAGACCTCTGGGGAAGCGGACTCGCGCGAGCACCTCTCGGCGCTCGGCGGTCTCGCGGAGGCCGAGCTGCGCCAGGGCAAGACGGTGGAAGCCGCCGCGACGAGCGAAGAGCTCCTGAAGGCCGCGCCGCGCAGCTCGTTTGCGAAGGTGCTGCGCGCGCAGACCGCCGCCAGCGCCGGCGAGTATGCGACGGCGCGGACCCTGCTCGAGGAGACGGTCAGCTCGGATCCCGAGAACGTGCAGGCGCGCACGCTGCTCGGCGTCGTCAACCTGGAGCAGGGCAACCTCGGCCAGGCCGAGATGCACCTTGCGAACGTCGTCGCGCGCGATCCGGACAACGTCCGCGCGCAACAGTTGCTCGCGTCGGTGCGCAGTCAGCTTCAGTCGCCCGAGGCCTCGCTCGATGCGTTGAAGCCCGCGCTCGACCGGCCCGCGGCGGATCCCTCGCTCTACGCGCTCGCGAGCCAGTTGAGCCTGCAGAGCGGCAATCGGGAGGCCGCCATCGGCTATCTGGACCAGGCGGCGGAGGCGGCGGGACCGTCCACGCCCGAGGCTCGACTGCAGCTCGCGAGCGGATACCTCGCGGCCGGCCAGGTCGAGCGGGCGATCGAGATTCTCGAGTCGATGCCGCAGACGGAGGGCGTCACCTCGGCCCAGCGGGAGACGCTGCTCGTCGCGGCACTGCTGCAGCAGGGCAAGACCGACGAGGCCCTGGCGCGCGCCGACCGGCTTGCAGGACGTCCTGCGTCGGACGTCGACGCCCACGTGCTCGCCGGGGCGGTGTATGCGTCGGCTGGCCGCCGCGACCGCGCACGAGCCGAGTGGACTCGCGCGCTCGAGGAACGCCCGGACGATGCATCCGTGCGCTTGAACCTCGCCCGGCTCGACATAGCGGACGGCAAGCCCGAGGCCGCCGCGGCCCAGCTCAATGCCGTGCTGGAGAAGGATCCCCGGAACCTCACCGCGACGCTCGGCATGGCCGCGGTAGCGCAGGCTCAGTCGGATCTTCCGGCCGCCGAGCGCTGGATCCGCAAGGCCGTCGAGGACAATCCGGGTTCGGCCGACGTGCGGCTCGCGCAGGCACAGTTCTACCTGGCGCAGCGGAATTTCGGCGAGGCCAGGGCCGCTGCCGTCGAGGCAGGCAAGCTCTCGCCCCGCAGCGCTGCAGCGGCCAATGCACTCGGGCTCGCGGCGCTCGGAACGGGCGATATCGCTGCGGCCATCGCGAGCTTCCGGCAGGCGGTCGAGTTCGCGCCCAGCGGACGCTATCACCTGAATCTCGCGCGCGCCTACGCCGTCGACCGCAACACGGGCGCAGCCCTCGCTGTGCTCGACGACGCGCTGCGCGTCTCTCCGGGGCAGCCTTCCACGCTTGCGCTCGCGACGACCATCGCACTGCAGGCAGGGCATGTCGAGAAGGCGGCGGGCTACGTCGCGCGGCTGCGTGCGGCCGCGCCCGAGGTGGCGTCCACCGACCGGCTCGAAGGTGACGTAGCCTACGCGCAGAAGCGGTACAAGGACGCGCTGTCCTTCTACGATCGCGCCGCCCGTGGCGGTTCCGACGCGGCGCTGGTCGCCGCGAAGTATCGCGCCGGCGCGGCGGCGAAGATCGCCGAGCCGCAGCGGCCCCTGGAGGATTGGCTCGCGCGGAACCCGGACGATCCAGGCGTACTGGTGCTGCTCGGCGACTACCAGCAGCAGCGCGGCGACGTGGCCGCTGCGACGGCGTCCTACGAGAAGGCCCTGAAGGCGGCGCCGGGCAACGTCGTCGCGCTCAACAACCTCGCGGGCATCTACCAGCAGAAGGGCGACGCACGCGCGCTCGACCTTGCGCGGCGCGCGCACGAAGCTGCCCCGCGGAATCCCGCCGTGCAGGACACCTACGGCTGGGCGCTGGTGGAGAGCGGCGAGGTCGCGAAGGGACTGGAACTCATCCGCGAAGCGGCCCGCGCGCTGCCGGACGTGCCGGAAGTCCAGTACCACCTCGCGGCCGCGCTCGCCCGCAAGGGCGACGCCGTGGAGGCACGCCGCCTGCTGAAGCAGGTGCTCGCCGCCGGGGACGTCCCCGCATCCGTCAAGACGGGTGCGCAGGCCGAGCTCGACCGGCTCGGCGACTGAGTGAGACCCACAACCATGACTCACGGTGAACGAAGCATGAAGAAGGACCGTTACGGCGTGCTGCCGAGCCTGCTGATGGCCGGGCTCGCGTTGATCGTCGCAGGATGCGGTGGCCGAACCACGGTCGTGGACGCCCCCCCGGTCGAGGCGGCGGTGGAGATGGAGTACCGCATCGGACCGGGCGACAACCTGCAGGTGTTCGTCTGGAACCACCCCGAGCTCACGGTCACCGTGCCCGTGCGGCCCGACGGCCTGATCTCGACGCCGCTGGTCGAGAACATGAAGGCGGAGGGCAAGACCGCGAGCCAGCTGTCGCGCGACCTGGAGACGGCGCTCGCGGAGTACGTCCGCTCGCCCACGGTGAACGTGATCGTGACGCAGTTCGTCGGCGCGTACGGCGACCAGATCCGCGTGGTCGGCCAGGCGCAGAAGCCGCAGTCGCTGGCGTACCGCGCGAACATGTCGGTGCTGGACGTGATGATCGCCGTCGGCGGCCTCGCGGAGTTCGCGGCCGGCAACCGGGCCGTCATCATGCGACGTGACGGCGAGAAGCAGCTGCGCATCCCGGTGAGGCTGTCGGACCTCATGAACGACGGCGACATGGGTGCCAACATCGCGGTGCGTCCGGGCGACGTGCTCATCATCCCCGAATCGAGATTCTGACCATGCAAGAGATCTTTGCGCAGATCCTGCTCTTCCTGCGCGGCGCCTGGCGTTACCGCTGGCCGGCGCTCGCGCTCACCTGGCTCATCTGTCTCGTCGGCTGGGCCGTCGTCGCGATGATCCCGGACGAGTTCGAGGCACGCACGCAGGTGTACGTCGATACGGAGTCCCTGCTGAAACCGCTGCTCGAGGACATCGCCGTGCAGCGCGACGTCATGAGCCAGGTCGCGATGGTGCAGGCGGTGATGCTGAGCCGTCCGAACCTCGAAAAGGTGGCGCGCGCCAACGACCTGTTCCTGAACGCGCCGACCCCGCTCCAGCAGGAGAAGATCATCGACGATCTTGCCGACCGCGTGGTGCTCACGAGCAGTGCGCCGCGGCTTGCGCGGCCGCGCGCCGACCAGGGCGGCACCTTCAGCGTCGCGTTCGCGGACAACAATCCCGTCGTCGCGCACGGCGTCGTGCAGTCGCTGCTCGACACGTTCATGGAAGACAGCCTCGGCATGAAGCGCACCGACTCGGGCGTGGCCCAGCGCTTCCTGCAGTCGCAGCTTTCCGAGTACGAACGCAAGCTGGTGGAGGCCGAGGGCCGGCTCGCGGACTTCAAGAAGTTCAACGTGGGTCTGCTGCCGGGTGCCGAGGGCGACTACTACAACCGACTCGAGTCGTCGATCGCCCAGGCGGATCAGCTCAACGCCCGCTACCGCCAGGTGTCCGAGCGACGCAACGAGCTGCAGCGCCAGCTCGACGGCGAGGAGCCCACGTTCGGCCTGACCGGTCCCGTGGGCGGCGACCCGATCGATGCGCAGATCGCGTCCTACCAGGTCCGGATCGACCAGCTGAAGCTGCAGTACACGGACAAGCATCCCGAGATCGTGGCGATCAGGGACACCATCGCGCGCCTCGAGGCGGAGAAGGCCGAGGGCCTGCGGATCTCTTCGAGCGTCGCGCCTCCTGCCTCGGGCTCGCCGAGTGAGGAGGCCCTGGCGCGCAGCCTCGACATGAACCCCGTCTACCAGAACCTCCGCATCGCCCTGAGCCAGGCCGATGCCGAGCTCGCCGAACTGCGCGGGCAACGCGACGCCCAGAACCAGGCGGTGGCGAACCTGCGCGGCAAGGTCGACGCGATCCCGGAAGTCGAGGCGGAGCTGCTTCGCCTCACTCGCGACTACGAGGTCAACAAGAAGCAGTACGACGAGCTGCTGCAGCGCCTGGAGTCGGCGCGCATTTCGGAGCAGGCGGACCAGAACACCGAGGACGTCAAGTTCCGCGTGATCGAGCCGCCGGTCGTGCCGCTCGCGCCGAGCGGCCCGGAACGGCCGCTCCTCAGCGCGCTCGTGCTGCTGCTCGGCCTCGGCGCCGGGCTCGCACTCGGCTTCGTCCTGCAGCAGGTGCGTCCGGTCTTCTCGACCCGCGATGCGCTGCGGCAGGTGACCGGGCTCCCGGTCATCGGTGCAGTGACGTCGGCGGTCGTTCAGGGCTTCGTGCCGTGGTACCGGCGCCAGTCGGCGCTGGCCGGCGGCGCGCTGCTGGCGCTCCTTGCCGTCTTCCTGCTCAACGTCCTGCTTCAGGACAACGTCCGGGCTGCGTTGCGCAGCCTCGTGGGGTGAGCCATGTCGATCGTAGAACGTGCGCTGCAGAAGGCGCAGACCCAGCGAGCCCAGCCCGAAGCAACCGCGCCCGGGACGCCTGCGGCCGAGGCGCTGGCGCAGTCGTCGGCGCATGACGGCGGGACCCCTGCCGAAGTCGCCGTCGCGACGGCTACTCCCCAGGTCCGCGAGCCCGGAGGCGCCGCGCGCGGGGAGCGCATCGAGATCCGCGTGGCCGAGCTGCGCAGCGCGGGGCGCCTGGCACCCGAGGCGCTGGCCCACCAGACCGAGGAAGAGTTCCGCCGCATCAAATGGCCGCTCCTGAGCGCGATCTTCGGCCGCGAGGGTGCCGTCCGGGCGAGCAACAACGTCGTACTCGTGACCAGTGCGATTCCCGGCGAGGGCAAGACCTTCAACGCTCTGAATCTCGCGCTCAGCATCGCGCGTGAGCCCGATCTCGAAGTGCTGCTCGTCGATGGCGACGTCGCGCAGCCCGCGCTTTCGAGCAGTCTCGGCGTGTCGGGGCGGCCGGGCCTCACGGACCTGGTCGTCGACGAGCGCCTCGATCCGGCCGATTTCATCCACCCGACGAGCGTCGAGCGCCTGCACTTCCTGCCGGCGGGCTCGAGGCGCGACAATTCGCCGGAGCTCCTGGCGAGCGCCCGCATGGCGTCGGTCATCGACGGCCTGTCGCGGCGATCGACGCCGGGCGTCGTGCTGTTCGATTCGCCACCGGTGCTCGCGACGAACGAGGCGCAGGTGCTGTCGCGCTACGCCGGGCAGATCCTCATGGTCGTCATGGCGGACTCGACCGAGCAGCGCGTCGTCACGGAAGCCCTCGCGCTGCTCGACCGGTCGAAACCCGTGAGCGCCGTGCTGAACCGCGTCGAGCCGTCGCTCGTGAGCCGCTACTACAGCCATTATTATTACGGCTACGGACAGGACCGTAAGGCATGAAACGCACCCTCGCCGCGGCGATCACCCTGGCGCTGGCCACGACGGCCACGGCCGAGCCGTACCAGTACGACCTCCGCTCCCGGTTCAGCCGGGAACTCCGGATGGAAGACCTGAAGCCCGGCCTTTATCTGCAGCCGCGCATCGAATCCGCGCTGATGTTCGTCGGCAACATCAACCTCGCCCAGGACTCGGCGGATGAGGTCGACACGGCGGGCATCGAGTTCTCGCCGGGCATCTACGCGTCCTATCTTTCGCCGCGCGCGCAGGCGTTCCTCGATTACTCGCTGATCGGACGCGTCTTCGAGGCCGACGAATACAACGGAGTCACGCACCTGCTCGACACGCGCGGCACGTACGACGTCGTTCCCGAGTGGTTCAAGATGCACGGCTCGGCCTCGTACCGCGACACCGTCATCGACCCTTCCCGCAGCTTCAACTACGGCGGCAGCGGCCTCTTCGCCGAGTCGAACCTGTCGCAGACGCTCACTGCGTCCGTGACCCCGGACTTTTCGCACGACTTCGGCGACTTCCGCGTCGACGCGCGCTACACGTACGGCCGTACCTGGTTCCTCGACCAACCGGACTCCGGCGACGCGCTGATCTTTTCGCAGTACCAGGACGATTCGATCGACCAGCTCCTGTACACCTCCGTCGGGACCCGCCGCGAGAACCGCTCGCTCAGTGCCCGCGTCTTCTATGAGTGGCAGAATTCGGACTTCGAGCGGACGGTCGACTATCAGTACGAACGCGCGGGGGCGGAGGCGGGCTGGCGGCTCAGCCGCACGCTCAGCTTCGTGGCGGACGGCGGTCTCGAGAGCGACCTCGACGAGAGCACCGTCGCAGGCGGCCTCGACGAGACGTTCTGGCACGCGGGCCTGGAGTGGCGCCCGGACGAGCGCACGCTGCTCGACGCGCGCTATGGCGAGCGCTTCTTTGGCGACAGCTGGCGGGTCAACGTCCGCCGCGAGACGAAGTACGTGACCCTCCGGGCGTCCTACATCGAGGATCCCGAGGTCGAGACGCGGCGCGTGGGCCTGAACCTCGACCCCGGGGAGATTCCCGTTCCGGACCCGGGCTTCGATCTCTCCGGCTTCACCTCGTTCCCGTACGTGCGCAAGGACGCGGAATTCTCGGTGCTGGCGGAGGGCGCGCGGACCAAGCTCCGATTCGACGTCTACAATCGCCAGCGCGAATACATCAACGACTTCCCGCCGGACGAGGAACGACAGGGCGGCCAGTTCAACGTGCTCCGCGACCTCGGTGCGCACCTCTACGCGGAATTCGACGCCCGCTACGAGGACGTGTTCGCGGGCGGCCGCACGCTGGGGCAGACGAATCCGTTCCTCTACCAGTTCTACGACTGGAACGCGACCGGCCGGCTGAGCTGGGAGGTGTACAGCAACTTCCTCGCGTCCGCCGAGGCCGGCTACCTCAAGCGCACCGGCGACACGGAGTACGACGGCGCATGGCTTGCGTTCCGCGTCCGCTATACGTTCTAGCCCGTGCACCGTGAGGCCCCCTGTGAGTCCGAATCTGTCCAGCGTGGTCCTGGAGCACGAGGCGTACCGTTCGACGGAACCGCGTAACGCGCTCACCGTCGACGTCGAGGAGCATTTCCAGGTCGCTGCGTTCGAAGGGCAGATCGCCCGCGACGCCTGGGAAGGGCACGAATCGCGGGTCGCCGCCAACACGAATCGCGTGCTGGACGTCTTCGCCGGGCGAGGCGTGCATGGCACGTTCTTCGTGCTCGGGTGGGTCGCGGAGCGCCATCCGGAGCTGATCCGCCGCATCGTCGCCGAAGGCCACGAGCTCGCGAGCCACGGTTACGACCACACGCGCGTCATCTACATGGACGCGGCGCGCTTCCGCGAGGACGTCACTCGCACCAAGGGCATCCTCGAGTCCACGGGAGGCGTGCCCGTGCGCGGCTACCGCGCGCCGAGCTATTCGATCAACGGCCGCAACCTTTGGGCACTCGACGTGCTGCAGGAGACGGGCCACGCGTACAGCTCGAGCATCTACCCGATCCGGCACGATCTCTACGGAATGCCGGAGGCGCCGCGCTTCGCGTTCCGGGTGCGGCCGGGGGCGATCCTCGAGATCCCGGTCACCACCGTCGAGGTGAGCGGGCGCAACTTCCCGGCCGGGGGCGGAGGATACTTCCGCCTGATGCCCTACGGCCTCTACCGGTGGGGCCTGCGCCGCGTGAACGAACGCGACACCCAGCCCGGCATGTTCTATTTCCACCCGTGGGAGGTCGACCCCGACCAGCCCCGGATCCCCGGCGCGCCGCTACGTTCGCGCCTGCGCCACTACACGAACCTGCGCACCATGGAGGCCCGCCTGAAACGCCTGCTCGGCGACTTCCGCTGGGGCCGGATGGACGAGGTCTTTCATGCCTGAGTCTGCGGCCGTGCGGCCCTGTGCCGCTTCGGATCTCGAGGCCTGGAACGCGTTCGTCCTCGAGCGTCCCGACGGCACGTTCTTCCACCGTGCGGAGTGGCAGCAGGTGCTGGCGCGTGCGTTCGGCCACCGCACCCACTACCTGCTCGCCGAGCGTGACGGCGCCGTGAGCGGCGTCCTGCCGCTCGCGGAGGTGAAGAGCCGCCTGTTCGGCCACGCGCTGGTCTCCACGCCGTTCTGCGTCTACGGCGGCATCGTCGCCTCGGATCCCGATTCGCACGCCGCGCTCACGCGCGCGGCCTGCGAGCTCGCCGAGCGGCTCGGGGTCGACTACCTCGAGATGCGGAACCGCACGCTGCAGCATCCCGGCTGGCCCAGCAAGGACCTGTACGTGACGTTCCGGAAATCGATCGATCCGGAAGCGGAGAAGAACCTCACGGCGATCCCGCGCAAGCAGCGCGCCGTCGTCCGCAAGGGAATCAAGGAAGGCTGTGTCGCAGAGATCGACGCGGACGCCGGCCGTCACTACGCCATGTACTCGGAGAGCCTGCGCAACCTCGGCACGCCCGTCTTCTCGCAACGCTATCTCGAGGTGCTGCAGGAGGTCTTCGGGCCCGACTGCGAGATCCTCACCGTGCAGCACGGGGGCGCACCGATCGCGAGCTGCCTGACTTTCTACTTCCGCGACGAGGTGCTGCCGTATTACGGCGGCGGCACGTACGCGGCGCGTGCCGTCGGCGGCAACGACTTCATGTACTGGGAGATCATGGAGCGTGCGCGGCAGCGCGGCTGCCGCATCTTCGACTACGGCCGCAGCAAGCGCGGGACCGGCGCCTTCGACTTCAAGCGATTCTGGGGGTTCGAGCCCGAGCCGCTGCACTACGAGTACTACCTCGTGAAGGCCCGGGCGATGCCGAACCTGAGCCCGACCAACCCGAAGTACGACCGCATGATCCGGCTCTGGCGGCAGCTGCCGCTCCGCCTCACGCAGCTGCTCGGACCCCCGGTCGCGAAGTACCTGGGATGACGGAAATCCTGTTTCTCGCGCACCGGATCCCCTACCCGCCGAACAAGGGCGACAAGATCCGGTCGTGGAACCTGCTCAGGGGCCTCGCCGAGCGGCACACCGTGCACCTCGGCACGTTCGTCGACGACCCCGACGACTGGCAGCACGTCGATGCGCTCAAACGGGTCTGCGGCGAGGTGTGCGTGCGGCCGCTCGAGCCTCGCCGTGCGCGCCTGCGCAGCGTGGGCGGACTCGCGGCGGGCCGCGCGCTCAGCATCGACTTCTATCGAGACCGGACACTGTCGGGATGGGTCGCGGACCTGTGCGCAACGCGCAGCCTGGACGGAGTGTTCGTGTACTCGTCCTCCATGGCGCAGTACGCGGAGGATCTCGCGCTGCCCGCGGGCGTGCCTCGCGTAATTGACTTTTGCGATGTCGATTCCGATAAGTGGGCGCAGTACTCCCGCGGCCACCGCTGGCCGATGAGCTGGGTGTACGGGCGCGAGGCGCGCCTGCTCGCGGAAGCCGAGCGTCGCTACGCCGGCGCGTTCGACGCGACGATCGTGATCGCGGAGCCCGAGGCCGAGATCCTGCGCGCGCTCGCGCCGGCGGCTCGGCCCCGCATCGCGGTCGTTCCGAACGGCGTCGACACGGGCTACTTCGATCCGTCCCGCGCCTGGCCCGATCCGTTCGCCCGTGGTTCGAAGCCCCTGGTCTTCACGGGCGCCATGGACTATCACCCGAACGTCGACGGCGTGGCGTGGTTCGCTCGCGAGGCGCTGCCCGCCATCCGCAGTCATTGCCCGGCCGCCACGTTCTGGATCGTCGGCTCGAACCCCTCCGCCGAAGTGCGTTCCCTGGGCGACCTCGACGGCGTGCATGTCACCGGCCGCGTGCCGGACGTGCGTCCGTACCTCGCCCACGCCGCGGTCGTCGTGGCGCCGCTCAGGATCGCTCGAGGCGTCCAGAACAAGGTGCTCGAGGGGCTCGCGATGGCGCGACCGGTCGTCGTCACGCCGAACGCGGTCCAGGGCATCGCAGGCGTCGGACCGGCGGAAGTCGCGGTCGCCGGCGACATCGCTGCGCTGGTCGAGGCCGTCGTGGCCGTGCTCGACCGCGCGCCGGCGTCCGTCGCCGCCGCGCGCGAGTTCGTGCTGCGGCACTACGGCTGGGAAGCCCAGGTCGCGGCACTCGACCGGCTGCTCGGCGCGGCGGCTCGGCCATGTTGACGCGGTCGCGGCAACTCCTCGCCGGCGCGCTGCTGCTCGCGCTCGGGCTGGTGCTTTTGCTGCACTGGGATACCTTCGTTTCGATCGTCACGAAGTGGACCGGCGACAGCGCGTTCTCGCACGGCCTGCTGATCGTGCCGATCAGCCTCTGGCTGTGCTGGCGGAAGCGTGAGTCCGTCGCGGTGGCGGAGTGGGGCGCCGACTGGCTGGGCGTCGTGGCACTCCTTGGGCTCGGCGTGATCTGGTTCCTCGCACGCGCGACGGGCGTGCTCGTCGTCGAGCAGTTCGCCGTGGTCGCCATGGTCCCCGCGACCGTGCTTGCGGTACTCGGCCGCCGGGTTGCCCGCGAGCTGGCGTTCCCGCTGCTGTTCCTGCTGCTCGCCGTACCGATGGGCCGCGGCATCGTCCCGTGGCTGATGCAGAACACCGCCGACATCGCTGCCGCGGCGCTCCGGCTCACGGGCGTGCCCGTGGTGCGCGAGGGCATGATCCTGCGCATACCCGGCGGCGACTTCGAAGTGGCACGGGCCTGCAGCGGCCTGAGCTATCTCGTCACGGGCTTCACGCTCGGCGTGCTGTACGCGTACCTGACGTATTCGTCGTGGCGCAAGCGACTGCTCTTCATGGCGGCCTCGATCGTCGTGCCGATGGTGCTGAACGGGATCCGCGCGTACCTCGTCATCCTGATCGCGCACCTGACGGACATGCGCTGGGGCACCGGTCCCGAGCACGTCACGTTCGGGCGCGTGCTGTTCCTCGCGACCATGCTGTTCCTCTTCTGGATCGGGGCGCGCTGGCGCGATCCGGCCGAGCCGGCCGTCCGGCGCACGATCGGGACCGAGAATGCACGCCCGCGCACAGGGCGGGCCGAGGGTCTCGCGATCCTCGCGGCGATCTTCGCGGTCGTGGCGCCGGCACTGCATCTCGAGACTGCGGTAGGCCATGCGAGGGCGGACCTCGAGGGGCAACGCATCGAACTGCCGGCGGGCGCGGCCGCATGGAGCGGCCCGCGGGACGACGCGCTGGTCTGGCGCCCCGTTTACTCCGGGTTCATCGCCGAGCAGGCGGGCACGTACGGCAGCGCGCAGGCCGGCCAGGTCGACGTCTACGTCGCGGTCTACGGGCTTGGCACGAGCGGCCCCGGGGAGATGATCACCTACGGCAACCGACTCTCGTCGGTCGAGAGCGAAAGTCTGCTCGCGCAGCGCAATCTCGAAATCGAGCTTCCCGGCGGGCGGCTCGAGGTCCGCGAGATCCTCGTGCCGACCGCGCTGG